>ERZ1046740.2727-NODE-2727-length-11147-cov-5.683105_pt1 | contig 11147 bp, 7 predicted proteins | sample MGYA00383093_ERZ1046740 | MGnify/ENA primary metagenome ERZ1046740 (study PRJEB29581, sample SAMEA5548363) | metagenome | biome: marine; feature: coastal; material: water | depth 25 m | study: Short-term variability in the microbial, nano- and picoplankton...
ACCCAAGCCCGGAGACATGCGGGTCGATTATGTTTTGCCGTCCTCGGATTGGAAAATTGTTCAGTCTGGGGTGTTCTGGCCCGACGCAAAAACGTCAGGCACAGAGACAATTTCTGCTGATGTGGCCGTCGCCAGCCGTCATCGGCTGGTTTGGGTGGATGTCTCCATCAGCGAAACAACTGGCTTTTGAATTTTACCTGCGATCGCGCTGCGCAAAGCGTCCGCGACAGGCGTCGCTTTGAAATCCGGTAGCAACGTATCAAACCGATCACGCGCTAAGCTATGCGGCGTGTTCCAGAGGTACCGCATTTCCAACAAACATCCCGCCATTTTCCAGAAGGGAGACAAAAGCCGGAACGGTAGCCAGCTCACCTGTTTCAAACGTAAGTCGACGCCACAGACGTCAGACAAGGCGTCCGTCAATTCCTGACCGCTCAGCGTGTAGCCGGGAAAGGCAACTTCTTCGAACCGATTAAGCGTGTCGCGCTTTTCGGCAAGTTCAACAGCCGCGCGGGTCAAGTCCGGTAAATAAGCCCATGCATGAGGAATGTTCACCTGACCGGGATAGCGAAAGATGCCTTTGGCCAATTTGCTGGTTAGGATCATGTCAAACCAGTTGCCAGAATCTTTCGTGTCAATGAAATCCCCCGCCCTCAGCAGGATCGTACGTACGCCGCTTTCGCGATAGGCCGCTTCCAGATCAATACGAATGCGCCCGAGTGGGTTCGTAGCCTGATGCGGTGTCGTCACCCGCCATATTGGATCGCTGTCCGGGCCGTACACATAGACATTGCCGGGTACAATCACAGTGGCATCCACAGACCGGGCCGCCTTAATGACTTTTGCATGTTGCTGGAGAACTTGCGCGGCCCAATCGGGATACGCAGGGTTCCACGCCGCAACAATCACATCCACACCCTGAACGGCTAGCATCAGATCGTCCGCTTTGCGGTCAAACTGGCGCGTTTGCCAACCCGCCGCCTCAAAAGCCAAGGTACAATTACGTCCAAAGCGGCCAGTGCCCCCTAATATCAATGCTGTTTGGGTCATTGGAAGTCTCCTTTGATTGGGTTGATCGAAGTATTTTCCATACGAAACAGAATATAAATTGATGAAATTTGAAGATATGCTATTCATAAATGAATGGATAAACTCTCTAATCTTGACTGGTCTCTGATCCAGTCCTTTCTTGCCGTCGCCGAAACTGGGTCTCTATCCGCAGGTGCCCGACGACTTGGGGCAAGCCAGCCAACGCTGGGACGCCAAATTCGAGCGTTGGAAGACACGCTGCGTGTGGAATTGTTCCAAAGACATGCGCGTGGGCTTGAGTTGACCCGATTGGGACGTGACATGCTTCCCGCAGCGCAGGCCATGCATCAGGCTATGAATGATTTGTCTTTTGCCGCAGCAGGCGCCCAGAGCACTTTGGAAGGCGATGTACGGATCACCACCAGCGTGTTCATGGCGCATCATGTGTTGCCCGGCATTCTGGCCGACATTCGCCAAGCTGAACCCGACATACGGATCGACCTTGTGGCCAGCGACGACAGTGACAATCTTTTGTTTCGCGAGGCAGACATCGCGGTGCGTATGTATCGCCCACGTCAATTGGATATGGTCACGCATCATTTGGGTGACATCGCCTTGGGCCTGTTTGCCGCGCGCAGTTATATCGACCGCAAGGGGGCGCCATCTACCCCCCAAGACCTGCAACACCACGATCTTGTGGGGTATGACAAGAGCGATATAATTGTACGCTCTATGCGCGAGGCGGGTCTGCCCGCACAACGCGAGTGGTTTAAAGTACGCTGTGACAACCAGAGCGCCTATTGGGAGTTGGTCCGGGCAGGATGTGGCATCGGATTTTGCCAGCGTCACACAGCGCTTGCCGACCCGGCAATCGTTGAAATGGTCCCGCATTTGCCCATCCCGCCGTTGCCGGTTTGGCTAACCGCCCACGAGGTGATGCGCCACACACCTCGCATCGAACGCATTTGGGACTTGTTAACTGACAGGCTGCGGCCCTTCGTTTCTTGATCTTTGCGCCCTGTGCCGCTAGGGCATTCCAAACAGATAAATCAAGGACACTGACCCCATGAGCAACCCTTCGCTTCTTATCCTCGCCGGCGACGGCATTGGCCCCGAAGTCATGAACCAAGTGCAACGCATCATTGGATGGTATGGCGACAAGCGCGGTCTAAAATTTGACGTCAGCGAAGACCTTGTGGGCGGGGCAGCTTATGATGCGCACGGTGTTCCTTTGCATGACGACACGATGGCCAAAGCCCAAGAGGTGGACGCCGTTCTGTTGGGCGCTGTGGGCGGTCCAGCATACGACGATCTGGACTTTAGCGTGAAGCCCGAACGTGGCCTGTTGCGCCTGCGTAAAGAAATGGACCTGTTTGCCAACCTGCGTCCAGCGCAGTGCTTTGACGCACTTGCTGATTTCTCATCCTTGAAAACCGAACTGGTCTCGGGTCTCGACATTATGATCGTGCGCGAACTGACGTCCGGTGTCTATTTTGGTGAGCCGCGCGGTATCTTTGAAGAAGGCAACCAGCGCGTTGGCATCAACACGCAACGCTACACCGAAGCCGAGATTGAACGTGGTGCACGCGCCGCCTTTGAATTGGCCATGCGTCGGGGCAAGAAGCTGTGTTCGATGGAAAAAGCCAACGTTATGGAATCCGGCATTCTGTGGCGTGAGGTCGTGACCGAGGTGTCCAAAGACTACCCGGAAGTTGAGCTGAGCCACATGTACGCCGACAACGGCGCGATGCAGCTGGTACGTGCCCCAAAACAGTTTGACGTGATCTATACGGACAACCTGTTTGGCGACATCCTGTCGGATTGTGCCGCGATGTTGACCGGCTCGCTTGGTATGCTGCCATCCGCCAGCCTTGGTGCGCCAATGGAAAACGGCCGCCCCAAAGCGATGTACGAACCGGTACACGGCTCGGCACCGGACATTACCGGGCAAGGTAAAGCCAACCCAAGTGCCTGCATCCTCAGCTTTGCTATGGCGCTGCGCTATTCCTTTGACCAAGGCGACGAGGCCGACCGTTTGGAGGCTGCTGTTGAAAAAGTACTGGCAGATGGCACACGCACTGCCGATTTGATGCAGGCTGATGGCGGCACGCCTGTGTCGACTGAAGACATGGGCTCGGCCATTATCGCTGCATTGGATGCCAGCCTATAAGAAATAGCGCGGTTCAGGTCACATGTGATCTGGGCCGCAATTCTGTCACGCCGTCGATTTCGAAACGCAAACGGTATGGCCCGGACCCAAAGGCACCACATCCGCCATTTGCGTCACAAGTTCTACAGTTTAAAAGAGTTCCAAATAACTATGCCAACCCAGAGCGACTCTGGATTGGCATGTCTTTTGTACGAGCCCGTTTTCTTAGAAGTGAACCGAACGTGCACCAGCGGGCTTTTCAACCGGTGGGGCAAATTTGGTTAGGTCAATGCCCTCAACCGCGGCTTTGTATTCTTCCATGGTAGGCGTTCTGCCAAGAATAGCGGACAGAACAACAACCGGTGTGGATGCCAAAAGGGACTCGCCTTTTTTCTCTGTAGAGTCTTCGACAACACGACCTTGGAACAGACGTGTAGACGTGGCCAGAACCGTGTCGCCTTTGGCGGCTTTTTCTTGGTTGCCCATGCAGAGGTTACAGCCGGGACGCTCAAGATACAGAATGTTTTCGTATTCTGTGCGGGCGGTGCTTTTTGGCGCAAAGTCATCAAACTCAAAGCCCGAGTACTTTTGCAGGATTTCCCAGTCACCCTCTTCCTTTAGCTCGTCGATGATGTTGTACGTCGGAGCCGCAACAACCAAAGGTGCATTAAACGCGACCTTGCCTTGTGCTTTTTCCAAGTTCTTCAGCATCTGGGCAACAATTTTCATGTCCCCTTTGTGCACCATGCACGACCCAACAAAACCAAGATCCACTTTCTTGTCACCACCGTAGTAAGACACTGGGCGGATCGTATCGTGGGTATAACGCTTGGACACTTCGGCGTTGTTCACGTCGGGGTCCGCGATCATGGGTTCGTCGATCTCGTCAAGGTCCACAACAACTTCTGCAAAGTATTTGGCATTGTCATCAGGTGTCAGAGCGGGTTTCTCACCGGATTTGATTTCGGCGATGCGGTGATCTGCAATATCGATCAGACCTTGAAGCGTGCCAGCCTGATTTTCCATGCCTTTTTCAATCATGATGCCAATGCGGCTTTTGGCGATCTCAAGCGATTCAACCAGCGTGTCGTCCTGCGAGATACAGATCGAGGCCTTGGCCTTCATCTCGGCTGTCCAGTCGGTGAACGTGAAGGCTTGGTCAGCCAACAACGTGCCAATATGAACTTCGATGATCCGGCCTTGGAAGACGTTGTCCCCAAATTGCTTGAGCATCTGGGATTGTGTCGCGTGGACCACATCACGGAAGTCCATGTGATCTTTCATAGTGCCCTTAAAGGTCACTTTGACCGATTCAGGGATCGGCATCGTCGCCTCGCCCGTGGCCAATGCCAGTGCCACTGTCCCGGAGTCAGCCCCGAAGGCCACGCCTTTGGACATGCGGGTGTGGCTATCACCACCAATAATGATCGCCCAGTCGTCGACTGTGATGTCGTTCAGCACCTTGTGGATCACGTCAGTCATGGCGTGGTATTCGCCCTTTGGATCGCGTGCGGTGATGAGGCCAAAATTGTTCATAAAGTTCATCAGCTTTGGAATGTTGGCCTGCGCCTTGAGATCCCAAACCGATGCGGTGTGACAGCCGGACTGGTACGCACCGTCAACCGAAGGCGAAATGACGGTGGCGGCCATTGCTTCGAGTTCTTGTGATGTCATCAGGCCAGTGGTGTCTTGCGAGCCGACGATGTTCACTTTCACACGCACATCTGAACCTGCGTGCAGGTCAGCGTCAGACGACACGCCCCGAGCGTTTTTGTTAAAGATTTTCTCAACCGCGGTCAGACCCTGACCTTCGTGAGACACCTCTTTCGATGGCGCAAAGGCGGAATTCAGTTCCTGACCTAGCGTTTCTGCCGCCAGTGTTTGCAGCTTCTTACCGAAGACCACCGCGTAAGATCCACCAGCTTTGATGAATTCAACCTTTTGCGGTGTCAAAGATGATGAAATGTCGACCAATTCGGTGTCGCCTTCATAAAGCTTCTTGGTCTTGGTGTTGATTGTCAGAACTTTGCCAGTCTCAACCGAATAGGTTTGTTCAAGAACCGGATCGCCAGCCTCGTCGAGGACTGTGTTGCCATCCGCGTCGACTTTCTTAACCCAGTTGTTCAGGTCAATTCCGATGCCGCCTGTCACGCCGACAGTGGTCAGAAAGATCGGCGAAATGCCATTGGTACCCGCAACGATTGGCGCGAAGTTCACAAATGGCACATAAGGGCTGGCTTGCTTGCCTGTCCAAAGCGCGACGTTGTTCACGCCAGACATCCGCGAAGAACCCACACCCATTGTGCCCTTTTCAGCAATCAGCATCACACGGGCATCCGGGTGTTGTTTTTGCAATTCTTGGATTTCGCCTTGTGCTTCGGGAGTGATCAGACACTTGCCGTGCAACTCACGATCCGAGCGCGAGTGCGCTTGGTTGCCAGGAGAAAGCAAGTCGGTCGAGATATCGCCTTCGGCTGCGATATAGGTCACAACTTTGATCTCTTCATCAATGTCGGGCAGCTTGGTGAAGAACTCGGCCTTGGCGTAGCTTTCCAAGATTTCCTTGGCAATTGCGTTGCCCGCGGAATATGCGGAAGCCAACCGATCTGTGTCAGATTCGTATAGGAACACTTGGGTTTTCATAACATCAGCAGCTTGCTGCGCGGTTGATGCATCGTCGCCCAAAGCAAGATCCAGAAGCACGTCGACCGAGGGGCCACCTTTCATATGTGACAACAGTTCAAACGCAAATGTCGGCGTGATTTCTGCCACAACAGACGTGCCCAGAATGATCTCTTTCAGGAATTTTGCCTTGACGCCAGCGGCGCTCGTCGTACCCGGTAAGGTGTTGTAGATGAAGAACTTTAGCGCGCCATCACGGTGCTCGCTTTGCGCGTCTTTGATGTGGGTAATAAGCTCACTTACAAGTGCGCCACCATCAATGGGCTTGGGGTTTAGCCCTTGGTCTTTACGGGTCGCAATTTCATCTAGGTAATCGGTATACAAGCTCATGACGGATCCAACAGTTTGATGTTAGTGAAAGTTTAAGCATCGGGCTGCAGACGCATCTGGCAGACCGAGGCTTGAAGGCGTTGTATACCGCAGTATACCAGCCAGACTTGAGTTGCAAGATGTCAGACCGCGACATTGTCCCCTGCCTTACTTAAGTTGTCGGACCTGAAGCGTCAAATAATCATGCGCGCGGTGCAAATTGTTCAAAGCCAGATAGTTTGGGTATTCGAGGTGTGACTTTCGTATCGTCCTCCTTACACGAACAATAGAAATGAAACCTTAAAACCTAATCCCGGCGTTCTTCGCATTCATGTCTTTGTACTCCCTGTCTTACGCAGGGCAAGAAGGGTTCCGGACGGGCCGAGCAATTCAAACACCACTGTTGTGCCTATAGTAACCGTCAAGATGGCTTCGGCGTAGATCGGGAAACTCTCAGCAGCAATCAGAGCAAACCCCATCGCAACACCAGCTTGAGGTAGCAAGGCAATGCCGAACCAGAAGCGTTGTTCGGATGGAGCACGCACCAGATGCGCGCCAAACCAACCGCCTATTATCCGCGCAAAAATTCGCAGAATGATGTAGCCTAACCCCATCAACCCAACGCTGCTCAGGACGCCAACATCAAGAGATGCCCCCGCGAGGATAAAGAACAAGATCATCAATGGCCATTGAACGTGCTTGATCTCATGGAACGCACGGGAATGGTGCCGAGCTACGTTTACGATCACCGCACCTGCGGTCATGCCTGCGATTAAGAACGACACATTCAGCCAAAGCGCCAGACCGGCGCATAGGAACACGAGACCCAAGGCTTCAGTCTGCTGCGGCCCTCCCTTTGCCAAACGCCCGGTTAGATAGGCCCCAGGCCAACCCAACGCTAATCCCAAGACCAATGCGCCAGTGATTTCCCATACAGCATCAAGCAGGCCACCGTTAGACTCGCCTCCGTTCAGCAAGCCAACAAGGATCAGAATTTGGGAAAAAGCCAGCACGCCCCATGCATCATCTATCGCGACAATGCCTGTCAGAGTTTTGACGAATCCTCCCTTGGCTCTGGCTTGTTGGATCACATCTTGTGTGGCCGCTGGGTCGGTCGCCGTAGCAATTGCCCCCAACAGCAAAGCCAGCCCCAATTCGACTCCCAAAGCCCAAAGTCCGGCACCGACGACCACAATCGTCACAATCACAACAGACAATGAAATCGCCATGATCGTTGCACCATGCTTGCGCAGGCTTTTCAACGATAGCGAACTACCCAAAAGGAAGGCAACCATAGTCAAAGCGGCAATCGTCAGGAACTCGTACCAGTAACTCGCCTCTGGCGGCAGTATATCTAGGCCTGAACTCCCAACCGCCACACCACAGAACAATAGAAGTGTGACTCTCGGCAGCCGGGTTCTCCGCCCAAATTGATCCGCGAACAGCACCAGTAAGAAGAGCGCGCCAAGAGTTATGAATATCAGGTGCAATTCCATAATTAAACCTAGCTGAACAACCTGTAGATACCTTGTTTCAGATCAACTCTTTTCTGAGAGATGCTTGTGTTTAATGAACACAGGCGTCTCTCAATCAAACTGACGCTAATGACGGGTCAGTAATCTTGACCGGTTCATTCAATTACCAGAATGAAATCTACCGCCTCAACGGTCCAAAGCCGTTAGGATATTTCCATCCCGGCCATAGGGATCTTCCCGAAAGTGGACTTCTCCCTCCTCTACCCAGGCTGTCCAGTAAGTTAGCAATACCGGCATTGGTTTTGGCAAATTAACCCGGGTTGTCTTTCCACTATCCAAGATGGTCTGCATACCTGCACTGCTCCATTCCGGATCGCCGTCCATCAACAAATCTGCCAGCTCAAAGGGATATTCAACACGCACACACCCAGAACTGAGGTTTCGTTCGCTTCTTTCAAAAAGGCTGCGGTCGTTCGTGTCGTGCAGATAGACAGCGTATTTGTTGGGAAACATGAACTTCACAAGTCCAAGTGCGTTATTGGGCCCGGGAGTTTGAACCAACGTCACACTTGGGTTACTTGCTTCCCAATTGACCGAACTTGCCGGAATGGTCACACCATCCGAATTGCGGACAATGTATTTGTTTCTGTCCAGATACCCAGGGTCTTTGCGAATTCTCGAAAGCTTATCCTTGCGAAAGATAGAAGCCGGTACGGTCCAAGTTGGATTGAATTCCATATACTGGATTTCATCACGGAAAACCGGCGTTTTGCGAAATTCAGATCCGGTTATTGACCTTGTTGTCCAGAGCGTCCCATCAGCTTGGGAGAAGTATGTCCGGGCACCGGCAATATTAACGAGAATGTATTCTTCTTCTTCATCTTGAAACAACCAGCGACCACGCTCGAGGCTCAGCCGGATCTGGTTCACCCGATCTTCTGCTGAGCGGTTGAGAGAAGCGAAGGTCTTGGCTCCAATCACGCCATCTGCGTCCAATCCGTGACGCTCTTGAAAGGCTTTGACGTCGTTCTCGAGGCGCTCGTCATAGATCCAGCTGGGATCAATATCAGACTCTGAGGAAGGTAAAATTTTCCCTTCATTCAGCACAGCCTCGGCGGCTAATCGTTGACGTAAAGCGGCGATCGCTGGCTCTGAGACACCGGGTTTAAGGATGATATCACTTGGGACTTCTGGCCAGTCTCCAGCCGAGGCAAAACCGCGATATTCATTAAGAGCGACGATGAGGCTTTGATATTGAGCATTTTCAATATCGATGAGCGCCATCAAGGCGGGAAACCCATCTCCGTCCAGATACGCATTGAGAACCTGAACTGGATCCCTTTGAATAACGGGCTTTGAGAAGTTCCAATCGCTATCCAGAGCACTGGGATTCACCTTGCCAAAGACGAGGTAACTGATCAACTTGATCGCAGCATCCGTCGCGACAACATCAAAAGTCGCCTTTTCCCAAGCACCACCTAACCTTGCATTCTCATGCAAATTCAACAGTTCGGGCAAATGGAAATCGGTGGGCTGAAATCCTTGCGCAATTCCTTTGTAAAGTTCAGCAAACAGTGCATCAGCGGATCCCTTCTTCGCCCAAGCTGGCTGATATTCTCGCAGCTCATAAAGTTTGGGAAGCAGAACCGCCGCGTCCAACGTGGTGCCTTGAGAAGAGTTCGCTGCGGCGTCCCCAGTTGTCGCAACAATATCCTGAATTTGGTCAGAAACTGGATTGGCGAAAACGATTGCGGGGACAGTAACCAGCCACATTGCCATGGCAATGCCATATCCGATACCAAAGAGGCCTTGGGTAACTGATTGCACGTTTGTTCTCCAATTCCAGTCAGCTTCGATGACCTTACCGGAAGAACTTTCAAATCAAAATCGATTTGGCATGACTGAGAGCCCGCACCAATATACTGAAAGTTTGAACAAGCTTCAGAACACCAATTCCGCTATTACATCATCATCATTTCTAGACCTAAATAACAGAGCGCAATGGACTTGTCGGGAGCAATATGAGTTGCTTCCTGCGTAGTCGCTGAAATTGCGGGATGGATCGATCAACGGATTCCATAGACGCCATGCTTGTTTCTTGAAGGGAGTCACATTGACGAATGCTGTGAGAAATAACTGGCTAACCATTATTGCGTCGTCCTCCATTATGTCATTGGCATTGCTTGGTGACGCTCTGCTCTATGCTGTGCTACCTGCATACGCGGAGGAATTCGGTCTAACACTGCCGTGGGTTGGCGTAATGCTTTCAGCGAACCGATTTGTTCGCGTCCTCGCATATGGGACAATCGCGAGGCTGACGCAGGCGTTGGGTGCTCGGAACATGTGCATCATAGCGGCGGTGAGTGCGACACTGTCCACGGCATTGTACGGGGTTGGTCAGGGTCCTGCGGTCATTCTTTCCGCACGCATACTTTGGGGCCTGACCTACGGCATTCTAGTCCTGGCGACCCTCTCATATGCGCTGGAGTATCGCTCTACGGTCGGAACGCGTATCGGTGTTGGGCAGGCAATTCAGCGAATTGGGCCAATTCTCGCTCTATTTGGCGGCGCCTGGCTCGTTGGGGCCGTTGGGCCGAATACAGCCTTTGCCCTCCTTGCCTTTCCGACAGCTTTCGCAATCCCCATCGCGTTCTCTCTTCCAAAGGGCGAAGTCACAAAAGCCAAGCGAAGCATTCCTTCCTCACTTGCTCGACCACAGCCCATAGACATTCTGTTCTTCTTGCAAGGCTATGGCGTCGATGGTGTGTTTGCGATCACGATCACCTTGATCTTTGCACGCGAAGCTTCGTTGCCAGATGCCGTTATGAGCGGTGCTGCCCTACTTGCGGGGCGCCACCTTGGTGAAGCAATTGCCGCGCCCTTGTTCGGGTGGATTGCAGATCTCTTTGGAGCTCGCAAGGTGTTCGTAGTTGCTGCGATCCTAACAATGGTTGGGTTTGCATGTGTCGCAATGGGGCTTATCGTCTTTGGCGCGCTTGTGATGCTTCTATTCCGGGGCGCACTTGCATCTTTGGGCCCTGCGGTCATTGCAGAATCTCTGTCAGTTGATGAGGATGCCATTGGAGCACTTGCAAGAATGCAATCATGGCGCGACTTGGGTGCGGCCTGCGGGCCGCTTGTGACGGGCTTCTTGCTTGCTTTCCTCTCAGCGGAATTCCAACTTGGCGCGGTTGCGGTCGTTCTCGCGGCGGGCCTAGTTTACTGGATGATAACACCGGCAAAGTGAAGTCTTGAAAGCGGCCCACTAGTTTGAGTGAGAGAGGATGTTTAAGAGCTTACCGGTTGGATCGATGAGATAGAAACGACGAACACCCCACGGCTCATCAGTCAATTCATACTCGATTTCGCATCCAAGGCGCTTCGCGCTCTGATAGACTTCATCGACGTCATCAACCTCAATCGAAATGTCAGGAACTGCAGTTCCCGAACCTCCCTCTGTAGCGATACTCAGCTGGACTGGAGCGGTCTCCCCGGACGCCAAG
>ERZ1046740.2732-NODE-2732-length-11133-cov-3.729915_pt1 | contig 11133 bp, 8 predicted proteins | sample MGYA00383093_ERZ1046740 | MGnify/ENA primary metagenome ERZ1046740 (study PRJEB29581, sample SAMEA5548363) | metagenome | biome: marine; feature: coastal; material: water | depth 25 m | study: Short-term variability in the microbial, nano- and picoplankton...
CCATATGAACACGATTGCGTTCTCCTCCAGACAGCAACCCGACCTTTTTTTGTTGATCTCCCCCTTTGAAATTAAACGCCGAACAATAGGCGCGTGAATTCACTTCGGCATCGCCAAGATGGATGATATCTTGGCCATCAGCGATCGCCTCCCACACGGTAGCATCGGCTTTCAAATCATCGCGCGACTGATCAACATAGGATAATTCAACCGTATCCCCATAAGTAATAGCACCCGCATCCGGCGCCTCATGCTGCGTGAGCATTTTGAAAAGCGTTGATTTGCCAGCCCCGTTCGGGCCAATCACCCCCACAATACCCCCCGGCGGCAACGAAAACTCAAGATTTTCGATAAGCAGTTTGTCACCCATGGCTTTGTGCAAACCATCCACTTCGATCACTTTACCACCTAGCCGCGGCCCGTTTGGAATAACGATTTGCGCGCGGCTAATTTTCTCGCGCTCGGATTGATTTGCCAGATCATTATAGGCGTTGATCCGGGCTTTTTGTTTGGCTTGCCGGGCTTTTTGACCCTGGCGCATCCATTCCAATTCGCGCTCAAGCGTTTTTTGCCGGCTCTTATCCTCGCGTGCCTCTTGCGAAAGGCGTTTGGCTTTTTGTTCCAGCCAGCTTGAGTAATTTCCCTCATAAGGAATGCCGCTGCCGCGATCCAGCTCGAGAATCCAACCGGTGATATCATCCAAGAAATAACGATCATGCGTCACAATCAAAATTGTACCCTTATAATCGATCAAATGCTGCTGCAGCCACGCGATGGTTTCTGCGTCTAAATGGTTGGTAGGTTCATCGAGTAGCAACATATCGGGCGCCTCGAGCAGCAACCGGCACAGGGCCACCCGACGCCGCTCCCCCCCCGATAACGTCGCCACATCAGCCTCATCATCTGGACATCTCAGCGCCTCCATTGCCACATCGATTTGGCTATCCAAATCCCACAGGTTTTCTGCATCGATCTTATCTTGAAGATTGGCCATTTCATCCGCGGTTTCATCGGAATAATTCATTGCCAGCTCATTATAGCGTTCCAAAATGGCTTTTTTCTCGGCCACGCCCAGCATAACATTATCGCGAACGTTCATCTCTTCGTTCAATTTAGGCTCTTGCGACAAATAGCCGACTTTCGCGCCTTCGGCCGACCAGGCTTCGCCTGTGAAATCTTTATCAAGCCCCGCCATAATTTTCATCAGCGTTGATTTACCCGCGCCGTTCACTCCAACCACACCAATTTTTACACCGGGCAAAAATGACAGCCGAATATTCTCAAAGCATTTCTTGCCCCCCGGATAGGTCTTTGAAACACCATCCATGTGATAAACATATTGATACGCGGCCATCTCGATTGCTCCTTAGGGCAGTAATTCAGAATGGTTAGATACCCAAATGGGGACGCAGGGGCAACGCCTCAGGTTAAATTTTAAACTCTGCAGACGCCTCCGGATCGGCGGGGATGACTTCCGCGCTTAGGGTGGCTATTGAAGAAGAATATGATCCGTGCCCCCGCACGAACCAGAAAGACGCGAGCAGAATATGGCAGCACAACGCATCATTGGCCTTTTGGGTGGCTCTTTTGACCCTGCGCATGCGGGGCATGTTGAAATAACGCGGCATGCGCTGCGCCGCTTCGGGCTTGATCGGGTTTGGTGGATGGTCAGCCCTGCCAATCCGCTCAAAACAACGGGGCCAGACCCGCTTTTATCCAGAATACGCGCGGCAAAACGAGTGATGGAGCACCCAAAGGTTGATGTCACCGGCATTGAAAGCGACCTCGGCACCCGTTTTACATCCGACACGATTGCCGCCTTAAAACAACGCTTTGCACAATATCGTTTTGTTTGGCTGATGGGCGCCGATAACCTAAACCAGTTTCACAAATGGCACGCATGGGAAACCATTATGAATTCGGTGCCCATCGGCATATTGGCGCGGCCCGGCGATCAGATGGCGCCGCTCAACGCCCGCGCCAGCAGAATTTATCGTGCGGCCCGCCTGCCAGGGTATCAAAGCCAACTTTTAGGCCGTCAAAGCGCGCCTTGTTGGTGCTATCTTCCCATTCCAATGACGGATATCTCCTCAACCCGGCTGCGCCTTCGGGCGGCTCACCCGGCTGGCCGAGAGGCCGCCGCAGAGTAAAATAACCGCAATGCCGGTCCAGCTGAGCATATTCGGCCAATCGTCAAAAACCACTGCGCCGCTGATCGTAGCGATAACGATCTGGAAATAAACAAAAGGCGCCAAACGCGTGGCAGGCGCCAAAGCATAAGCCATTATTAAAAGCAAATTGCCAGCCATTGAGGCAATCCCGGATATCGCCCCCAAAAACCCGAGTTCAAGGGTTATGCCCGGCCAATTCCAAACCGCAAAAGGCAAAAGAACAAATGCCCCATAGGCCAATTGAGTGGCCGCAATCTCCACAGGTGGCGCAATCTCGGACAGCGCGCGTGACAAAGCCAAAAAAACCCCATAACACAGCCCCGCCAACACGGCAAAAAGAAGATTTGGATCAAATTGTCCCTGCGGCTGCGATACGATCACAACCCCTACAAAGCCGCCTGCAACCAAAGCCAAACGTAGCCCGCCAATGGGCTCTTTCAGAAAAAGAACAGCTAGGATATAGCTGATCAAAGGGCCGATGAAAAACACCGCATACACGGTGGCAATTGGAACAGTGGAAAGGGCTGTTAGAATGGATGTAATACCGCAGACCAATATGCTGGCCCGCGCGATAATACGCCAATCTAACAACAGTTTATATGCGGCGCGGCGCACAAAAAAAGCTAATATTAGGGCGCCAACCGCAAACCTGCTCCAAGCGGCGAAAAACGGTGAAAGAGCGCTTTGGCCTGTCATCAATTTACCCGCCGTATCCCCCAAAGGGATCAACGACATCGCAACCAGCATAATCAAAATTGCCCTATGCATTACACAGCCTTTTTTCAGATTTAAAACGCCCCAAACAAAGAATATGTGTAGATATGAGCGATAAAATAACAAGGCGAAAATTCGCTGCATGGCTGGCAGCTTCACTTTTGGCCTCACCAGCCGCCGCAACGGCGCCTCTGCGCAGCTTACGGCCCAAACCGCGCCCTGCTCCGCAGCCTTTTGCTGCCTTGCGCAGCACTTTGGCCACACCCAGCATCAGCGGCAAGCGCGGCTGCGCGGTATGTGATCTGGCGCAGGGTGGGTTGATCGAAAACCACCGTGGAGAGGATACGTTTGCACCGGCCAGCGTTACAAAAGCGATCACCGCGCTTTATGCGCTCGATACGCTGGGCAGGGATTTTCGCTTTAACACCACACTTGCCACAGCTGGCCGCGTGAAAGATGGCGTTTTGACCGGCGATCTTATTTTGCAAGGTGATGGGGATCCAACGCTTACCACTGATGCTTTGGGAAAATTGGCCAAAGCGCTGGCTAAGACGGGCTTAAAAACAATAACGGGCCGTTTTCTTTATGCCACTGGCGCTTATAAAGAGATATATCAGATCGATCCCCAGCAACCGGCACATGTGGGTTATAACCCAGCCCTTTCCGGCCTGAACTTGAATAACAATCGGATATTCTTTGAATGGAAGTTAAAGAATGGGCGCTATCAAACATGGCTTGAAGCGCGCGGCTTGAACCACCGCCCCGCAGTGAGCGGTGTCAAACTGGTGATTGAAAAGCGCGGCGCGCCAGTGTTCAAATATTCTACGAGATCTGATTATGAAGAATGGAATGTTGCCCGCAGCGCCCTTGGCAAAACTGGTGGGCGTTGGTTGCCGGTTAGGCGCCCCGCTGCCCATACGGCTGAGGTCCTGCGCAGTCTTTTAAAGACACAAGGCGTCGCGCTGCCCAAAGCCGAAGCGGCCGATATGCCATCTGCTCAGACCGTACTGGCAAATTATCAAAGCGATCCCTTAGCAGAAATCATCAAAGATATGATGAAATATTCTACCAATATCACCGCCGAAATGCTGGGCTTGGCCGCCACCCGCGCCAGAGGTGGCAATATTGGGCAATTAGAGGCCTCAGCGCGCCACATGACCCGGTGGGCAAAAGCCAGATTAGGCATGCAAAATAGCCTATTCATTGACCATTCGGGGCTCGGCGCTGCGTCGCGGGTGACACCCAATGATATGGTAGGCGCGCTGCAAAAAGCGCTGCTAATATGGCCAGAGTTTCCAAAATTGATGAAGAAAATCAAACCGCGAGATGCCCGTGGCAATCTTGATCGCGCATCCGGGGCGCTGATCCTGGCGAAAACCGGCACGTTGCATTATGTCAGCGCCTTGGCGGGCTATGTCACGGAAGGGGTTGTGCGACCCTATGCCTTTGCCATTTTCTGTCAGGATCTTGAGCAGCGGCAAAAATTATTGGCCTCAGCGCGAGAAACCTCGCGAAATGCGCGTTACTGGAACAGACGGGCCAAGCAATTGCAGCAAAACGTGCTGCGCAAATGGTCACAAAAACTTTAAATTGCGCTAGGCAGTGACGTGGCGCGCGCGCGCGCCGCGCTCGATCGCGGCGGCGTGCAAGCGATCGATATTCAGCTCATATCGCATTTCTTCCAAAAGCCGTAATTCAGGTTCACGAATAATGCCATCCGCCGCCGCCACATCGCAACATAAAGCATAGGCGGTTTCAAATAGTCGATCCGGTAGGTTTTCGCGAATGAGGCCAAAAAGCATATCCAGCCCCTCTTCTTTTTCAAAAAGATTAAATACCACCTGCGACATCAGCGTGAACCGATCCACGTCATAATCGGCAAAAATCGGCAAATGATTCACAGCCGATTGAATTTTGACCAGCTCGGCGGTTAAAATGCGACCATCCGAAGCCGAGATCGCCATCATCAATGTCACTAGACAATCCTGTGAGGTTAAAACTTTTGGGATATTTTCAGCCATTATCTGATCCTACAGCAACAGGTCTTTTTTACAGAATATTGACCTATTGGTCCAGTCGCAATAGGAAGCCGCAACCCTCAGCAGGAATTTGGGACCAGACCTGCTGACAATCTCGGAGAATGAACCAATGTCAAAGATGCGTGACCTCGCCCTAAGTGCGAAAGCTTGGCCTTTTGAAGAGGCACGCAGGCTGCTCAAACGCTATTCCGCAGCGCCACCGGAAAAAGGCTATGTGCTCTTTGAAACGGGCTATGGGCCTTCTGGTCTTCCCCATATTGGTACGTTTGGCGAAGTGTCGCGCACCACAATGGTGATGCATGCATTTCAACAAATCAGTGACATACCAACCAAGTTAATCTGTTTTTCGGATGATTTGGACGGTATGCGCAAAGTTCCGGGCAATGTGCCAAACCCAGAGCGTTTGCACGCTCATATGCAAAAGCCGCTGACCTCTGTGCCCGACCCGTTTGGAGATTATGAAAGCTTTGGGCACCATAACAATGCCATGCTGCGCCGGTTTTTAGACACGTTCGGATTTGACTATGAATTTTACTCAGCCACAGACTTTTACAGATCAGGGCAATTTGACAAAATCCTTTTGCGCGCGGCGGAAAAATACGACGCGATTATGGAGGTAATGCTCGCCTCATTGCGCGAAGAGCGGCGCCAGAGCTATTCAATATTTCTACCAATACACCCAGAAACGGGTCGGGTGCTCTACGTGCCGATGAAGGCGGTTGACGCACAAGCAGGCACTGTGACATTCGATGATGAGGATGGGCGTGAATTCACCCTTCCGGTGACCGGTGGCAATGTGAAACTTCAATGGAAACCTGATTTCGGCGCCCGCTGGGCAGCGCTGGGCGTTGACTTTGAAATGTATGGCAAAGACCATTCGACCAACACACCCATTTATGACAAAATTTGCCGGCTCTTGGGCGCGCCCGCCCCCGAACATTTCACCTATGAGCTTTTCTTAGACGAGCAGGGGCAGAAAATTTCTAAAACCTCAGGCAATGGAGTCTCTATTGACGAATGGCTGCGCTATGCCACCACCGAAAGCCTGTCTTATTTTATGTATCTCAAACCAAAAACCGCAAAACGGATGCATTTTGACGTTATTCCGAAGGCCATGGATGAATACCAGCAGCAGCTGAAAGCCTTCCACACACAAGAGCCGGCGGCGCAATTGAACAACCCCATTTTCCATATTCATGGGCAGAATGCGCCAAAGCCCGATATGGCCGTGTCTTTTAGTATGTTGCTCAATCTGGCTGCGGTTGCCAATGCAGATGAAAAAGACCAATTATGGGGCTTTATTCAGCGCTACGCCCCGGATACCTCAGCCGCCAGTCATCCCGGTCTAGATCAAGCCGCGGGGTTTGCGGTGCGTTATTATAATGATTTCGTCAAACCCACCAAAACCTACCGTGCGCCTTCTGATCTTGAGCGCAGCGCGCTTCAGGATTTACGCGATCAATTGGCAGCTTATCAGGGGCCGCTTGACCCCGAACAGCTGCAAAGCATCGTCTTTGCCTGTGGCCGCGAGCGTTTTGAACCGCTGCGCGCTTGGTTCAAAGCCATTTACGAGGTGCTATTGGGCGCCAGCCAAGGCCCACGGTTTGGAGGGTTTATTGCCCTTTACGGCCTTACAGAAACCGTGGCTTTGATCGACCACGCTTTAAGCGGCGGATTTGTGAAAGATTGATTTTATAAATCTCTGATCTAGCTTTTGCGCAAGAGAGGAGAAATATATGCGACTAATTTCATTTATATGCGCCCTGTTCTTTTTGGCAGCGCCAATCTTCGCCGGTGATAAGGAAGATATCCAAGCCACGATCTCTCGGCAATTAGAGGCATTTCAGCTTGATGATTTTACAGAAGCCTTCAGCTATGCAAGCCCGTCTATCCAATCCATCTTTGGGGGGCCTACTAATTTTGAATCGATGGTCAAACGCGGCTATCCTATGGTTTGGAAACCTGGGAGAGTAACCTTTTTAAGCGTTGACCCTTATCACCATGGGATGGCCCAGAATATCCAAATTTTTGATCGAAACAAAAAAGCGCATTATCTGCGTTATTACATGGTCAAGCTGGGAGAAAGCTGGAAAATTTCCGGGGTGGAAATCTTACCAAGCTCAGATTTCAGCGTGTAACCGGCAGCCCAGCGCGCGTTGCGCGCGGACCATCTTAACCCAAAAACCCTAACACGGCTGCACGCAACCATGTGAAAAGGGAAGAATATGGGTTTGGGCATGATCGAGGCTGCCAGATTTACGCCACCTACCTTTGCGGAAGGGCTAAAAAATTGGTCAAGCGGCGATGGGGTAGCCGGCGATCCCGGATATGATCTAAGCTGGGACGCCAGCTTGGTGCCGGGCGATAGCGATTTTGGCATCTGCCTCGAGCTGCGCAAACCGATCGAAGTGCAAAAATTGAGCAGCTTCACACAAACCCCAATACTCAAAGAAACCTATCTCAGGATAAGATGTAGGGTTAAGGTGGTCAGCGGGCATCTTCCGGGGGTCCGCATCGCGGGCTGGGCCGGTGCCGCTTCGGGCGCGCATATTGCCCAAGTCACCCAAATAGGCCCCTCGGTGGTGCCCACAGACTATAGCCAATTGTTGAACGTCAGCGCTATTATCGGCCCTGGTCTGCGCGACGGGGTGGATATGGTTTGGGGCACTGATCCCGATTATGGCCATTTCGGGCTTGACCTGACGGGTCAGAATGGCGGGATTATCCGCATTGAAAGCTTGCAGATCGAAGATGTCAGCGCCTTATTCATGCTTCACAGCACAAATATCTTGGATATCCGCGATTACGGCGCCATAGGCGATGGCGAAACCCCAAATTATGATGCATTCACTGCCGCGGATGACGCCGCAGCAGGGCGTAGATTATTGGTGCCAGAAGGACAATTTTATATTGAAAAGGGTCTGACCCTGCGTTCGAAATTGTTGTTTCGCGGTACGGTTAAATTGCCCGTATCAGCACCGTTTGTGCTGCAGAATAATTTCGACTTCACCACCTATATTGATGCGTTCGGTGAAGAAGAGCTTGCCTTCAAAAAAGCCTTTCAAGCCCTTTTGAACAGCGGCGATCATGACGCCTTGGATCTGGGGGGGCGCACCATCGGCGTGAATGCCCCGATCGATCTTCAAGAAGCCGTTTCTACGCGGCAGGGATATGCGGTGCAGCGGGTTATTCGAAACGGAGAGTTATATGCCCGGCGCAATACAGCATGGGAAAACGATATCGTCATCTCACGCAGAAACTACTCGCCATCCGATCCCAAAAAGCTGCACAATCTCAACAATAGTGCGAATATCCAAGCCGGCTCACTGGTTGAAGGCAATGGCGTTGGCCGTGAAATCTATGTGACCTCTGTGGATATCAATACCAGCGAAGCAACGCTTTCAGAAGCGCTTTATGATGCCGAAGGAACGCAAGATTTCACCTTCACACGCTTTAAATACATGCTGGATTTCAGCGGCTTTGATCAATTGCAGAAATTTATGCTGCAAAACGTCAACCTCAAATGCAATAGTATCGCCAACGGTATCATGCTGGCGCGGGCCGGTGATACGTTTCATATCGCTGATTGCGTGATTACCAAACCCCGCTATCGCGGTCTCACCTCAACCGGCTGGGGCTGCCAAGGCATGTTGATTGACCGCTGCCATTTTATCACCGCAGAATCCTTGCTTGCCGCACAAGATCGGGTGAGCATCGCGTTGAATGCCAATGCAAATGATATCAAACTGCGCGATAACCGCGCATCCCGATTCCGTCATTTCGCCATTTTAAGCGGTTCAAATAATATCATCAGCGGCAATCATTTTTATCAGGGCGACGAAAGATCAAACGGCATTCGGCTGGCTGGAATTGCCCTGACGCAAACCAACACGACCAGCACCATCATGGGCAATTATGTCGATAATTGTTTTATTGAATGGACCAATGAACATGACGCCAAGCCTGATTATACAACCGGGTTTGTCTTTTCGGCGCTCACTATTAGCGATAATATTTTCTTATGCAGCAATGTCGCGCCATCCTTTTCCTTTCTGGTTCTTAAACCCAATGGCCAGCGCCACGGCCTGTCGGACCTGAGCGTGAATGGCAATAACTTCCGTGCCATCAATGGCTCTATTGACCGGATCGAGGCGGTCGATACCAGCCTATCTGATCTTGACCGGGAGCGGTTTTTTCAAATTCAATTTCATGGTAATAATTTCAACAATATTACCACCCAAAGCGCCAACCCCTTGCGCTTAACGCATCATCAGAACAGCGCCGCCACCCTTTGGACCATCGACACGGCGCAGCGCCTGCCTTTTCAAGCCCAGTGCCTGGATGCGGATACGCTGATCGCAAAAAGTCCTATCCTGACGCCGTCTGGAGCGCGCCGACACGCTTTGCCTTATATCGAGCTGCAATACGGATCCGATAAAGATCAGGCAGCCATCGTTTGGCCCGAGGCGGTGAAAGGCAAACTGGGGCTCCAACTGCGCTGTGATCGTTAACCCTGCAGCTCTGGCCATCCCGCCCGCGAACGCGTATAGCGCCCTTACGAAAACAAGATGGTAAAGGGGCATAGGATGGTTGATCAAGACGCGCTAAAACAACTGATCCGCGCCGATAGCGCCGCGCGTGGCACCACCATCTCAAAACTGGGCTATTTTTGCGCGCCATTCCAACCCCGTACGGGGCCTTTCCGCAGCAAAGTCATCAAAATATACCAAAGCCTATCCGACCATGGCGCGCTGGATCAGCTTGCAAAAAACCATACCGATTATGTCGCCATTCTGCATAAAACCGGGGTTGGCCTGCCAGAGACAGAATTTTTATTGTTAGAGATGGATGGGCGCCGCTTTCCGGTGATTGTTCAAGAAGCGCTTGACAGCAACGCATTGATGCGGCCCCTGATGATCAATGCCTCACATGCACAAGCGTTGCAGATGCTGAACGCGGCCGGCCAAGTGATCGCCAGGTTTTGGAATAATTTAAGCCCGGAAGATGGGCGCGTCGGGTTTCACCCCTCAATCCGAAATTTTGCAATCGTTCAGGGCAAAGCGGTTTTTTTTGATACGTTCCCCCCCCTTATTCACTACACGCGCGATGACATGGGCAAGCTGCTCTTACAATTTTCTGAAAACCGCCTGATGCGCTTGATGAGGCCAATTTTGCAACGCAAAGTCACCGGCATCCAAGATGAATGGTATTCGCCGGCCGAAACATTAATCGGGCTGGTGGGAAGCGCCTGCCGCTTACGCCCTGCCGAAGCCGCGGCATTTTTGGATTGGGGCCGCGCGTTTGCCGCGGATGAAATGGCCCAATGGTCAAATGAAATTCATGATGGTCTCACCAAGCCTCCCCGCCTGCCCGGCTATTGGACAGGGTTTCGCAAGCTGTTAGGGCTGCAGGGCGAGCCTAATATTTGATCTACATCGCAGCTGGGGCGCGATGGGAGATTTTGGCCTTAAGCCTTTTTAGTTTGCGATAAGATCACCCCAAATGCCAGAATAGCAGCGCCAATCACCTGCGTGATTTGCAAACTCTGGCCAAAAGCCACCATCACGATCATCACATAAAACGGCGCAGCGTTCAGATGGAAAGAAGCAATTGCGATCCCAATTTCGCCAACACCTTTCACCCAAAGCAATTGCGAAATTCCCACTCCTAAAAGCGCGTAAATACACATTGGAATGAGATGCTCAGCGCTTGGCGGGGGAATATGCGCCCCTGCCCATCCAAATATCCGCCCAAACCCCCATAAGAGCAGCGTAAAACCCCACATGCCAAACGTGGTGACGACAGTGCGCGCAAGCGGCGAGGTGTCGGGCAGGTTTACAACACTCGCCCTCGATCCCCAGGCAAAAAACGACACGGAAACCAACCCGACCATCAGGCCCCAACCCAAATTAAAACCAGTAAGCCCCGCCCCAGTGGCAACACACCCCCCCATCAAAACCAACACCAAACCCATAGAAAACGGAAGAGTAAGCCGCCGTTTATCTAAAATTATCTCAATAGAAACGGCAGAAATCGGCATCGCTGCAGCCGCCAAAGCGGCGGTGATCGGATCGCTTATTGCCTGCGCATAAATCAATAAGGTTGAACCAATTCCAAAGCCTGTAAAGCCAATCCAGAAGCCTTTCGCCCATGGCAAATCGCGCAGCCCCTGCGCGCCTAATAGCGCAATAAACAATAATAGGATTAGG
>ERZ1046740.2736-NODE-2736-length-11125-cov-5.074345_pt1 | contig 11125 bp, 9 predicted proteins | sample MGYA00383093_ERZ1046740 | MGnify/ENA primary metagenome ERZ1046740 (study PRJEB29581, sample SAMEA5548363) | metagenome | biome: marine; feature: coastal; material: water | depth 25 m | study: Short-term variability in the microbial, nano- and picoplankton...
CCTCGTTAGCGGTGGCAAATGTAATACATTCTTTATTCCTGACAACTAATTTTTGGGGAATTTTTTCAAAAAAATCAATCTTAAATTCTAAAATATTGATTTAAAAATACTTATAATAAAAATAAAATTAATTTGGGATATACTTCCTAAAAAATGGACAGTGAATATACATCTTTTTTAAATAGTACGCAACAATTTATTTCTTGTTTTTTTGTTCTTTTTGAGGTGCTATTAAATACTTACTACTTAATAAAAGGTAGTCGAAGTCTATTTTTGCGGGCTGTTCTTCTAATTCACCATTTAAAAAAGCACGCTGTAAAATATCTTCCACCAAAAAATCTTTGTAATTATTTTTAGGATCAAATTTATCTTTTAATGATAATTTAAACATAATTGCTGTTGTATTGTACCAAAATGCTCTCCATCCACTGCGTAAATCTTTTACCAAATCAAAGGCAGTTTCTCCAGTTTGCCTGTGTATTAGTTTAATTAAAATTCTTCCTTCAGTTCTTGTTAACTTTTTTAATTGACTCGTAAATTCACCTTCAATATACTTTTGAACTCGTTTTGTGTATTTTTTTCGCTTTCGCCTAGACTTAATTTCACTCATTCGTTTACTAATAACCTCTAACCTATCAGCAGCAAGTTTTGCATATGGATAAGCTTTTAATGTTTTTTTTTTATACCAAAAATAATATCTTCTATCATAACTGGTTTTAAAATTTAATTTTTTCAATAATTTTACCTCTTCTAATTCTATAAGGAGTGTATCTCCTTCAAAAACTATATAGCGTTCACTTAAAGGAATAGAGTCTTTTTTCTCCTGACTATATATATATGTAGAAAAAAGGAATAGAATTAAAACAAGATTCTTTTTCAAAACTGAATTCATTCATTAAATATTTAACATTGCAAATTTACAATATATACTATAATGTTTAAAACAAAATTTTAGTACTTGATGGATTTTAGTATATTCGTTTTTCAAAACAAAATGAAATGGTAAAAAAAATAATTAATAAGAAATCACTTACTTTTTTAGAAAAATATTTAAACAATGCTGCCCCCACTGGCTATGAAAGTGAAGGTCAGAAAATTTGGATGAAATACCTTAAACCATATGTAGACACTTTTATAACGGATAGCTACGGAACAGCAGTTGGAATTATAAACCCTGATGCTGAATTTAAGGTGGTTATTGAAGGGCATGCCGATGAAATTTCGTGGTATGTTAACTACATTACCCCTGAAGGATTAATTTATGTTATTAGAAATGGTGGAAGTGATCATCAAATAGCTCCATCAAAAGTAGTGAACATTCATACTAAAAATGGAATTATTAAAGGTGTTTTTGGATGGCCTGCAATTCACACAAGATTAAAAGGCAAAGAAGAAACTCCAAAACTTGACAATATATTTATTGATGTTGGATGTCAAAAGAAAGAAGAAGTTGAAAAATTAGGAATTCATGTTGGTTGTGTAATTACCTATCCTGATGAATTTTTTGTACTTAACAAAAATAATTTTGTTTGCAGAGCACTGGACAACAGAATGGGTGGTTTTATGATTGCTGAAGTTGCGCGATTGTTAAAAGAAAATAACATTGAACTTCCTTTTGGGTTGTATATTACCAATTCGGTTCAGGAAGAAATTGGTTTACGAGGGGCAGAAATGATTACTCATACCATAAAACCAAACATTGCAATTGTTACCGATGTTTGCCATGACACCACTACTCCAATGATTGATAAAAAGAAAGAAGGAGAAACTAAATGCGGCGATGGCCCGGTTATTAGCTATGCTCCGGCCGTACAAAATAAATTAAGAGAGTTAGTTGTTAAAACTGCCGAGGCAAAAAAAATACCTTTCCAACGTATGGCATCATCTCGCGCAACTGGGACTGATACCGATGCTTTTGCTTATAGTAACGGAGGCGTTCCTTCAGCTTTAATTTCAGTAGCATTACGTTATATGCACACTACCGTTGAAATGGTCAACAAAGATGATGTTGAAAATGTAATTCGTTTGATTTATGAAACACTGCTTAATATTAAAGAAGGAGAAACTTTTAGTTATTTTGAATAAACAATAAGGCAGCTTTTAGCTGCTTTTTTCTTATGGATGAATTAATTGACATATTAAATGAGCAAGGCAAACCATCTGGACAAACCTGTATGAAATCATTTGCTCATAAAAATGGCATTTTTCACGCCAGTGCACATATCTGGATTTTTGATGACCATAAAAATATATTAATTCAGAAAAGAACAGAAACAAAGGATACTTTTCCTAATTTATGGGACATTTCAGTTGCCGGACATATTTCAGCAGGTGAAAAACCAATTACTTCAGCTATTCGTGAAATTCAAGAAGAAATTGGTTTAACTGTTTCAAAAAACCAACTTCACTATATAAATACATTTAAGAAAAACATCAAACATTCAGAAAATTTAATTGACAATGAGCTACATTATATATATATGTGTAAGCTCAATATTAATTTAAGTAGTTTAACAATACAAAATGAAGAAGTTGCTGACATTAAAAAAATAAAATTTAATAATTTTATTGAAGAAGTTAATAACACAAACTCTCATTTTGTTCCACACGGAAAAGAATATTTTAATTTAGTTTTTAAAGCAATTCAGAACTTTTAATAAAAATATATGAAAAACACTATAGCTTCACGTGTTCAGGATTTTTTAAAAAACTATCCACCTTTCACAAAACTTCCAAAAAACACCTTATTTAATATTGCAAAAAATGTTGAAATACTTTATTTCGAAGAAAATGAAGTAATATTTAGTCAGAATGATGCCCCACATAAACATTTTTATATTGTATATGAAGGAGCTGTTCGGTTGTACAGATTTGCCGAGGGAAAAAAACATGTTGTGGATATTTGCGATGAAGGTGACTTGTTTGGTTTACGACCTTTAATAATGAACGAAAATTATTTAATGGGAGCAGCTGCAAATGAAGAAACTATAATATATGGTATTCCTATTGAAGATTTTAACAACATTATTTTAAATTTCCCATTAGTAAGTCAGTTTTTATTAGCAAGTTTTGCTACCAACACCAGAAATCCTTTTGAAGATAAGCACAAAGGAAAACTGTTTGCTAATATCTCGGCTATTAAAAAAGTTGAGAATCCTTTTTCAGAAACACAATCGGTTAAATACACAAAAAGCCCAATTACTTGTTCAAAGAACACCTTTGTTAAAGAAGCAGCAACTATTATGACAAACAAGGTTATAGACTCGATTATTGTTACCGAAAATAATTTACCTATTGGAATAATTACTGATAAAGACATGCGAACTAAAATAGGTACAGGATTGCACAAAATTTCTGAAACAGTTGAACATATTATGAGTTCACCCGTAGAAACATTTCAAGAAAATTTAAGTATTGCTGAAGCCCAAATTGCGCGTTTAAAGCATAAAGTTTCTCACTTGATTATCACAAAAGACGGAACGCCCAATACAGAAATTGTAGGTATAATTACCGATCACGATTTAAATACTAGTCATGGCAATAATCCAATGTTTTTAATGAAAGAAATTAAAAATGCCAGAGATGCCGAAACATTAAAATATGTTAGAACAAAAGCTACTAATCTAACAAAAGCATATTTAGAACAGGAAATTCCAATTTATTTTGTTACCAAAGTAATTTCTGAAATTAACAATGCCATTACTAAAAAAGTAATCAGACTTTCTGTAAAAGAGATAGGTATAGAACCTCCAGTAAAATTTTCATGGTTTGCAGTTGGAAGCCAAGGAAGACAGGAGCAATTATTAATGACTGACCAGGATAATGCTTTGGTATTTGAAAATGTTCCTGAAAAAGAATATGATGCTGTAAAAAAATATTTTTTACTGCTAGCAACTAAAATTACCGAAAAACTTCATATAGTTGGTTATGAATATTGTCCAGCAAACATAATGGCCAGTAATACCAAGTGGTGTTTATCTTACAATGAATGGAAAGCGCAATTTAAGGACTGGATAAAAAATCCTATCCCTAAAAAAATATTGTTGAGTATTATTTTCTTTGATTTTGAATTGATTTACGGAGATAAAACGCTTTATTCAAAACTTTCAAAACGTATAATTAAGTATATTAAAAAAAATCAAATATTTTTAAGTTTCTTAAGTAAAGCTACACTTGAAAACCCTGCTCCACTAGGTTTCTTTAAACAATTTCTAGTTGAAGAAGATGGTGAGAACAAAGATAATTTTGATATTAAATCACGCGCCATCAGACCTTTAGTTGATGCTGCCAGAATATTTTCTTTATATCATGGAATAGAAGAAAACAACACTATTGCTCGTTATGAAAAATTAATGGAAATTGAACCTCAAAACAAAGAAGTATTTGAGTCGTGCGCCAATGCTTTTAAAATCTTATTACAATTTAGAACCTTGCAAGGCATTGCAAACAACGATTCAGGTAAATATGTTGACATAAACAGTTTAAGTAAAGCTGACAGATTAAAACTAAAAAGTTGCTTTAAACCTATTAAAAATATTCAGGATTCTCTTAAACTTCGTTTTAACGTTTCAAAAATAACTTAAAATGCTTCAATTTTTTAAAAGAAAAAAACATCCAGAATATTGGAAAAATTATATTGCAAAAGTTGAAAACTGCACAAAGTACGCATCCTTTGATCATATTAGATTCGTGGTATTAGATACTGAAACTACTGGATTTGATTATAATGAAGATAGAATTTTAAGCATTGGAGCTATTGCTGTTCAGTCCAATAAAATTCTAGTTGCCGATTCTTTTGAAATTTACATTGAGCAAGAAGTCTTTAAAAAGGAAACTGTAAAAATTCACGGAATACGAAAATACGGAACACAACCTAAATTTAATGAAGAAGAAGCTTTAATTCAATTCTTAGAATATTTAGACGATGCCGTTATTGTAGCTCATCATACTGCTTTTGACATAAACATGATTAATTGCGCTTTAAAGCGATACAATGCTAGTCCGTTAATTTCAAAAATATTAGACACTAATTACATTCACAAAAAAATAGTTTCAACTGTTGATATGAATAAAATCTTCAGTCTTGATGAATTGTGTAAAATATACAATGTTAAACCACACGATAGACATACTGCTTCTGGTGATGCACTAATTACTGCTCAAATTTTCTTGAAACAATTAGGAAAATATAAGAAGAATAACGCCTTAAACCTACAAGATTTAATTTACAACTACTACCCTTTTTCCAGCTAAAAAAGTTTGAAATTTCTTGCAAAAATTTCAAAAACTAAGATATCCAAAGCAATTATATCGTAGCAGGAATTTATTTCTTTTTGTTATAAACTAACTTTCCTAATTCAATGGCTATACCTGTTTTTGCTAAAATTGTAAAAATAAATGCTCCCATTGCCCAAATACCAACTGTTACAGATACCTCAACAAATGTAGGTGTATATTCTGCTATTTTACCCCAAGGTCCAGGTACAAATCCAGGGACAATTAATCCAAAACCTTTTTCAATCCATATAGCAACAAACAGCATTCCGCATACTACATATAGAACTTTAAAATTATTTCTCAGTTTATGGAATGTTAAAATTACGGTAGCTATAACATTCATGCTTATTGAAGTCCAAATCCAAGGTAATAGCGCTGTTTTCCCATCTAGACCAAAAAATAAATAAATTGCACTTATACTATGATGCGTTGGAGCATAAAACTCTTTAAACAATTCAGATATAAGCATAATTAAATTAATTTGTGCTGCTACAGTCACAATCATACTAATTTTTTTGATTGTATTATCAGGAACTTCAAATTTTGTGTGTTTTCTAATTACAGCTAACACTAAAATTATAAGTGCTGGTCCTGCAGCAAACGCTGAAGCTAAAAATCGAGGTCCTAATAATGCATTATTCCAAAATGGACGTGCTTGTAACCCTTGATACAAAAATGCAGTAACCATATGAATTGATACTGCCCAAAACACAGAAATAAACACTCCTGGTATATAAACTTTTGGATTAGGTGTTTTACCTTGATAGCGCATAATTAATATATACAATGGAACAGTTATATTAATAAATAAATAACCATTTAAAACTATTACATCCCAGGTAAGCATTGAGTTAGGGAAATTGAATACACCAATAACCGGTATCATATGCCAAAGTCTCGCTGGTCCACCCATATCGGCAATAACAAAAGCCAAACACATTAAAAGTGCAGCAACCGCCAACCCTTCTCCTATTAAAACCGCCTGCTTAAAATCTATATTTTTTAGCACATAAGCCGGTAAAACAAGCATTACTGCTGCAGCAGCAACCCCAACTAAAAATGTGAAATTAGAAATGTACAACCCCCAGCTTACTCTATCAGTCATACCTGTGGCGCTAAGACCCTCATCTAATTGAATTCCATAATTAAACATTCCAAACAGCATAACAAAAGTTAAAAATGCCATCCATATATGATATGCTTTACTACCTTGAGTTACCTCGTGGAATGAATCTTTAATTAAACTTCCAAAAACTTTTATTGATTTCATTGAATATCTTTTTTAAGAAAATATTAGTCCATATAATACCAAAACTTAGGTTCAGTCCCTAAATCTTCTTTTAATCTAAATACTTTTTTGTTCTCAAGAATCCATCTTATGTTACTATTTGGATCTAAAAGGTTTCCAAATGTTCTTGAACCAGTTGGACAAGCTTCAACACAAGCTGGATTTTTACCTTCTCTTGAACGTTGCACACAAAATGTACATTTTTCCATTACACCTTTCTTACGCAATCTGTTTCCTAAATAGTGTTGATTTTTATTAACCTCTTCTTCAGGAACTTCAGGTGTTTTCCAATTAAATCTTCTTCCATCGTAAGGACAGGCTGCCATGCAGTATCTACAACCAATACACCAGTCGTAATCTATAACAACAATTCCATCTTTTTCTTTCCAGGTTGCTTCAACAGGACAAACTTCAATACAAGGTGGATTATCGCAATGAAAACATTGAGTTCCCATATAAAAATGACCTTCAGCAGGAACTTCGTGATAATAGTTATCGTCAGATTCTTCAAAGTTAAACCCTTTTCCTTCTTCCATCTCATGTATACGAATGTATTGCATTTGAGAACTTCTATCTTGATTGTTCTCTTCAACACAAGCAGTAATACAATCCATATATCCCTGACATTTTGATATGTTAAAGGCATAACCAAACAATACATCATCTTCTGCATCTTTTGAAGATATATTTAATTTTTTACCTTTTCTTAGTTCGTAAGACCTAACCAACCTGTCAACAGTGCTATTCCTTTCTTCATCAGTCATTAATTTATAATTCCCTTTGAAATATTCCTCCCACTCTATTGAAGATTTTTCTTTACTATCATCTCCACTAACAACACTACAAGAAGTACTAACAGCACCTGCTCCCATTAATAATCCAGCAGTTATTTTTTTAAATGCTGAACGTCTATCCATAGGAACATCCATTATCTGATCGTAACCATCTTTTTGGTTATTATCACTACAAGAATCAAATTCTTTTCCACAACCGCACGACTCAGATTTATTTGATTTGTTAGTCAAGTTTAATGAAAACCATTTTTTATTATTGCTACTCATTGATTTCTTCTTTAAATTAAATAACTATTGGCGTTCTTTTACCTTTTGAGTATTGAACTGAGCTGGCCATCGTTTTTCAAAAGATGGACTATGAGGATTGTGACAACCTGTACAAGTTTGAGATAATCTTGGAGGTGCCCATCCACCAATTTGTTTACCGTGAGCTCCACCAACCCAATCTTTACCTTCTTTTTGGTGACATTGACTACACAACTTATGACTTAAATTCAAGTCAATAGCCTTGTTGGTTATACTGCGCAACTCGTTCATATTATCTTTCGCATGACAAGTATTACAGTTCATTGTTTCTTTATTTGCATGGTTTAAAACAATATCCCAATGCGCTTTTTTACCAACCTGTGTATCTTTTAATAATTTAATAGGTTGGTTATGACATTCCGAACAACTATAAGAAGTTATTTGACTTTTGCGTTCTGAAATATAAAATTCTTTGTTTCCTTCTGAAATTTTAATTTTCTTAATTGTCTCATTATAAACTTCTGAAGAAATATTTGTTCCTGAATAATTGGCACTTTTAGCCTCAATTTTTTCATTCAAATTATGATATTGATGCTCTTTATTTTTACAAGAAGCAAAAACTAAAATCACAATTAACACGATACTTTTTATATATTTTGTTATCATATAATTCATTATTTTCTTGTAAACACACCAATATCGGTAGTTTCTTTGTTATTAATTACGTGACATTGACGACAATTAGATCGTTCTGGATGAGAAACTCTAATTTCTTTTGGTGCAGCAGGTCCGGCATGACAAGCTAAGCAGTTTTCGTGCAACTGTATTTGATGAGGAATTATTGGAGGTCCTCCAACAAAAGCAGCATTTCCTGTTTTAGGTATGTAAAACTTTTCTGGATTAACCCCTTTAAATAACCCTCTTGTATTTTGAGTTACATGGCATTGTCTGCAATTTACCAGTTCAGGATGCGGTACAACAGGTGTATATGCCTTAAATTTTGGAACATATCCTCCATTTTCATGGCACTTTAAACATCCTTTATCTCCAAGGTTTTTATCATCAATAATTGGATGAGGAATACTTGGAGGCGCTCCGTGAAATGCTCTGTTTTTATAATAGCTATTCAAATCTCGTCCCCCTGTAAAGGTTTCATTGATTGAAGCGTAATCATTGGCAAACTTTGACCGTTTAAATACACCAACTTCAGAAGGAATTTTTAAACTTTCAGATTCTGTTGGAATTTCAATATAAGCCTCTTCAAAAGAAGAATAATAACTTTTAGACCATATAAAAATGGTAGCTACCAATAACAAAGCAAAAATTCCTATAAAAAATAATCTTTTCATTGTGTATAAATTACATTGTTATACTTTTTGAATTTTTACTGCACATTTTTTATAGTCTGGCTCCTTTGAGATAGGACAAAATGCATCTAATGTTACGTCGTTAATTAATAAATTCTCATCAAAGAAAGGTACAAAAACCTGTCCTTTCGTCGGTAAACCACGTTTGTTGATTGATGCTGGTAATGTACAAGAACCCCTCCTTGATGTAACTTTAACTTTATCTGTATTGGTAATTCCTAATCTTTTAGCATCATCGGGATGTAACTCTACATATGAATTTGGCATCGCTTTGTGTAACACAGGTATTCTTCTGGTCATTGATCCTGTATGCCAGTGTTCAATAACACGACCAGTATTTAACCAAAATGGATATTCTGTATCTGGAACTTCTGGCGCTGGTTCATAAGGACGTTGCCAAATAACTGCTTTACCATCTGGTTTTCCGTAAAAATGAAAATCTTCACCATTCGCACAAGCAGGATCAAATTTGGAATTAAATCTCCATTGTGTAGATTTTCCATCTACATAAGGCCAAATTGCACCTGACTGGTTTTTTAGCACTTCAAGTGGTGCCATTCCATGTTTTTTTCCTTTGTGAAACTGTCTGTATTCATTGTAAATTTCTTCAACATGATTTTCTTCAGAATAAGGGAATAAATCACCATAGCCCATACGTTTTGCTACTTCAATGGTCATCCACGCATCTGGTGTTGTTTCACCTGGCCCTTCAACCATCTTATCCCAATGTTGTGTTCTTCTTTCAGAGTTCCCATAAAGCCCTGATTTTTCAATATGCCATGATGCTGGTAATATTACATCAGCTACATCTGAAGTTGGTGTTGGAAATACATCAGAAACTACTACAAAACAAGAATCTTTTTCCATTGCTGGTCTATATCTACTTGTTTTAGGTAATGAAACAAGAGGGTTTGTAGCTTGAGTCCATATAAATTTAATTTCACCTCTATCAACTGCTCTAAACATTTCTGTTGCGTGATACGTTGGTTTTGAAGGAATCTTCTCAACTGGAACTTTCCAAATTTTTGCAGCTAATTCTCTGTGCTTAGGGTTTGTTACAACACCTTTTGGTAATTTATGTGTAAATGTACCAACCTCACGTGCAGTACCACAGGCAGAAGGCTGTCCTGTTAATGAAAAAGGACCATTTCCTGGCTGAGAAATTTTTCCCGTCAATAAGTGAATATTATAAACCAAATTATTAATCCAAGTTCCTCTTGTATGTTGGTTCATTCCCATACACCAAAAAGAAATAACTTTTTTATTTGGATCCCCATAAATAGAAGCCATATACTTTATATCTTTAACGGATACTTTAGAGTATTTAGCAACTTTTTCTGGAGTATAATCTTTTAAGAACTTTTTATATTCTTCAAAATTAATTTTAGTTGGTTCATCTTTAAATTGAAATTTATCTTCAATCCCATAACCAATATTAGTAAGTCCTTTACTAAAATTACAATACTTCTCAACAAAAGATTTATTCACCCAGCCATTATTAATAATTTCATAACAAATAGCATTTGCAACCGCTAAATCTGTTTGTGGTTCAAATAAAATTGCTTTATTAGCAGCCATACTTGAACGAGATGTTCTAGTTGAAAAGTCAAGAATTTTTGCTCCTCTATTATTTTTTTGCTCCAACATTCTTGAAAATAACACCGGATGCATTTCTGCCATATTATTACCCCAAGTAATAAAATAGTCTGCATAATCAATATCTTCATAACATCCCATTGGTTCATCTGCACCAAACGTAGTTAAAAATCCGGTAACTGCACTTGCCATACATAAGCGAGCATTGCAATCTAAGTTGTTTGTACCAATGGCTCCCTTCATTAATTTTGAAGCCACGTAACCCTCTGGAATAGTTGATTGACCAGAAGTATACATTGCTACTGAATCTTTACCATGGATCTTTATGGTTTCTTTCATTTTGCTCGCAACAAGATCAAGCGCTTCGTTAATTGGTGTCTTTGCATAAAAACCATTCTTTTTAACCAATGCATGAGTCAGTCTATCTTTTGCTTGGATACACATAGTTTGATGGTAACCTTTCACACATAATAATCCTTTATTAACCGAAGAATTAGGATCACCTTTAACAGCCACAGCTTTACCTTTATCAACTCCAACTAAAATACCACAACCTA
>ERZ1046740.2738-NODE-2738-length-11123-cov-4.981297_pt1 | contig 11123 bp, 7 predicted proteins | sample MGYA00383093_ERZ1046740 | MGnify/ENA primary metagenome ERZ1046740 (study PRJEB29581, sample SAMEA5548363) | metagenome | biome: marine; feature: coastal; material: water | depth 25 m | study: Short-term variability in the microbial, nano- and picoplankton...
ATCGTGATGCTCGACCGAGCGCAAACGGTCCCAAGGGGCATCCACATAAAGCTTGTGAAAGTATTCTTGCGCCACTGCCGCAGTGGTTTTCCCAGCGGCCTGCGCCAATGAGAAAATGTTGTCGCTGGAACTGCGGCGCATACCCTCGTTTGACACAATGCCATGTTCATGCGGCCACAGACCTGTGTGGATGGTTTCATACATCGGGCCTGACAAACTTGGCGTGGCTGTGATCATCTTCCAGCGGCGCGCTTGGCCCAACTCAACAGCCCCCTCAAGATACCCACATTGGCTCACCGAAGCCTCGTATCCCGCCCCGTCCATAATCACGAGAATGACTTTGTTGCTCATTTGATGCGCTCCATTGATCGCGTTTAGTGGAAAGTGCAAAATGTCCCCGGAAGGGTCTCACACAGACGCGTCGTTTTTATGTCGCTTCCCGCCCATCAATCGCGCGCGCACCACACAAAACACCAACCCGCAGTCACATGACCGCTCTGACCCAGCCCCCGACTAGATGTCTGCCCGTATTGCGTCATGTCAGAGGATCCCGCTGTGGTCGTCCGTCCGCACCAGATTTGCGTCAGAGCCTCAAGCTAGCCGTCATTGCGATAAGGTGCGTCGCGCAAGGGCAAGGCCCCATCAACCAAATCAAGGATTGAGTAAATCAAACGCGCCCAAACCCCGGCACTCAACAGTGGACCAGCCAACGCCACAAAGGGAATAAGCCCGGACAACCCGGCCAAAAAGGCAACAGGCAAATTGCTGAGTTTCGCCGGGCCGGGTTCGCTTGGCGCCTTTCGCAAAGCAACCTGATCCCGGATCAGCCGGGCCAAAAGGCGAATTGCGACGCCAACCGTTGCGACAACCGTCCAATACAAACCCGTGTCAAATGTGCGGTCAGCCAATAATCCGATGCTGGGATACAAACAAAGATAGTGGATCATGCCAAAAAAGTAATCGATATCCGCGCCCAGAATAGAGGTCCGCCCAGTGATCCGGGCAACCGTGCCATCACTGCAATCCAGTATCTGAAACAACACGCCACACAGGCAGATCATCCAAACAGCCAGCCACAGTGGAAGCCATAACGCCATAATCGGCATGGCAAGCGACACAATCAGACCTAAAACGGAGACTTGTACCGGGCTCAAGCCCATCTTTAGAAACGCCCACGTAAACACGGTGCTTGGTACGCGATAAAGATACGCAATGGCCCAATCCGTACGCCGTTCTAGCTTCACTTTTGGATTGTTGAGATCGCCAATGATGTCACGAAAGGAATGTGTGGTCGTCATGGGACTATCCTGATTGTCTTTCTGCCCTATTATCACGAGAGTGACAGTCGTCACGAGCAGATCACCGTCAATGGCACTTTTTCGCGCAACTTAATTGATTTTGAACCACAGACACCCAAAGGAGGTCTAAATGCTGGCCCGTATATCGTTTATTTTTCTATCAGTATTTGTCCTTTCCACATCCGCCATCGCAGAAAACCGCTTTGCTTTGGTGGTTGGCAATTCGAATTACGCCACAGCCGGAACACTTCCCAACGCCAAAAATGATGCGGCTTTGATCGCGCAAAGCTTTGAGGCAATGGGGTTTGAAACAGAAGTTCTGATTGATGCCGACGAAGACACCTTTGGGGCCGCTCTGGATGCTTTGGCCACCCAACACGAAGACACCGATGTCATCGCGGTCTATTTCGCAGGTCACGGCCTTCAGAAAAACGGCACTAATTATTTGGTGCCTGTTGATGCCGAGTTAAAAAGTGAAAGTTCAATCGAGCGCGAAACAATCTCGTTGAACACACTGATTGATGTCATCAAACCCGTTCCGATCAGCCTGATTTTTCTGGATGCCTGCCGCAACAATCCTTGGGCGGATCGCATGATCAAATCGGCCGCCTCCAAAAGCCGGGATGTGTCCGTGCGGCGTGGATTTGCCGTGGTGCGCCCCGAGGGCGACATGTTAATCACCTATGCCACTTTGCCAAATGCTGTGGCTTCGGACGGTGCCGGAAACAATTCACCTTTTGCGCGCGCACTCGCCCGCCACATGGTGACACCAGATACTGAGGTGTCCGTTCTGATGAAACGCGTCACAAATGACGTTTTGGAAGAAACCCTGGGCGATCAACGTCCACAACAATTGTCACAGATGAAACGAGAGTTCTATTTCCGCCAAACTGAAGGCGGCACCAAAGACCGCGAGACCTTGCAAACCCTTCTTACCGTTTACCCGGCCCGCGTCTCTGCGGGCGAAGAAGTATCCGTTGTGGCGGATGTGCCACCCTCCTGCCAACCGCTGTTCGTAAATTTGGGGCCAACTGGCAAGGTCACTCAAATACCACGCAACTTTTTCCGTGTGACCAGCCTCAGCAACGGACAGGTACGGTATGAAATCTCACCGGGGTCAGAATACGGTCTTCAAATTGAGGAGAAAGACCCGCATGGCGTCAACAAACTAGGGTTCCTGTGCGAGCCGCGCGGCATAAGCGAAAAGGCAGATATCGTCGCCACGTTGCGTTCCACATTGACCAAGGTCAACGAAGGCACTGCCTTTGGCATCCTCGAAACGGAACAGTTCGGGGACTCTGAGTTTCGGTTTTCAGAGTTCGAAATTTACTAAGCTTACTGTGGCAACAGCACCAACTGCACGCGACGGTTAATGCCGCCCAATGGGTCATAAGGTGTTTTCAGCTTGGTTTCTCCCAGCCCCGAGGCCAAAACGCGATGCGGTGACAACCCGGTGAAGAAACGGACAGTTTGCGCCACGCTTTCTGCCCGCCGCTGCGACAACGAAAGATTAAAGGCTTCGTCGCCCTTTGCGTCCGTATGGCCAAGAAACAGGAACCTGTAGCCATCAAAGCGTTCCGAACCAAGCATCATCGCAAGGTCGCGCAGCTTGTTCTCTTGATCGGTCCGGAAGCGATCCGAGCCAGAATCAAACAGAATTTCGATGTCGATCGTTGGCAAAGGCTGTGTGGACGGCACGGATGAAGAAGAACTGCTTAAGGTCGCTTGGCCACTCTGATCGCTACCTGACGCATCATCATGCTTAACGATCTGAAGATTCACGACGTCATCCATGGATATCGCAGTGCCCGATCTGAATTCTGAGTTAGAACATTGAGCCTGATCCAAAAGACAGGCTTCCATTTCCGAGGCGGTTTCCGCTTTCGGTGCCGCGACGTTTGCAGTGGTCGAAGACGTGTTCGGTACCAAGTCAAACTCGTCCATATCAATCGTAGACTGGGCTTGGGCCGCTGTGACCCATCCACCAAGCAATAAGACTGCAAAGATTTTCCGCATACCGATTTCTCTCCACGATTCGCTGAAAGATTAGCAGCATGGCGACGATTTCTATAGCCACCAATCCACACGTCATGGTTTTCCCTTGCTCAGCCCGACCAACAGGGCGATGCTGGCCCTCCTTCCACTCGCGCGGGATTTACCTTTAATGCAGCCGTCATTGTTTTCCGATCAATCCGATCTGAGAGATATCGAGACGGGTACAATCACGCCGTTCAAAACGCAGCTGATTAAATGGGTGGGCAATAAACAGCGGTATGCCGACCAGATCATAGCCCATTTCCCCCTCACCTACGGCACCTACTACGAGCCCTTTCTAGGGTCCGGTGGGGTCTTGGCCAATCTTGCCCCGGCGCGGGCCGTAGGCTCTGACGTCTTCCGCCCTCTCGTGGAAATCTGGCAGTGTCTTGCGCAGAATCCGGAACAAATCAAAGAATGGTACGCAGATCGTTGGCGTTGGTTTCAGGCCGGTGACAAGCTTGAGCGGTATGAGAAGATCAAAGCCGACTACAACGCTGCGCCAAATGGTGCTGATCTCTTGTTCTTGTGTCGTGCGTGTTATGGTGGCGTTGTGCGGTTTCGCAAAAAAGACGGGCTTATGTCGACCCCTTTGGGCAGTCACCCGGTCATCAAACCCGAGAAGTTCTCACGCCGCGTCGATATGTGGGTTCCGCGCGTGTCCGGAACCCAATTCGAGCATCTCGATTACCTCGATGCTTTGGATCGCGCTACCGCGGACGATCTGGTCTATTGTGATCCGCCCTACGCGCATTCTCAAAGTATCCTTTACGGCGCTCAGGCGTTCCGCCTTGAGGACCTGATGAAGGCCATTGCCGCGGCCAAATCGCGTGGTGTGCGCATCGCGCTAAGCATTGATGGTACCAAAAAATCCGGCAACACCTATTGCGACATTCCTTATCCCCCTGATCTGTTCGAGCACGAGCATTTCGTGCATATTGGTCGCTCAATGCTCAAGCGTTTCCAAATGGATGGTAAAACCCTCGAGTCTGAAGTTGTCCGAGACCGTCTTTTGCTGACGTATTGATTCTCTTTAACGGGAGTTTGGTGGCGCAGCGTTCCTATTTAACGGTTACAGCGAGTCACAATCATCGCAATTTCGGACGCAATGCGCCGATATTCGCGTTTCCGCTTCCAGATTCAGGAGGATTCCCTTAGGTCACGCGACCAAGTTTTGAGCACCTCGGATCGACGACAGCCGCAATTTGATTGGTTCCCATTTGGAAACACCAAACCCGAATTTTGGTATGCACACCCAAGTGTGGCGAGATTGTGTTCATTAAAAACCGAATTCATTGAGTGAGTCCAAAGATTTATTGCCACATTTGCGCCACAGTCTGGAAACAATGCCACATTTGAAAGGGCTTAGAACATGGCGGAATTGAGGCAAAGCGTTAATCAATAATGCCCTTTCTTAAGAAAAATTGCAGGTTTGTGTTTTGTTAAGGACGTATTTCGGCCATATTTGGCTTGCGTCCGACTGGGGGGGGGCGAAGAGTGGCTGGGGGCGGCCAACCAAAAATTTAGGACTTCTGCGCGGTGTCGCCGGCAGGAACGCGTGTACGAACAGGTTTGCCTGATTGATACCGTTTTCCCTGCCCGCCATTGCGCTACTGGGGAATGAGAAACTATGGCTAATCCAACGGGACCTGGTGTTGTTGAAGGCACTGAGAGTGACGATGTAATCGACAATGGTTACACAGATGCAGATGGGGATTCCGTTTCCGCGGGCGACGATCTGGTTTTCGGTCTGGGTGGCGACGACTCGATTGTTGCAGGTGACGGGGACGACACCATTCACGGTGATCACGGCTCTGAACCAGTTGTGCAACAAGTCTTCCAGTGGTCCGAAGGCCCCGGATTTGCAAACGACGCAGACGTTTCGACCTTCACCCAAGACACAGGCAACGCGTCGATCACTTTTTCGACCCTATCGCAAAGTACAGGCGTAGATACCGAGTATGAAACCTCGGACCAGAATACAGACAATCTCTCCCCCTCGATTGACGAAAATTCTTCCCTGTCTTCGATCCTGAATGGCGATCCCAACTCGGCACATTATCAGTGGGAAACGGAAACTCCGATTGAGAACGTAGAGTTCCGTATCAATGACATTGATGGCGACGGTCAGGTCACTGTTCGCGCCTACGATTTAGAAGGTAACGCGATCGAGGTGCAATTGTCCGGTGCAGGCTCTGGCCTCGCGCTTTCGAACACCGATGGTGTCGCTGGCAATGACACGGCCACCAGCACAGACACCGACTATACCAGTGACGATGCAGCCGAGCATTCTGTCCTTGTAACCATTCCGGGTCCTGTGGCCAGATGGGAAATCATCCACGAGCAAGAAGGCTCGCACAACAGCGGCATCAACGTCACCGACATCGCCTTTGAAGCCCCAGTGGACCCCAGTCAGCTTTCCTCAGGCGACGACACTTTGTTGGGCGGCGCTGGAGACGACGAGATTTATGGCGAAGGCGGCGATGATCTTATCTATGGCGGTGACGGCAGCGACACCGTTGAGGGTGGTGAAGGCAATGACACCATCCATGGCGGCAACACAGACAGTGGCGAGGTCACTGGTCGCGAAAGCTTTAACTGGGACGAGGGCGGCGACGGCAGCTCAGGTTTTGACGACGGCGACCATGTCGGAAACAGCTTTGTTCAGGACACAGGTTCGGTCGAAGTCACTTACACACAACTGACAAACAACGGTGCCTCAACACGGTTTGAGGATGATCGCCAGAACATCGAAGGTGTCGACGGTGGCAATGAGTCAGTCAACGGCTGCAGCTCGTTGGAATCTCGCCTGAACGAAGATGATGAAAACGCGAGCTACGAGCTTGAGTTCTCAGATTCCGTGGCCGACGTCGATTTCCGCATCAATGATATTGACCACGATTCAGTGGTTCAAATCCAAGCTTACGATGCCGAAGGCAATCCAATTCCGGTCACATTGACCGCTAGCGGCAACACAGATTTGATTTTGTCAGACGAAGACGGTGTTTCAGGCGACGATTCAGCCACAGCCACCAACAACTCTGGTCCGAACACTGGCAACGACAACTCGATCTTGGTCGAGATCGCAGGCCCAGTGGCCCGTATTGTCATCACGCACAGCAACGACGGCGGCGATACCAGCCACGTCAATATCACAGATGTGCACTTTGACACGCTGTCACCTGTCTTGCCGGACGATGACGCGGCCGACTCTTTGTCGGGCGGTCTTGGCGATGACGAAATTTACGGCGGCGGTGGTGATGACACTATTTCAGGCGGTGAAGGATCAGATTCGATCGAAGGCGGTGATGGCGATGACGTCATTGATGCGTCTTCAGGCAACCTTCTGGACCAACGTCCTGACCTTGGCTTCCCGGCCCATGGACCCTTCCCTGCCGTAACTCCAGATGCGGACCCAGAAGACGACCGCGACTATGTCGATGGCGGTGCGGGCAATGATGTGATTGTCACAGGCGACGACCGGGATACCATTTTGGGTGGCACCGGTAACGACACCATTGATGCAGGCGTCGATGCAGATGACATCGACGGTGGCATTGGCGACGATATGATCGTTGGCGGTGAAGGCGATGACACTATTCTGGGTGATGACGGCAACGACACCATCTATGGTGGCCTTGATCCAAGTTTCCCTGATTACCTGAACATTCCCAACGATGGCTCATCCGGTCCTGCGGATCCTGTGACCAACAATGGTCAAGATCTGATCGACGGTGGTGACGGCAACGATGTCATCTTTGGTCAAGACGACGACGACACTATTACAGGTGGCGCGGGCAATGACTTTATCGACGCAGGTGTTGATAACGACAGTGTCGATGGCGGCACAGGTATCGATATCATCGTAGGCGGCCAAGGCGACGACACGGTTTCCGGCGGTGACGACACAGACCTCGTTCTAGGCGGCACGGGCGACGACGTCGTCTCCGGTGATGATGGCATCGACATCCTTGACGGTGGAGAAGGCGACGACACCGTAGATGGTGGTGCAGATACTGACTTTATCTTCGGCGAAGAGGGCGACGATGAACTGATCGGTGGTGACGATACTGACCTTGTGGTTGGTGGGATCGGCGACGACCTGATTTACGGCGATGGCACAACCGGCGAAGGCAACACACCTGGTGGCGCGGCTGACCTTCTGATCGGTGGCGAAGGCGACGACACCATCATTGGTGGATCCGGCGGCGACATTATCGACGGTGGCGCGGGCGCGGACGTAATGTCTGGTGGTGATGACCGTGATACCTTTATCGAAGTTGGTGTGGGTGATGTGATCGACGGTGGCGAGGGTGGCGATGACTACGACACGTTGGTCATCAGCGGCAACGCCCTGGTGGACTACGATTCACTTAACCCAGAATCCGGAACCATCACGTTCCTTGATTTGGATACCATGACCGAAATCGGCACGGCGACGTTTACAAACATCGAAAACGTCATCTACGTCGAAGACCTGCCAAACCACGATGAATTCTTGCCGGCGGCTCCGTCTGATGCTTCAGATGTGCCGGATGTTCTGGTGACGTCAACCAGTGAAGTTCTGGAAGATGATTTCGGTGGTGCGACCGTTGGAATTGTTGACGGAACCAGGTTCGATGATCTTATCGACCTTGCGTATGCCGATCCAGAAGGCGATGTGATTGATCCATTGGCTCAGGGCGTTCCCGGTGCGAACAGCAACGACGACACAGTGCATGGCTTTGAAGGTGACGACACCATTGGCAGTGGCCTTGGCAATGACGAAGTTCTTGGCGGCACAGGGGATGATCTCATTTCCGGAGGAGACGGCGACGACGTTCTTCGTGGTAATGAAGACAACGATACCCTTTTTGGCAATGACGGTGCCGACGAGTTGGCCGGCGACGAAGGCAACGACTTTCTGTTTGGCGGCGGCGACAATGACCGCCTTGAAGGTGGCGATGGCGATGACTTTTTGGGGGGCGGCGACGGCAACGACGGCCTTTATGGCGGTGACGGCGACGACATATTGGAGGGTGGCGCCGGCAATGACGTACTAGTCGGTGGCGCTGGCAATGACCTTCTCGATCTTGGCGGCGATGATGGCCTGAACCTTGCTTATGGTGGCGACGACGAAGACACCTTTACTGGCGTGAACAATGGCTCAATTGTCTTCGGTGGCGAAGGGGGTGTCGACAATGACACGCTCAACCTTGGTAGCTCGATTCCGCCGGGCGGCTCATACACCGTGACCTACAATACGCTGGATCCAACTTACGATCCGGGCACAGGCCGAAGCGAAAGTGGTGTGGTCAACTTGTTCGACGTGAATGGCGACCCTGCTGGGACAGTCAGCTTTGCGCAGATGGAAAACGTGGTGTGCTTCACACCGGGTACAACCGTTCTGACAACGGCTGGCGAGGTTCTGGTTGAAAACCTGCGCGTTGGCGACCGGGTTGTCACCCGTGACAATGGCCTTCAGCCTATCCGCTGGGTGGGCAGCAAGAAGCTATCCCAAGGCAATCTGCTCGCGCGCCCCAAACTGCGCCCGATTATGATCCGCAAAGGCGCGCTGGGGTCAAACCTGCCAGAGCGTGACATGATGGTCTCTCCAAACCACCACATGCTGTTGGTCAGCCAACAAACACAGCTGTTGTTTGAAGAATCTGAAGTGCTCATCGCGGCCAAGCACATGACCCATATGCAAGGTGTGCAACGGGTTGATACACAGGGCGTCGAGTATATTCACTTCCTTTGCGACAACCACGAAGTGGTCTTGGCCGATGGCACTTGGAGCGAAAGCTTCCAGCCTGGTGAATATTCTTTGGGCAGCATCGCCTCTGACCAGCGGAACGAAATCTACGACCTGTTCCCTGAACTTAAAGAGCGTGAAGGCCTTGAGAACTATTCAGCCGCGCGCATGACGCTTAAGGCGCATGAAGCAAAACTGGTTGGCTAAGAACCGATCGTATTTACGGAATTGGGGCGGCTTTCGGGTCGCCCTTTTCTTTTTGTAACCTCACCAAATATTCGCCACAGTAACTGCACCCCGTTCACCAGTTGCAATTTCAAGATTTTTAGTTAACATGTTATGTAAATTAGCTTGCGAATTGGGCTAAACTATCGTGATGACAACCCAAAGAGGTCGACATGCCTGCACCACATAACCCCTTCAAAGCAGCCCTTGCGGCCCAAAACCCCCAAATTGGCCTGTGGGTCACCTCGGCTGAGGCTGCGATGGCCGAGCTGATCACCTCTGCCACTTTCGACTTTCTGGTCATCGACGGGGAACACGCGCCAAACGATCTACGTTCTTTGCGGGATCAATTGATGGTGGTCGAACCATCTGACAGCCACGCGATTGTGCGTATTCCCGTGGGTGAAGCATGGATGGTCAAACAGGTTCTGGACGCAGGTGCACAAACCATATTGGTGCCCATGGTCGACACCGCCGAAGAAGCCCAAGACATGGCCCACGCCATGCGCTACCCCCCGCACGGCATTCGCGGAATGGGCGCCAGTGGCGGGCGCGCTTCGCAATTTGGCGCCATCACCGATTATGTGCAAACTGCCAACGACCAGGTCTGCTTGGTTGTCCAAGCCGAAAGTCGCAAGTCATTGGAAAATCTTAATGATATTCTGGCAGTTGACGGCGTGGATGGTGTGTTTATCGGTCCCGCAGATCTGTCCGCCGACATGGGCTATCCCGGCAATCCCAAGGCGCCCGAAGTTCAACAAGCTATCGAGGACGCCATTCTGCGCATTGTTGCCAGCGGCAAATCCGCAGGCATCCTTGTGCAGGAATTAGATGCTGCAGCGCATTTTCTGAAACTTGGCGCAACCTTTGTCGCGGTTGGCATCGACACTGTGTTGTTTGCCAAAACCGTGCGTAAACTTGCGACCGATGCCAAGGCTTTGGTCTAGGCGAGTTGGCAAACCTAGATAAAAAAGTGTTGAACGCCAACAACGCTCAACACCAAAAAAATAAGCTGACTTGGGCCTTAGTTCTTAGGATCAGACTTACCGTCGTAACGTTGCTGCCATTCTTTCAAAATGGCGCGACGATTGTTGGCTGCAAACTCAAAATCATTGTCGATCATGGCCACTTGCAAACCTTCGGGAAAATGCGGCACGGGTTTGGCAACAGATGGGATCGCAAGCACAGCATAGCCGCCGTTATACAATCTGTTGGCCTCTTCTGTGACAGCAAAATCCGCCAGTTTCTTGGCCGCATCCAGCTTGTCCGTCCCCGCAACAATCGCGGTTGCTTCCATATCCCAGCCCACGCCCTCAGATGGCACGATAATTTCAAGAGGCGCGCCAGCCGCCTTGGACTTGGCCCCCGGGAACGCAAAGGAAATCCCAATTGGAATTTCGCCTGCCGCGGCCAATTTACAAGGCTTTGATCCCGAGTGCGTATAGCGCGCAATGTTTTCATGCAGGCTGTCCATATAGGCCCAACCTCCCTCTTCGCCGAACATCTGCAACCAGCTCGACACGTCCAAGAACCCGGTTCCGGACGAGTTTGGATTGGGCATAATCAGATGCCCTTTGTACTGCTCATCCAGAAGGTCTTTCCAAGACGTCGGCGGGGTCAATCCCAGCTTTTCGGCCTCAACAGTGTTGTAGCAAATCGATGCCACCCAAGCATCCATACCTGTTCAATATGGTGGTGTATCCGCATCGACAAATTTCGGGTCCAGCTTGTCGACACCAACGGGTTCATACGCTTCCAGCATCCCTTCGGACTTGAGCATTAACAGCGACGTCGCCGCCACACCCCAAATCACATCTGCTTGCGGGTGGTTT
>ERZ1046740.2744-NODE-2744-length-11100-cov-6.825441_pt1 | contig 11100 bp, 10 predicted proteins | sample MGYA00383093_ERZ1046740 | MGnify/ENA primary metagenome ERZ1046740 (study PRJEB29581, sample SAMEA5548363) | metagenome | biome: marine; feature: coastal; material: water | depth 25 m | study: Short-term variability in the microbial, nano- and picoplankton...
GCATCTGTCCATGAAGGTGGCTCTGCTTACGAAGCGGCGGCTGAAGCAATGGCTGTTGAAATGTGGGATATGGGCTTTGATCATGTCGAAGTAACTCGCTATGATGATGCTCCTGACCAACTCAATGTTGTTGGATACAACTGGGGACGGGTGAATCCTGACGAATACATCGTCATTGGAGGGCACTTCGACATCGCCTATGTGTTTACACCACCAGGAGGAGGCACAAACGAGGGGGCGAACGATGATACTTCTGGGTCAACCGTTTCTCTTGAGATGGCACAGGCACTCGCCCAGATGGAATTTGACCACACTGTTGTTGCTGGCCTTTGGGCTTGTGAGGAAGAAGGGTTGTTGGGTTCTGCGGCTTACGTTAATCATCTGCCAGAAAATGTTTCAGTACGCGCATACATGAATTTCGATATGGTCTCATTGAACTATCCGATTGTTCCACTGAGTGAGCCTTTGGTAGGTCCAGGTGGAGAAATCTTTTCGGCAACCAAATATGATTGGACAATCAGCATTGCAGGTGCAAATGAAGAGAATATGAATCGAATGTATGATTGGGTTGGAACCACAATTGACGAGGATTTAGCCTACGAACCAGTCGATGCAAATCCAATCACTTGGCAAGTAGCTGAATCTTGTGCATCAGATCATTGTTCCTTCTTCTCAGCAGGCTTTCCCACATTCAATTTCTTCAGTCCAGGTGGCGATATTTCCTTTTGGCAAGAATGGCATTCTCCTTCGGACACACTGGAGTTCATGACGGCCAAGGCAGGAGGACAGGAAGGAATGGAAAGTGGATTCAATAGTCTTGTTTGGTCATCACTTGACCTCTTTGTTCGTGTTGACAATGCAGAGAATTTCCACGGCACTTGGAAAGAATAATCCTCCATTTTGTTTCTTGATTCAAATACATCCATTGATGAAGGATAAGGTTAGGCTAAACCATGGGCAGTCGATTTTCCAAGGTCGCAACGAGGTTAGTTGCCCATCGAAAACGAGTCCACATCGCCGTCTTTATTCTAACGCTTCTAATGATTCCAGGGGCGCTTACTGCTTTGCAGCCCATCGATATGGAATCCTATGAGATGGAATCTCCAGAACTTTCTGCTCAAACAACCATCGATGATGAGTTCCCAACCAGTGAGATTATTCTCGGGTTTGTGGTTGTGGTTCGAGATCCAAGCGAAGTTGAACCGTTAGACGAGTGGAGTCCTGTACCAACCATCGACGGAGGAACTCCAGATTACTCGTCCATTCCACCGATAACAGACATCATTGAACCAGGTGAGGCTTGGAAAGGAGTCTCAGAACCGGATGGTGGAATTCTCAACCTTACAATTCTCAAAGAGATTGATGCAAAAGCAAAGCTCGTTCTTGAACATCCCCTAGGAAGTTCGCTCAAACCACTTGTGAACGAGGTTACTGGCCACCAAACTACTGGTGTCATGTCACTGGCTGACATCTTTAGGGGATTCATGAATAACACCTCAATTCTGACTCAACCAGGCCTTTCACCTCTTGGTATTCAGACGCCTCCTCCAACGAATTGGACAGATTGTTTCCCACTTAATTGCCTCAGTTTTGATGATGAAAACATCACACAAGCCCACATCGATATGGCTGCTGCCCGAATGGCTGAAGGAAGTAACAATGATTTTCTTCGATGGATTTCACTCGACAGAGGATTCATTTCAGATTCAACTTCAATTCAAGAAGGTCCAATTGGAGGAACACTCGATAGCGAAGGCAATTGGCAAAATGAAACAAATGGTTTCGGAAGATGGAGTGGCTCTGCCTCATGGCTTCTGGTTCAGCTCGACAGGGCTTCGCTAGAAGAACAAGGTTGGGAAGTTGTATGGAAAGATGCAAAACAAGAGAAATCAATCCGATCAACCGATGATGGGTTTGTCATCGGAGGCTATCGGTTGTCCAACAGCGAACTTGTCCTTCACCCGCCACAATACGACAAAGGATCATGCACAGAACTTGTTGAACAAGAAGGAACAGGATGCTCCGTTGAATGGAGTTACATGGATTTGGAAGGGACACTAAGATCCCATGATCGCACCTCACTCACGCTTCTTGTCGGCCAAGGAGTGAATGTTGAAGTCAACCGAGAATTACAATCATCAACTGGACTGATTGTTCTGATGGGCCTGATAATTCTCGGCCTCCTTTATGTGAGTTTAAGGCGACTAAGTGATGTCGTCATCGTCGTCGTGGCATTGGGAGGTGCACTGTTGTGGATGCAGGGCCTCATCGGCCATTTCTCATCCTTTACTAGCATGTTTGGATTCAGCATAATTGCTCGATCTCAATTCTCAAACTTGTTACCTATTCTCGTACTTGCTTTAGGTATTGATGACTCATTGCATGCCCTCCATCGATACAAAGAGGAACGTAAGAATGGGAAGTCTCCAGTCGAATCGGGTACAATCACACTCAATCGAGTTGGCAGAGCCATTCTACTCACATCAGTTACAACTATGGCTGCATTTTCAGCAAATCTATTCTCAGATATCGCTGCACTGAGATCCTTTGGAGTTGAGGCTGCAATGGGTATTCTAGCAGCTTTCCTTCTCACCGGATTATGGGTTCCAATCCTTCGATTGAGTGTCGATGAGTGGCTCGAAAAGAAGAAAGAAAAGAAACTCAAGGAGAAGAACATCACTCATCTCGTCCCTGAAGAGTGGTTGCGATGGGTAACGATTCAAAGTGGCCGATTCCGGAATTCGCTTGTTTTGGCAACACTCGCTCTCCTCATTACGATACCTGCAAGTATTGCAATGTCGAATCTTGAAGGAGACTTTGCAGTCGAAGACTTCCTCGATGAATCGTCTGATTTCGCTCAGGGAGTAAATATCGTCAACGAACGATTTTCTGATGAAGGGGAACCCGCAATGCTGCTGATTGAGGGTGATGTACTCGACCCGAGAGTGTACGAAGGCATCGATACGTTCAGAACTGAAATGAATTACGTCGAGGAGGGTGTTCCTGAGAAAATTACACGTACGCCTGATGGTAACATCGATCTTCTTGCCATAGACGAACTTCTGTTTGCTGCTCAAGGTTCATTGATTCTTAATCCTGAGCCGTTCAAAGCACGAGGGTGGAATCCTGATGTTGATGGAAATGGCATGAACTGCTCAACAACACAAATCGGATTCCTAGAGACGAGTGATCGAGATTGCCTAGCATTCATGTTCGGCTTCCTCTCCCTTGAAGGAGTTCCTGGTATCGGTCCTATTCCCTCGATTCCATCAAGCATCGTTAGCCTCTACATCATGCCCGAAGTTGAATTGAATCCAATTCAGCCATGGCTCGATGTGAATGGAGAGCCTGCTCAATACAACCACATGCTCATTCGATTCGGAATTACTGGTCCTGAAGATTTCCCTAGTATGGGCCCTGCAATGGAGGAATTGTGGAGAGATTTGGAAGTTTTCACTAACCTCTCAACAGGGACCAGAGGCGAGCCAGGAACTGCTCCAACCGAAGAACAGCCATTGACTTGGGTCATGACAACAGGGCGGCCAGTTACGCGATTTGTTGCATCTACTGAAATGCAAAATGAGATGCAATCATCACTTGTTCTTGGCTCAGTATTCGTCTTCATCTCTCTTGCAATCGGCTTCCGCTCCATCAAACAAGCATTGGTTACTCTTGGACCAATTCTCTTAGTTGTTGTTTGGTTATATGGGTTGATGGAGGTTGCAGGGGCAAGCCTCAACATTGTCACGGTTACGATTGCAACCATTTCACTTGGTGTTGGAATAGATTATTGTATACACGTTACGGAACGTTATCGCGAAAGTCGAGAAAAAGGGGAAAGTCACAAGCAAGCACTTCATGCAGTTGGCGGCGCTTGTGGACTTGCATTAATCGGAAGTGCGGCATCTGACATTGCTGGATTCTCTGTTATCGCTCTCTCTCCAATGGGCTTGTTTAGCAACTTCGGTATCTTCTCAGCTGCAATGATCTTCCTCTCATTAATTGCGAGTCTTGTGCTCACAACTGCTGCCCTTGGCTTGCTCCATCAGTTCTCAAAATCTGGAAAAGATGAGGAAGAATAGAATCGGTGTGTTCTTGAAGGGAAGCGCTCACGGAAGAGTGCGGTCGAATGGGTTGTCCCACCGGCGGTAGGTGAGAATATGGTTGATGGAACAACACCAGATGACGACGAAGATTGGATGCAGTACGCCAATTCTGGCTTTGGTTCAACCGACTATTCCCTTTGGGATGAGGTCAAAGAACAGACAGAAGAAGACCGTGTATCAGAGGAACCTGAACAACTCGACTCACATACTGAAGAAATTTCACGGGCTCCGTCTCCTGCTGGATTGAAGCATTTGTTACGCATGGGTACTTGTGATTCATGTCTTGGTAGATTGGGTGGAAAGAGATCGTTTCAACAAACAGATGAAGAATCGGGCCAAGTCATTCGTTCAACAATCAGTGAAGGGAATGAGCGCCTGCTCAATATCCGACAAGAAATTCCTCTCTGCCCATTTTGTGAGAATTTATTCGAAGAGGCCTCACTCCTTGCTGAATTGATTCAGGATGCTCTCGAGTCCTTTGAAATCAATAAACTGCAAATCGGTGCACGAATTCCTAAGGACCAAATTGAGCATGAAGAACTCATTCGTAAAAGGCATGGAGCTGGGGGTTCAGATCCATTCAAACCGTCCCTTGTTTCAGCGGTTTCATCGATTGTAAAATCAAACTTTGAATCGATCAATATCGTAAATGACAAACCAGATGTGTTAGCCCTCATTGATGTCCTCACGTTAACAGTCACACTCGATGTTCGAAGTGCCTACATTTACGGGCGTTACCGAAAACTTGCTCGTGGTATTCCTCAGACCCGATGGCCTTGTCGGGCTTGTAAAGGAAGAGGATGTCAAAGTTGCGAACAAACCGGCCAGCAATATCCTTCCAGTGTGCAAGATCTCATCGGTGAACCTCTCATCAAATTCTTCGATGGTAACGAACACGCCTTCCATGGAATGGGACGAGAAGATATCGATGTACGTTGTCTTGGTAGCGGTCGGCCATTCGTCTTTGAAATCAAAGAACCAAAGCGATGGTCGATCGATTACGAAGAAGCGATGAATCTTGTCAACAAGGAAGCAAATGGAGCCATCGAAGTTTCGCATTTCCGTTCATCAAACCGAAGCGAAGTCGTACGTGTAAAAGACACACCGGCTGAGAAATCCTATACGATACGATTCCTGGTCGAACCAATTTCACAACCTGACTATGATGTCCTCGTAGCACCTCTTGATATGACCAAAGAAGACGTGCAACAACGAGGAGGACGAGGTCGACGTAAGCAACGTCGAAGGGGCGATAAGAGAGATAATCCAAAGAAACCTCTTCAGAAGATTGAAGTTAAAATTCTTGCCGAATCCGACTTAAAGAAACTGAAGAAAGACGAACTTGTTGCATTATGTGAAGAACGCTCATGTGATTCCAAGGGAACAAAAGCAGTCCTCATTGAACAACTTCTTGCAACGAATCCTGAACCTGTTGAGATGCTTCCACTTCCAGATGAGGCCACGATTTTGGAAATTGTTGAGACGTTAGAAGGCGTCAATCTTGCTCAAAGAACACCTGAACGCGTAGCACATCGTAGAGCAGATCTCGTTCGTCGCAGAAAGGTCATAGAAACCAATAATCCAAGTGTTGAAACACTCGAAAATGGAAACATCGCAGTTGAATTTACACTTCGTTGTGAATCAGGAACGTATGTCAAAGAAACCATCCATGGGGACGATGGACGTACCCAACCATCCATGGCTTCTCTCATCAAAGCAAAATGCACTGTTGAATGGCTTGATGTCGGAGATATTCACGCAGATTGAAGCGTATTGATTCATCGCGGTGCTTATATGCAGTGGGTCGGTCGCAAAGTTGCTTGGAACAGGCTTTATGCTGGTTTCGACAACTGGAGGCCACTAAAATGAAGCGATCCAAGGGACAAAGAGTAGGTACAAGAAGCGTTCTACGTCGACGACGAAAAGACCGTTCCCGCACACACATCAGTCGTGTAATGCACAACTACGAAGAAGGCGACCGTGTTGCTATCGTTCTTGACGGTGGACAACAAATGGGTATGCCTCATCGCCGATTCAATGGAAGAACTGGATTCATCACACGCCGTCAAGGTGTTGCTTGGATTGTCGCAGTCAAAGACGGAAACATGCAGAAAACTGTCATCGCCCGTCCTGAACACCTCCGCCCACTGGAGTGAGTGATTTTCATGACCGAAGAAGAAAAGATTGTTGATTTTGCTACCGTCCGTGACTTGCTCAAGGGCGCTCAAGAACGCCGAAGAGATTTGACGTACGAACAACGTGCTGCTCTCTTCCATGCTGAATGGGCTGCAAGTAATCAACGAAATGGATACCCAACAGATTCTGCTGTGTTTGAAGAACTAAAAGCCGCTATTGCAGAAGTACCTGCTTTCGAGAAATACCCAGAGTTGGCTGCTAAGCTTGCCGAACTCATGCCAATGACAGAACTTGAGATCAAGGCCGTTATGGCAAGCCGCCGTGCTTCCATAGATGACGGAGATGTCAACACAGTTCTCGAACTTGTGCGTCAACATATCGGTGTTGAGTGAAAACCAAAGGAAGTGAACACGCATGAGCCGCCCAGGCCGCGATTATACCCCTCGTAAATTCAACAAGTCAACTCCTAATGTTGACACCAGTATGCCCCCTCCGGCAACTGGAAGAAAAGAGATTCCAAAGCCTCAGAAGAAACCAGAACAGTCTAGTGGAGAACCACGTCAACAACGACGTAGCACTCGTGGAGGGCCACGTCAACAACGACCTCAACAGCGTCGAAAAGATGCTTCACCATTGTATGATGCTTCATGGGCTCGAGTCGTTGAGTTTGACGCTGGAGCAGGGGTTATTACAGGATTTACAGAAGAATCTCTGATTCCATGTCGAATCGGTATTGAAACCTCAGAACCTATTCTTCCAAGTACACGAATCTACATCGGCAACGGAGAAGGAAATGCTCCAAAGGGAACCATTCTCGGTGGAGCAATACTCGATCGAATGAGCAATTCAGCGAAACTCGACTTCCCTCTTATCATCCAGTTGTTTATTGAAGAATTTGGAATGCATTTCGTTCAATCCTTCTTCAACAAAGCAGGAAACCTTTCACTTAAACAGCACGCATTTGAACTTCTCGATGGGATTGGCAACAAGAAGGCACAGCAGATGGTTGAACTTCGTGGCTCATCTGGATTCGCTTCAATGACTGAACTCAACGAAAAGTGTGGCATTGATGCTGCAGAATTACTCGCACGCAGATTCTTCTCTGAGATTGAGGATAGAACACTCCAACCGCGATTGATCGATCATCTGTTTCCGGTGAATGCATGAAATCAGCAAGAGACTTGATTGATTCCTTGCGTGCTTATCAACCACCAAATACGGACTTAGGCCAGCATTTCCTCATTGATGATCAACTTCTCAACGTCATGGTTGAATTAGCAGATGTCTCATCAAAAGACCATGTTCTCGAAATCGGGCCCGGTCCAGGTACCTTAACTCAAGTGCTCTTGGAAACGGGGGCAATGATCACAGCAATCGAACTTGATGATGGACCTGTACTTCATCTTGATAACGTCTTTTCAGAACAACAAAACAGCGGAGTTCTTACTCTCCTACATGGTGATGCTTTAGTCGAAGAATGGCCACAATCAATCACAAAAATTGTGGCAAATATTCCTTACCAGATCTCATCGCCTTTGATTGAGAAAATAACAAAATTCAACGCACTAAACCAAACATCTCTCGACTCTGTAGTCTTAATGGTTCAACAGGAGTTTGCTCAACGCTTGACAATGCGACATCCAAGTGATGTTGGTTCACTCGGCATGACCGTGGCTTTGGATTGGAACGTTGAGGAACACCATGTTGTAGCCCCCCACAGTTTCAGCCCACAGCCGGCTGTGCACTCACAAGTTGTTTCACTTCATCCGCATCAAACTATTTGGCCTGTAGATAAGCGCTTAATTCGTATGATGATTCACCAAGCTTTTGCAGAAAGAAGAAAGAAAATCAGAAGTACGTTGAAACGTGCTCCTCGAAGAATTTCAAGGCTCAAAGGCTGGCACGCACAGCGATGGAAGGATTCCATCTCATCACTTATGGATCAGGAACAAATGGATTTACGACCCGAATCACTTCAACTTGAAGACTGGGTAAATCTCGCTGTGGGGGTTGAAAAAGGCTCGAATTGAGAGCCATTATTACCGAACAGTTACGGGGGAGGGTTTTCTTAGGAACGCTACCTCGGGTTGAATTGTCGGAGGGGATGTTATGGCAAAGAAGGACACATATCTCGCGTTACTTCGTCGAGGAATCGATGATACAACTGCACAACTACTCGCTGACGCGGGTCTCAAAATAGGCGATTTGAAGAAAATCGACTCAGAGAAACTAATCGAAAATTATGGTTTGAAGCCTGACATCGCAGAAGGTGTCATCAGCATCATCACTGCTGGACCTCAGAGTCACGGTAAAGAACGGTTCCTTGCAAAGGTTCTCGCTCCAGATCGAAAGCAAGAAAGCCGAATTGAAGAAATGAAGTTCAAGCGTAAGCAGAAGGACGTCCTGACTGAACTTGCGGAACAAAAGGAACGAATCAAGTTGGCCAAGGTCACTGCATTCAAAGACAAGAAACTCATCATGAACCGTCTTGGTAAGACTGTTGAATTAATTGTCAAACTTGAGAACAGTCTCAACGATGAAGGCAAAGACGATCAGAAAGTCAAAATTCGTGATCAACTCGAAACTCGTGGGCTTGAAGCTGCACGTGATCACGAACTTCTCGAACTTGAAGGCACACCTCAGGACATCGTCGATTTCCGACGTAAGCACGTTCCTGCACTCATTTTCCATGCATGCCCTGAATGTGGAGATGAAATGGATCCGCGTTCATCGAGAGATCCTGATCGAAATGACGAATATGCTTTGATTTGTTGGGAATGTGAAACAAGTTTCACCCCATCACTGAGTGACATGGCAGAAGCAAAACTCGACAACGGCTCTCGTATCATTATTGATGTTGACAAAGCACCTCGAAACCCAGTTCCACCGAAGCCTGCAAACCTTGGCTTTAACGATGTAAATGAACAACTTCGAAAGGATTTGGAAGCAACAGGAGCAACCGCTGACCTCATCAGTGCTGAAGTTGAATCCGCTGGACTCACTGGAGGACTCATGGACATTAACGATTGGATTGACCAGACATTGGCTGTCAAGGGCTACATCCAAGCGCAAGAAGATCGTGAAGACTTCATTCTACGAACTGGAGCAGGTGCAACCAAGTTCAACAAGTGGATGAAGAAGGCAGGATTGTTCTTCAACAAGCAAACGGGTCGTTGGACTCGAAACAAGCCTGGTCGCTGAGGTGAAACCATCTCATCTGATGCAGTTGTTCGGTTCTTCCGAGGAATTCAATTGCTTGGACAAGCAACTGTACAAGCTGATTTTACTCTTGTAGAATTAGCAGAAGATGCTGGAGTTTCGATTCCAACAAACTGTTCTTCTGGAACATGTGGAACGTGCATGGTGACACTTTTGTCTGGTGACGTTCCATTACCAGAGACATTACCACCCGGCTTAGATGATGATGTCGTTAAAGACGGAGCAAGACTCGGATGTATTGGATGTCCAAATGGCGATGTTGATATCGATGTCCGGCCACCATTATGAGGCGATGATATGTTTGAAGAATGGGGTGCTATTGAGTGGTTTTTACTCATTATCAACATTGTTGCAGTAACCATTGCTGCTCGATTTCTGATCTGGAAAATCAAAAAGAAGTTCGCAGAAGTTGAGAAACGTCAAAGGCATTCATTACGGACGAAATGATACTTTTTTCTCGATGAAAGCATCATCTACGGTAAGCGCATAGCCTTACCATGGCCGAAGTACGATTACAGACTTCTAGCGATGGTATCTTCAAAGGCGATGATTTCACACTTGACTCTATTTTTGATATCGTGAAAACAGGTGGCTTAACTTGGGTAGATATTCTTCGCCCAGATGAAGAGGTTCAGACCTTCCTTTCTGATTCAGTGAACGTTGATGAACTGGTTATTGAGGACATTTTTGGAGATGCCTCCACAACGATTCAACGATTCGATGACCATCGATTCATTACACTGCAAGTACGTGATTCCGATAACAGACTAGATACTGAACCAGTGGCTATTATCCTGAAGGATTCATTGCTCATCACAATTCGCTCCACAAGAATTCCTGCAATCGACGTGTTCTCGAAACGAATGAAGAAGGCTGATGCAGAAGACTTAGAACTCGGTATTGACTTTCTTCTGTATGAACTTCTCGACAGTATTGCTGACGACTGGACTCCTCGGTTAGCGTCATATTCCGATGAATTAGATCGCCTTGAATTCCAAGTTTTTGATCCCTCAGAAACCTATGATAATCTCTTGGAAGGGTTGCATAGCCTCAAGCGTCAGTTACGTGAAGCATACAAATCGATTGAATCTCTTCACTCTATTCTGATACGGATGCTCAAACCTGGTGAACGTCTCATCAGCAAAGAAACTGAACGCTATTTCCTCGATACACAGCAATTGGTAACAACACTGGTGAAGCGATGCAACAACTATTCTGTTGGAGCTACATCAACTCGAGACACATACCTCAGCCATGTATCATTACGTCTAGCAGAAAGCAATGCGCGTCTCTCAGAAGTAATGACGACACTAACCATCGTTGGTGCTATCATGCTTCCTTTGACACTAATTGCTGGTATCTTTGGAATGAATAACGAAGATCTTCCTGAAGATGCAATTGGGGGGTTTTGGGGTATCATCGGCTTAATGTCAGCGTTTGCATTGGTGATGATGATCTATTTCTGGTGGCGTGGATGGTTGAGTGTTTTGAAGCGACCATGAAGCATTTGTAGGGAACACGACTAATCAGATACATTCTACCAGTTGATTTGCAAAGGGGCTCCTTTGAAAATGCCTTATCAGTGGGTAGCGAGTGTACTGGGGGACTGAACACCCATTGTACTCCTCCATAATGTCTT
>ERZ1046740.2746-NODE-2746-length-11098-cov-4.376890_pt1 | contig 11098 bp, 13 predicted proteins | sample MGYA00383093_ERZ1046740 | MGnify/ENA primary metagenome ERZ1046740 (study PRJEB29581, sample SAMEA5548363) | metagenome | biome: marine; feature: coastal; material: water | depth 25 m | study: Short-term variability in the microbial, nano- and picoplankton...
CATGCGCAAAGATTGATCCCACTAAGGTGAGCATGAACAGGAAGTGCAGCGCGGACGTGATTTCAGCCAAAGCTTCGGATTTTGGTACGAAAGGCAGGGTTTGCCCAAAGGGCCACAGAATTGGCGCGAACCCAGTGGTGGATGCGTGGTGAATCCAGCCCGTCAGCGGCACAAGCAGCATAGAGCCATAAAGCAGCCAGTGCACGGTATGGGCCGCGGTCGCTTCGATCTTATGAGTGCTATTGAGCAATCCGGGGCGGGTTTGTCCCAAGGCCCACAGGATGCGCAAAAGCGCCACAAAAAAGGCCGTGACGCCTACGGTTTTATGTAGCGAGAATAGCCAAGCCTTGTGAGCCACCTGTGCACCATCTTCAAAAGGGGCATTCTGCGCCATGTACCCAAGTGGCAGGGCAGTCAGAATGAGCAAGGCTGTAAGCCAATGAAAGGTCTTCGTTAGGCTGCCATATTGGCTGGGTGAATTGGCCAGGGGCATGGACGTCTCCGATTATTGCTTGTGACTAGAGATAGGCCAGTTAAGCGTTTGCGGAAATGCATTTATGCGCACAGACCTCGTGCAAGGGTGCGCAAGGGCGTTGCACCCTTGAGCGTGGCGCGGTATTCCAAATGAAATGAGGAGATTATGGGGGACACCATGAGCCGAGCATTCGTTTTTCCGGGACAGGGCGCACAGACTATTGGCATGGGCAAGGCATTGGCCGAAGCCTATCCCGAGGCTAAAGCGGTTTTTGATGAAGTTGATGAGGCATTGGGCAAAAGCCTGAGCGCGTTAATCTGGGAAGGGGAACAAGACGAGCTGACCCTGACCCAAAACGCACAACCCGCGTTGATGGCAACGTCCTTGGCAGCGGTGAAAGCCCTAGAAGCCGAAGGCGTAAATTTGGATGCCGCGTCTTACGTGGCAGGCCATTCGCTGGGCGAATATTCGGCCTTGGCGGCGGTTGGCACGTTTAGCATTGCGGATACGGCGCGTTTGTTGCGCATTCGCGGCCAAGCGATGCAGGCTGCGGTGCCTGTAGGTGTTGGCGCTATGGCGGCTTTGTTGGGTTTGGACTTTGCCACTGCGCGCGATGTGGCGTCGGCAGCGGCTGAAGGCGAGATTTGCCAAGCAGCTAATGACAATGATCCGGGCCAAGTTGTGGTGTCAGGTCATCGAGCCGCTGTGGAACGCGCAATTTTGCTGGCCAAGGAGCAGGGTGCAAAACGTGCTGTGTTGTTGCCAGTGAGCGCGCCTTTCCATTGCGCATTGATGCAACCCGCAGCCGAAGCAATGGCCGAGGCGCTAGATGCAGTGACCATGCAGGCGCCATCTGTGCCACTGGTGGCCAATGTTGTTGCCGAGGCTGTAAGCGATCCAGCAGTGATCCGAGGATTGCTGGTGGATCAGGTGACCGGATCTGTGCGATGGCGGGAATCTGTGAGCTGGATGGCAGAAAAAGGCGTTACAGAAATGTGGGAAATCGGCGCTGGCAAAGCTTTGTCGGGAATGGTGCGCCGCATTGATCGCGCCATTGTCTGTAAGGCAGTGGGCACACCCGAAGATGTAAAAGCAGCGGCTGAGAGCCTGAGCTAAGGAGCAGATATGTTTGATTTAACAGGAAAATGCGCGCTGGTTACGGGTGCGTCGGGTGGTATCGGCGGGGAGATTGCTAAATCTTTACACGCCGCAGGTGCGACCGTTGGCTTGTCTGGCACGCGCGTGGAGCCTTTGGAGGCTCTGTCAGCCGAACTAGGCGCGCGCGCGCATGTTTTGCCTTGCAATCTGAGTGACGCTGAAGCCGTTGACGCGCTGCCAAAGCAGGCGATCGAGGCCATGGGTAGCGTGGACATTCTGGTCAACAACGCCGGAATCACCCGCGATCAGATTTTCATGCGAATGTCAGATGATGAATGGCAAAGTGTTTTGGATGTGAACCTGACCTCGACTATGCGTCTGTGTCGCGGTGTGATGCGCCCGATGATGAAGGCGCGTTGGGGGCGGATCATCAATATCTCGTCTGTCGTTGGGGCCACGGGAAATCCGGGCCAAGCAAACTATGCAGCATCCAAGGCAGGCATGGTCGGAATGACCAAATCGATCGCTTATGAAGTTGCGAGCCGTGGAATTACTGCAAATGCAGTGGCACCCGGTTTTATTGCCACAGCCATGACAGACAAGCTGACGGATGACCAAAAAGGCAAGATCACAGTGCAAATCCCTGCCGCGCGTATGGGTCTGCCTGAGGAAATCGCCGCAGCGGTTCTGTATCTGGCCAGTCCCGAAGCCGGTTATGTGACGGGTTCGACCTTGCATGTGAATGGCGGTATGGCCATGCTGTAAGGCATACAGTCTTCTGCCAAAAAATGGCGGGGGGTTGTTTTTGGACCAATTGCCGCCACACAGCGAAAGCGTTTGCCTAACCATCTGGATATGATATAGGCGGCGCATAATTCCCAAGGGTGCCTTTTGTAGACACCCTGGAACATCTGGGAAACTAGATACGAGAGCCGCCCCTTGGGGCACTAAATCAAAACCCGTCACTTGGGGGCGGGCGATCACAGGGCCGAAGTGCCCATGACGAATGAGGAATTGACATGAGCGACGTCGCAGACCGCGTTAAAAAGATCGTTGTAGAGCACTTGGGTGTTGAAGAGGACAAAGTTGTTGAAAACGCTTCGTTCATCGACGATCTGGGCGCAGACAGCCTGGACACAGTTGAACTGGTTATGGCCTTCGAAGAAGAGTTCGGCATCGAAATTCCCGATGACGCAGCCGAAACGATCCAGACTTTTGGCGACGCAGTGAAATTCATCACTGAAGCTTCTTAAGGTTTTCACCCTTTTTTGGTGCGAAAGAGGCCCCTGCCTGATTGGCGGGGGCTTTTTTTGTTTTAGATTTAAAAATGCCGCGTTTGTGCAGCGTATTGCCGATTTGGGAATATCGCTCTGAAGTGATACTCTTCCTATAGGAAGACCTAATTTTTATTGGGCGTACATTCCCAGGAGGTCGTCATGATCATCTATCCAACTATTGAATTGCAGAAGGGCAAATGCGTTTCTTTGCAACGTGGACGCCTTGAAGAGCCGTCGATCTGGCATGTTGATCCCGTGGCTGCGGCCCAAAAATTTTCGGACGATGGCGCGCAATGGATTCACGTCACTGATCTGGACGCGGTAGCAGGCAGCTACGACAGCGAATCCATCGTTGAGGAAATTGTGCGTTCCGCTGGTACGTCGATTCAACTGGGTGGTGGTTTCCGTTCGCGTGACCGTATTGAACAATGGATCGACAAAGGTGTCGGCCGGATTGTGATCGGAACACTTGCTTCGCAAGATCCAACGCTGGTGATGGAAATGGCCCAACGCTATCCAGATCAAATCGTTCTGGCGGTAGATGTGTATCAGGGTAAGATGATGACGGATGGTTGGCGCCAAACTGGCGCAATGGAACCTACTGATTTTGTCAAAGCTTATGAAGCCTCACCTTTGGCCGGCATCATTGTCACTGATATTGATGCAGATATTGGTGATCAAGATGCTCAGTTAGGGTTGATCTCTGGTATTGCTGAGGCAACGCACCATCCAGTGATCGCACGGGGCACAGTGCGCAGCGCGGATGACGTTTCAAGGATCAAATACGTATCTAAGATCAGCGGCACTTTGGTTGGTAGAGCTTTGTTTTCAAAGGATGTTGATCTTGTTGAAGCCTTGGAGTTGGCGCAACCTATGCCGGAACCAAAAGCCGAGTTTCAATAAAACAACCAAAATCTGAATCACAACAGCGCTGCCTCTTTCAGATCGGCGCTGTTTCCTTTTGTGTTGATGCTTGCCGATTGATGTCGTTTAACTTGCCCCCGCATATCAAGGCGGGGTATAACCTTCGAAAGACTTGAGGAAAGGGCAGCAATATGCGTCGTGTCGTTGTAACTGGGCTTGGATTGGTGACTCCGCTGGCAAGTGGTGTTGAAGAAAGCTGGTCGCGTATTTTGGACGGGCAGTCAGGGGCCGGGCCAATTACTCGGTTCGACCCATCTCGGGTAACAACCAAGTATGCCTGCGAAGTGCCATATGGTGATGGATCAGATGGCACGTTCAATTCTGATGATTGGATGCAGCCAAAAGAACGTCGCAAAGTGGATGACTTCATTCTCTATGGTATCGCTGCTGCTACTCAGGCAGTTGAAGATGCCGGATGGACGCCGGAAGCCGAAGACGATCTTGAACGCACAGGCGTTATGATAGGTTCAGGCATTGGTGGTCTGCAATCGATTGAGCAAACCACGCTTTTAATGGCTGAAAAAGGCCCGCGTCGTGTGTCGCCTTTCTTTATTCCAGGTGCGCTCATCAATCTAATCTCCGGCCATGTCGGAATTAAGTACGGCTTCAAAGGCCCAAACCACGCAGTTGTGACGGCCTGCTCAACAGGCGCCCACGCCATTGGAGATGCTGCGCGTCTTATCATGTTTGGCGATGCTGATGTGATGGTTGCCGGTGGGGCAGAGGCAGCAATTTGCGAGATTGGTATCGCGGGTTTCAACGCCTGTAAGGCGCTGTCGACCAAATGCGAAGACGACCCTAAATCGGCAAGCCGCCCCTATGATGCAGATCGTGATGGATTTGTGATGGGCGAAGGTGCTGGCGTGGTTGTTTTGGAAGAATATGAACACGCAGTGGCGCGCGGCGCCAAGATTTATGCTGAAGTGCTTGGGTATGGTCTATCGGGCGATGCTTACCACATCACGGCACCTTCTGCAGATGGGGCAGGTGGGGAACGGTCGATGCGTGCTGCGCTGAAAAATGCGGGGCTTGAGCCTAAGGACGTGGACTATATCAACGCGCACGGCACATCGACGATGGCTGATGTGATTGAACTTGGTGCCGTAGAGCGCATGATGGGCGATGCTGCGAGCAAAGTGACGATGTCGTCAACCAAATCCATGACAGGCCACCTTTTGGGGGCTGCAGGTGCGATTGAAGCGATCTTTTCGATCTTGGCAATTCGGGATCAAGTAGCTCCGCCAACGATCAACCTTGATACGCCTGCGATTGAAACGTCTGTTGATCTGGCGCCAAATGCGAAGGTTGAACGCGAAATTAATGTGGCTTTGTCCAACTCGTTTGGTTTTGGCGGCACGAACGCTTCGGTGATTTTCGGAAAGGTTAGCTAATGTGGCGACATATCGCCTCGAACGCGATCACATTGCTGATTGTGGTGGTTTTTCTATTGGGCGGCGTGGTGCTTTGGGGGCAATCCCAGTACACCGCTGAAGGTCCTTTGGATGCCCCGATGTGTTTGCGGGTGGATCGCGGGTCGAACATGAGCCGTGTTTCAAAAGACCTGGAAAATAAGGGTGCTATTTCAAATGGTTCCTTGTTTCGGATTGGATCGGACTACACCGAGAAAAGCGAAAAGCTAAAGGCGGGAGCCTTTCTTGTACCTGCGGGTGCGTCGATGGAAGACATCGCAGAAATCGTGACCCGAGGCGGTGCGAGCACTTGCGGAACAGAGATTGTTTACCGTGTTGGGGTGACCCGGCAGTCGGTGCAAGTGCGAGAGCTGGATCCGGAAACTGGAAAGTTTGTGGAAATTGCCGAATTTAATCCGGCCGAAGAAGACGCCCCAGAAGCTTTCACGAAAATGCGGCAACAGGACGATACGCGCTATCGTATCGCTGTGGCAGAAGGAGTGACAAGCTGGCAAGTTGTAAATTCCTTGTCGAAAATTGATCTTTTGTCGGGTGAAGCGGATGTGCCGGAAGAGGGCACTTTGGCTCCGGATAGTTATGAGGTCCAAGCCGGGGATACCCGCGCGGAAGTCATTGAAATCATGTCGGAAAAACAAGCAACGCTGATTGCGGCAGCTTGGGAATCCCGATCTGAAAATGCGCAAGTGAATTCGCCAGAAGAGATGTTGATCCTTGCGTCGATCATCGAAAAGGAAACGGGCGTTGCAGAAGAGCGGCGTCAGGTGGCCAGTGTGTTCACCAACCGCCTGAAACGCGGCATGAAATTACAAACAGATCCAACTGTTATTTATGGTGTCACAAAGGGGCAAGGTGTGCTGGGACGCGGTTTGCGTCAAAGTGAGCTTCGCAAGGAAACCCCTTGGAATACTTATGTAATTGTGGGCCTTCCACCAACGCCCATTGCCAATCCGGGTGTTGCGAGCTTAGAGGCTGCGGTCAATCCAGACACCACTGACTACATCTTTTTTGTAGCGGATGGTACGGGTGGTCATGCCTTCGCGGTCACGCTGGCAGAGCACAACGCCAACGTCGCCAAATGGCGCAAGATCGAGGTGGAACGGGCGAACCAGTAAGACGGGCACAAAAACGGGCACAAAACGGAAAATGACCGTTTTGTACAAAGTTTTGGGGCGCAATGACCAATTTGTACAATTTGAATTTGGGGCCGACGCGTCATTTTGGTTGTGACGCAGCGAACGATTACTTGCCTCAGACCAAGCCTGCCAATTTTGCGAAGGGATCTCGGCTGGCGTCTTTGTGCCATTCGTATTCGCAGCCCAAGGCAATTCGGTCTGCCATTTTCATGCCAAACAGATCGGCCATCACGGCAAGGGCCATATCCATTCCGGCTGACACGCCGGAGGATGTAAAAAATTTGCCGTCTTCAACCCATCGAGCCTCTTTGACCCAATCGACGTCTGGCGCGAAGGGGACGGTTTTGGTGAAATCGAGCTTGTTGGTTGTCGCCTTGCGTCCGTCCAGAACGCCCGTCATCCCGAGCAACACAGTGCCCGTGCAGACAGCCATCACGCGCTCTGCGTTTGCCGAGGCGTCCCTGATCCACTGCATCAAATCTTCGTCTTTGGCCGCCTCCAATGCGGAATCTCCGCCGGGGATGAACAGCAGATCGTAGTCGTTTTTCTCTGCTATAGTTTTGTCGATCATAATGCGTTGTCCATGCACGCTTGGCACAGGATCGCGCTCTTTGGCGACAGTAATGATCCGGGTTTCGTTCCCCATACCGCCCAGCATTTCCATGGGGCCAAAGTAGTCGAGTGTTTCAAAACCTGGAAAGACGAGTGCTGCGAGTGTTTTCATGTTGGTGGTGTCCTGCAATCAAGTTTTAAGGTGCGCGCATTCGGGATGGTCTTTGACAAATCGCTCGGTGGACGCGGGGAATTTGGCCAAGAGTTTTGCGGGCCGTATTGGTCGACGCAGAAGTTCTCCGCCACAATTGGGGCAGGTGCCGTGAAAGACAGAGTCGGCACAATCTTTGCAGAATGTGCATTCGAACGAGCAACTGCGGGCGTCTTGACTTTCTGGTGGTAAATCCGCGTCGCAGCATTCGCAGTTGGGTTTTAGTATTAACATGAGCCAATCCTTTTCTTTGGTGTTGTTGGTAGACTAGCAGGCCAATTTTTGGCATAAATGACAACATGACCTCTTTTTATGCCAAATCACCCGAGCAGATGAACTTGGTATTCATTGTGTACCCGGATATTGTTCTGCTTGATCTTGTCGGCCCGCTTCAGGTGTTCACCCATGCGCGCAAAAATGCACGATCCGGCCCTGCCTATCAGACACATGTCGTGTCCTTTGATGGGGGGAAAACACAGACCAATACAATTCTAAAAATCGACAGTGATCCGCTGGCGGATTGGTTTGAAAAACATCAAGACACGCCCATCCATACGCTGGTGGTCGTTGGTGGCGACGGTGCACTTGTCGCGGCCCTTGATCCGCCGTTTGTCAATCAAGTCAGGCAGTTGGCGAAAAGATCGCAACGTCTGTGTTCTGTCTGTTCCGGTGCCTTTATTTTGGCGGCGGCAGGCCTGCTGAACGGTCGCCGCGCCGTCACCCATTGGGAAGATTGTGAGAACCTTGCAGCACAGTATCCGGCGGTGAAGGTTGAGGTTGATCCGATCTACATCAAAGACGGGACTGTCTGGACCTCGGCGGGCATAACAGCCGGTATTGATATGGCTTTAGCGATCATTGAGGAAGATTTGGGCACACCCGCAGCGATTGAGATGGCGCGATCGTTGGTGACGCCCATGGTCCGCTCAGGTGGGCAATCGCAGTTTAGTCCCGAGTTGGATCGGCAGGCACGTGATACCGAGGGGCGGTTTCGCGCGCTTCATGATTGGGTGAGCGGCAACCTAGGTCAAAGCATTTCTGTGGACGATATGGCCGAGCACTGTGGCATGAGTTCTCGAAACTTTTCTCGCCAATACACGGCGACGATGGAGATTTCTCCTGCAAGAGCTGTGGAGGCTATTCGGGTGGATAAAGCGCGTGATCTTTTGAGGACCACAGAAAAGAGCATCAAGTCGATTGCCGTAACCTGTGGTTTTCAAGACGATGAACGCATGAGGCGCGCGTTCTTACGACAGATAAAAACGACGCCTTCTCAATACCGTGCTCAATTTCAGTCGCAGTGACATCGGAAAAACGGATATTAGGTGGTCGCGCGGTTTTGTGGTGCGATGACCTTTGGCTCTGAAAGCGGGGTTTTAGTCGCTTTTGACCAACAATCTCCTGGCTCGCGGGATGCGAACGCGCCAATTCCAAATTGAATGTCTGCAAACGAAGACGGTGCTGCAAGCGCCGCCTTTTTCTTTTTGGGCTGCTAAATTTGGGCAGCGCACGGTGCGTTAAGCGGATTCTGTATTGGGTTGGCTAGGGTTCAAAGGGCCAGACGGAGCAACTGCTTCGGCTCTTGCGGGGGGGAGAACCACGCAGAGAGGCAACGGGCATAGATGAACAAATTCACAGCGCCAACAGGCGAGTCACCCCTTGATGGGGATGTGGCAGAGGTACGGCAATTGTTGCGAGGGGTCAGGGGCGCGCTTTCGACGCTTCGCGACCGCATGGAACTGGATGAGGACGCAGCTGGGGGGCAAACCGGAAAGGTTTTGACCGAACTGCGCCACCTGATCCGCACGACCATTGATACGGAGAAGAACTTTGAGCAGCGCCAAAAAGAAAAAGACGGAGTCGTCAACGACTATCGGCTCGACTTGCACGATGCACGGGCTTCGATCGAGCGCCGTTTGGCTTGCCTCAGAGCCGTTGGAAACCCAGACGGCCTTTCTGGATGATCTGACCCCAAGCGAATTGTTGGCCTTGCCCTATTTGTTTGAATTTTGGGCGTTTGACCATCAATTGCCGCCACAGGGTGATTGGAAATCATGGGTTGTCATGGGGGGACGCGGCGCGGGGAAAACCCGCGCCGGAGCCGAGTGGGTGCCGCGCAGGTCGAGGGCAATGGGCCTTTGGACGCAGGACGTGCGCGACGGGTCGCGTTGGTTGGGGAAACCATTGACCAAGTGCGCGAGGTTATGGTGTTCGGCGACAGCGGGATACTGGCCTGTTCGCCATCGGACCGAATGCCCGTGTGGGAAGCCGGGCGCAAACGTCTGGTTTGGCCAAATGGCGCTGTGGCACAGGTGTTTTCAGCACATGATCCAGAAGCTTTGCGTGGGCCGCAATTTGATGCGGCATGGGTGGATGAACTGGCCAAATGGAAAAAGGCGCAGGCCACATGGGACATGCTACAGTTTGGCCTGCGATTGGGCGATCATCCGCAGGTCTGCGTGACCACAACCCCGCGCAATGTCGGGCTTCTCAAAGATTTGTTGGCGTTGGATTCGACCGTGGTGACCCATGCACCAACGGAGGCCAATCGCGCCTATTTGGCATACAGTTTTCTGGAAGAAGTCCGGTCGCGTTATGCCGGAACCCGTCTGGGACGACAAGAGTTGGATGGCGTGCTGCTGGATGATTTGGAAGGCGCGATGTGGACCACAGAGATGCTGGAAAAACAGCGCCGTAAGAAAATCCCTGAACGCAATTACAATGCATCCATACGGCTAAGGCGTCCGACGGCCTGTCGGTCCAAAGTTACCACGGATTGTCCCTCCTGACCCAGCTTGTCCTCTTCGTTCAAGGTTGCAAGATGTTCATGGATCAAGGCGCGGTATTTCTGTTGCTCATTCACATTCACGTTGATGAACCTCGTGATCACGTCTTTGAATTTGCGGCAGTTTGACTATGTAGTGTAGTCTATAGGCAAGAGAGGACGATTTGCCATGGCTGAAACACGTAGAAAAATAACTGAGCTTGACCCAACTTGGCAGCGGATCACGTCCGAAGCTGAAGACGCGGTGCGTGAAGAACCGCTTATGGGCGGATTGGTGCATGCGTGTGTCTTGCACCATAAAACCATCGAACGGGCTCTAAGCTATCGCTTTGCGGCAAAACTGGCGTCCAACGAGATGTCGATGGTTGTCCTGCGCGAGATCGCGGATGAAGCCTTTGCAGAAGACCCAAGCCTTATTGCCTCGGCCCGTGCTGATCTCATGGCAATTTTTGAGCGCGATCCGGCGTGCCATCGGTTGTTGCAACCGATCCTTTATTTCAAAGGCTATCAGGCTGTTCAGGCCTATCGCATTGGCAATTGGTTGTGGCGTCAAGGCCGTACAGATTTGGCCTATTTCATTCAGATGCGGGCGTCAGAGATTTTCGGTATCGACATTCATCCCGGTGCGCGCATTGGTAAGGGCATTATGATTGACCATGCCCATTCTATTGTGATTGGCGAGACCGCCGTTGTGGGTGACAATGTGTCGATGTTGCATTCCGTAACGCTTGGCGGGACTGGCAAAGAAGAAGAGGACCGTCATCCCAAGATTGGGGATGGTGTTTTGATTGGGGCTGGTGCGAAAATTTTGGGCAATATCAAAATTGGCCACTGTAGCCGCATTGCCGCCGGATCTGTGGTACTGGAAGAAGTTCCACCCTGTAAGACAGTTGCCGGCGTGCCTGCTAAAATTGTCGGCGAAGCTGGGTGCGATCAGCCAGCAGTGAGTATGGATCAAATCCTCGAAAACTAAGCTGACCGACCGGAATTAAATAAAGCGCCGCAAGATGTTGCGGCGCTTTATTCATTTGAAATACATCAGTTTTAAACCAACATTGTCATCGGGTTTTCAAGATTGCTGACAATGGCATTCAACAGCTCTGCACCCAGCGTGCCATCAATCACCCGGTGATCGACGGACAGGGTGACTGACATCACCGTGGCGACTTCAAGCGCGCCGTCTTTGCCAACCACAGGCCTTTTCACACCCGCT
>ERZ1046740.2762-NODE-2762-length-11041-cov-5.151921_pt1 | contig 11041 bp, 7 predicted proteins | sample MGYA00383093_ERZ1046740 | MGnify/ENA primary metagenome ERZ1046740 (study PRJEB29581, sample SAMEA5548363) | metagenome | biome: marine; feature: coastal; material: water | depth 25 m | study: Short-term variability in the microbial, nano- and picoplankton...
AGGCCGACGATATCACCGGCGACGGCTTCAGTCACGTCGTCGGTATTACCAGCGCCGGAGAAGCTTTTCATCTTGGTGACCTTCACGCGGTCCTTTTTGCCGTCTTTACGGTGAGCGAAAATCGTCTGGCCAACTTTGATTTCGCCAGAGAGCACGCGGCCGATTGCCATGCGGCCGACATAGTCGTCCCAGTCGATGTTACTGGCGAGCATGCGGAAGTCGCCCTCTTCGATGGTCGGTGCGGGGATGCGGTCGACGATGGTTTCGAAGAGATCGAGCATGTTCTCGCGGGGGCCATCGACTTCGCGGTCGGCGAAGCCCATCTTGGCGGATGCGTAAAGGAAAGGAGCGTTGAATTGATCTTCGTCGGCTTCTAGATCGAGGAAGAGTTCGAGCACTTTGTCGTGGACCCACTCGGGACGAGAGGTGTCGCGGTCGACTTTATTGACCACACAAATTGTTTTGAGGCCTTGGTCGAGTGCCTTGCGGAGCACCCAGCGTGTTTGCGCCTGTGGGCCGCCCACTGCGTCTGTCAGGAGCAGGACGCCGTCCACCATTTTCATGACACGCTCCACTTCGGCGCCGAAGTCGGCGTGTCCCGGGGTATCGACAATGTTAATGGTGTATTCTTCGCCGTCCTTCGGGTTGGTCCACTTCACCGCGAGGTTCTTGGCCTTAATGGTAATGCCTTTCTCACGTTCGAGATCCATCGAGTCCATCGCGCGTTCTTGCACTTGCTGGTTTTCGCGGTAGGTGCCGCTCTGCGCGAGGAGGCAGTCGACGAGTGTGGTCTTGCCATGGTCAACGTGTGCGATGATGGCGATGTTACGGATGTTTTTAGCGTTCATGAGAAAAAATGAAAAACCCGCCGTGGTTAGCTGCGGCGGGGTGTTTTTCAGCGCGCGATAACGCGCAGACGAATCCGGGAAGTCAATGGAAATCCTCCGCGCTATTAGTCGCTGAGATAATTAAGGACCTCCGGCTTGTTGATGAAATCTGCGGCGGCTTCGATGGTGCAGAAGATGCCAATCGTGGTTTGGTCGGGGATGCGTTGCTGGAATATGGTGCTGAGGGCGACAACAATGGGGTCATCGGCGACGATGGCCCATTTTGACTGTCCAAACATCTCGGTTTGGCTGATTAGACTGGCAAATCCGTACAGTTCGACCTTGGTCATGGCCGAGGTCGCCTTTCGCAGATCCATGATCCCGTTGTATGTCGGGACATATTGCGGATCGGAAAATACGGTTTGAGTCTTTTGAGCGAGCCCCTCGACAGTCACTTCGCCGGTGATTTTCTCAATGACCAACTGATGTTCCGGGATGATCTGATAGGTGTATTCCATGTGTCAAACGAGAGTCCGCGTTCTTTGGGATGCGTAGCGTGCACAAGTGAATCGGTGCTCCAAAACGAAGGGTGTGTTTAAGCTAGTCGTCACTGAGGTAATTCAGAACAAGCGGGTTGCCGACAAATTTGGCTGCGGCTTCGATCGTGCAGAAAATACCGAAGGTTTCCTGAGTGGGCATACGTTGCTTAAATAGTTGGCTCAATGCGACGAGGCCAGGGTCATTTGTGATAATTGCGCATTTGGCGATGCCGAAGAAATTAGTTTCACTCACTAAGTCTGTGTAGTCGTAGAGCTCGGCTCTAGACATCCGTGACACTGCTTTCCTAAAGTCCATTATACCGATGAAGCCAGCTTGATAGGCGGGGTCGGAGAATATTAAATTTGTTTTCCGTGTGATTTCTTCGCCTGTTATTCCGCCCGTGATAGTCTCGATGAGAAGCTGATGCTCTGGGATGATCTGGTAGGTGTATTCCATGTTTTGATTGGGCTTAGTATCGAACTTGAATTCAGTGAATTAGCAAGTGAATCAGCTAGTTGTGATCATGAGAGTGTTAAACAGTGTATTGGACCAGTGGCTCCGGGTCTAACACGCTGGTGTCCGGCATGCGCTCGTTCAGGGTCGTCTCAAACCAGGCGCGTGCCTCGGGGTCTCCATGGGTGAGCACGATGGAACGGGCATGCGTCTGTTTGGCGTAGTCGACCAGTTCATCGCGGTCGGCATGGCCGCTGAGGTCGAATTGGTCAACCGACGCGCGGATCGGGGCGAGGTAGTCGAGTGTCTCGAAAAAGAAGCTGCCGGTTTCCTTGTCGGCCAGCAGTTGGCCGCCCGGTGTGTCGACGTCGCAGTAGCCGACAAAGCAGAGACCGTTGTCCGCGTGTGGGAGCAGGGCGGCTGCGATCTTATAGGAGGGCGTGTGCTGGACCATCATACCACTGCTCACGATGTAGATCCCTTTGCGCGGGAGGTCCCGCCCGGGCTTCATGTTGAGGTCAGGCGAGCGCACGCTCAGCTTTTCCATCATTTTGAAGCTGAAGTCGATGAGCTTGGTGTGCTCGTGGATTTTATGGAAATAGTTGCAGATATCCATGCCGAGTCCCGCAGCATAGATCGGTTTTTTGGGGATGCGGCCATTGTTGCGGGCTTCGTAAATGATTTTGAAGAGTTCCTGCATGCGTCCCAGCGCAAAGACGGGAATCAGGCAACTGCCGCCGCGCTCCAGAATGGTGTTGATCTGCTCGATGAGGCGGTCGACTTCGTTTTTGCGGGAAGTGCCGATCACGCGGCCTTTGGCACCGCGGGTGGTTTCCAGGATGAGCGTGTCGATCTCGCCCTTGGGCAGTTTGGCGCCGGGGAGTGTGCGCTGATGCTCGAACAGCACGTCGCCGGAGAACACGATCCGCCGCCCTTCGTGGATGAATTCAACCGCGGCGGCTCCGGCGACGTGCCCCGAGCGGTGAAGGATGACCTCAATTTTATCGGTCCCCTTGGTATAAATTTCGCCGCGGTCATAGCGTTGTGCGGTCAGGCGCTTGTTGAGCTCGACGACGTCGCGGTGCAGAAAAAGTGGGTAGTCGGTGATGCCGTGTTCCTCGCGCTGGCGCTTCATCACGTTGATCGAGTTGCGCAGCATGCGCGGCGCCAGCGACACGTTCGGGACGGAGGTGATGACGGGGGCATCCGGGTTATGCGCGGAAACCACGGGTAGGGAACCGAGGTGGTCGAGGTGGCAGTGGGTGAGGACGATGAGGTCCATTTCGATGTCCTCGATCGGGCTGAAGTCGGGCATGGCGTCGTAGCCCAGCTCTTTCGGGTTGAGGCCCGCATCGACGAGAATGTTAAAGCTTCCGATTTGGACGTAGGTGGAGTTGGCGCCGATGCCGCCGAGACGATTCAGGTCGATGAGTTTCATGTATGCTAGGAGAGCTCGAGCTCGGTTTGGCTGCCGCTTGCTTCTGGTGGAATCGTCATTTGAAAAGAGGGGATACGGAGATGAATGAGATGTCCGGAGCTGTCAATGCCGTGAAAGGAGCCCTCCGCGGTGCAGTTGCAGTGGGTCGCATGATGGCTGTTGTAGGAGAACGATTCGCCGGTCGCGAGGGTCGGCTCCTTGCCGACGATGCCTTCGCCTTCGATCACGTTCTGGTGCCCATCTTCCCCTCGTATGACCCATCGGCGTCCTTTCAAGGTGACGCTCGTATCAGACAGGTTGGTGATGGTGATGAAGTAAATGAAGGCGTGCGGTGCGTCGGTTTGGAGCACATCGGGGTCGTGGAAATAGACGAGGCGATCCAGTGTGGCTCGTAAACCGGGGAGTTCTTTACTTTGGGCTGACACGTGTTGAAGCATATTGTTTGGGTGATCTACGGAATGCTGGCAAACAGATAGTGACGTTTTATTCGCGTGAAGGTGGAATAAACGCGACAACGCGGAGGGCCTTTGTTAGCGATTGTAGTCATGCGGCACTCTGGCGATGGCTTTCGGATCTCGTGGATTGGCTTTTGGGTAAATCTTCTGCTCGGCACGCTCAAGACGCTTGCTGGCTGGTTACTTGGCTCGAAGGCCCTGATCGCGGACGGCATGCACAGCTTGCTGGATTTGTTATCCGATATTGCGGTGCTTCTGGGGCTCTCGATTGCGCAGCGGCCGGAGGATGAAAATCACCATTTCGGCCATCACAAATTCGCGAGTTTGGCGAAGTTCTTTATCGGTGGAATGTTGGTCGTGTTTTCGCTCACGCTGGTGGTTTCCTCGGTGCTTGATTTCCGCGCTGGCGGGCGCGTGGCTCCCAGCGCGGGGAGTGCGGCGCTCGTGGCCATTCTCTCGATCATTGTGAAGGAGGCGATGTTTTGGTGGACGCGCGGCGTGGCGAAGCGCTTGCGCTCGGATTTGCTGTTGGCCAATGCCTGGCACCACCGTACGGACAGTATTTCCTCGGTTGGGGTGGCAGTGGCTCTGGTTGGCGTGTGGGTCGGGGGCGAGGATTGGGCCTTTCTTGATGGCGCGGTCACACTGGTGCTCGGCTGCTACCTGATTGTTGAGGCGCTTAGGATCTTTCTGCGGGCGTGCTCGGATCTGCTCGATACCGCCCCCGGGCGCGAAGTCATCGAAGACTTGCGCGAGCATATCCTGCCGACCCCGGGGGCGCGGGCTTATCACGATTTCCGGGTGCGCCGGGTGGGCGATGTGTACGAGATCGATCTGCACTTGCAGGTGGACCCTGGCATCACAGTGGAGCAGGGGCATCAGATTGCGCGTGAGGTCAAAGCCCGCTTGCGGGAGCAGCATCCCGAGGTGTCGAAGGTGCTGGTCCATGTTGAGCCCGCGAATGGAGAGCATATTATGATGCGTGGCATTTCGGACGCTGGGCCGCCTTTTGAGCGTGGGGAGGATTGATCCGCCAAGTGGGGCTGTGAGCGGATTGGCGGGTTAACTTTAACAAAATTGCAACTTAGCATCGCCACGGCTGAAAAAAGCCTTTTACCCTCCGCTTGTCTTTTCCTTTATATGAGCGACTTCCTTAAGCACGAATGCGGCATCGCAATGATCCGCCTCTTAAAGCCATTGGCTTACTACCAAGAAAAATACGGCACTCCACTGTATGGCTTTAACCAGCTGTTCCTCCTGATGGAGAAGCAGCACAACCGCGGCCAGGACGGCGCGGGGATCGGCTGTGTGAAGCTCAATGTCGAGCCGGGGCAGCCCTACATGGCGCGCGACCGCAGCATTAAAACCAATCCGCTCTCGCGTATTTTTCAGGGACAGCTGAAGGACTATCAGAAGAAGGTCGAAAGCGGAGTCATTCATCCCGAGTTCCCCGATACGGTGAAGACGCATTTCAACTACGGGGGAGAGGTGCTCCTTGGCCACCTGCGTTACGGCACCTCCGGTGTCTATTCGTCCTCCAATTGTCATCCCTTCGTGCGCCAGTCGAACTGGCCGACGAAGAACCTCATGCTCGCCGGTAATTTCACGATTACCAATGAGAAGGATCTGAACAACGACCTGATCAATCGCGGGCAGCATCCGATTTTCGGCACAGACACACAGGCGGTTCTAGAGGAAGTGGGCTTCCATTTGGATGAAGCACACGATGCGATCTATCACCAGATGCGCGATCAAAAGGTCGAAGGGAAGAAGATCCCCAAGATCATCAGTCAGGATCTCGACCCGATCCGTATTCTGAAAAAGGCCGCCGCCGACTGGGACGGGGGCTATGCCATCGCCGGCTTGATCGGCAATGGTGACTCCTTTGTGATGCGCGACCCGCAGGGCATCCGCCCGTGTTTCTATTTTCAGAATGACGAGGTCGTCGCGTTTGCTTCCGAGCGCGTGGCGCTGATGACGATCTTTGACCAGCCGATCGAAAATGTCTGCGAGCTTGATCCCGGCACCGCGATGGTGATCAAAAGCGACGGTGAAATTTACTCCGACCGCTTCACTGACGAGCGTCCGGTCACGCCGTGTGCATTCGAGCGCATCTATTTTTCCCGTGGCAACGACGCCGACATCTACCGCGAGCGTAAGGCGCTCGGTGGTGCATTGCTGGAGCAGGTCGTCGAGTGTATCGATAATGACTTAGCCAACAGTGTTTTCAGTTTCGTTCCCAATACCGCGGAAACCGCTTATTATGGTCTTCTGGACGCTCTACGCTTGCATCGCCGCACGGAGGTGAAGGATGCACTCCTCAAAGCGCGGGCCGACGGCACGCTGGATGAGAAGCTGATCGATGAGTTGATTATGGGCAACTGGCCCCGCGGTGAGAAAATCGCGCACAAGGACATCAAGTTACGCACTTTCATCTCGCAGGAGAAGGGGCGTGCAAAGCTCGTCTCCCACGTTTACGATATCACCTATGGCATCGTGAAGCCCAAGGACAACCTCGTCTGCATCGACGATTCAATCGTCCGCGGCACCACACTCAAGGAGTCGATCCTGAAGATCCTCAGCCGCACCAACCCCCGTAAAATCGTCGTGGCTTCGACGGCACCGCAGATCCGCTACCCCGACTGCTATGGCATTGATATGTCAGAACTCGGTAAGTTTATCGCGTTCAAGGCTGCAGTGGCCCTCATCAAAGACGATGGCCAGTCGGAACTACTGAAGGAAGTGTATCGCGACTGCCTGGCTCAAGTCGATCGACCCGCCGAGGAGCAGGTGAATCATGTGCGGCGTCTATATGACCGCTACAACGACGAGCAGATTTCCAAGAAGATCGGCGAGCTGGTATATCCGAAAGACATCCCGTGGCAGGGCGACTTGGACATCGTGTTCCTACCGGTGGCGAAGATGCGTGAAGCGCTGCCGAAGAATGATGGCAGCTGGTATTTCACCGGCGAGTATCCGACTCCGGGTGGCTACGCGATGCTCAATAAAGCCTACATCAACTTCTTCGAAAACAAAGACGGCCGCGCTTACTAGGTCCTTCTGACAGTTTACGAATTTATAAAATCGCGGTCCGTAATGGCCGCTTTTTTTGTTTCATGTGTATGATTGGCCCAACTCTTAATCACCAGATAGGGATACGGAGCAGACTCACGAAGCCATGGGCATGACTTCGCGCTCGATCTTTTTGTCGATGACGTGCTCGGCGAGCACGCCCTACCTTTTAGCGATTCGTCATTTTTCCGGGCATTGATCAATTAACGCTAATTAACGTCCATTAACGGTTAAAAAAATCGAGCCTATGTGAACTGTGAAGTTTGGTTTAAGCAGTGTACTGTTTGACCTTGGGCGACTCTAAGGGCATTATAATCAATAGGTTGACGTCTGGATTTAGCGGCAAGAGAGGGGCGAAAAATGGTGAAGTCAGGTTCAACGGGTCATGGTGTTTTATTTCGTCACACCCTGTTGCTGTGGGCGATTTCCCTGTTGCTGCTTGCGCCGCACGTGTTGATCGGAGGTGGCCCTTCATCTGAGAAAAACATACAGTCGCGAGTGGCACCCCGTGATCGTTTTGCTGCGGTTGAATTTGAGTCAGGCATGGCATCGGCGACAGGGATCTTGGTGAAGCTCAAACACCCGAATCGGAGACCTGCGAGTGTCACCGCGATGCTGGCGCAAAAGAATCTGCAGGTGGACTGGAAATTCAAATCTGTGCCCGGTCTGCAGAAGATTACCAGAAAGGGCGGAGCACAGGGTATGTCATTTTCGCGGGACGAGCTACTCGCGACCATCAAAACGCTTAAAGCCAGCGGGCTGTATGAATATGTGGAGCCCGACTGGACGGTGCATCTGCTGCAGACTCCAAGTGATACTGCCTTCACGAACGGCACACTGTGGGGGCTCCAAAATACCGGGCAGAACGGAGGTACTGCTGGAATCGATGTGAATGCAGTTGCAGCCTGGGATTTGACGATCGGTGATCCGAATGTAATCGTAGGTGTGGTCGATACCGGGGTGCGTTACAGTCACCAGGATTTGATTGGGAATATGTGGGTCAATGCCGACGAGATCCCGGGCAACAGCATCGATGATGATGGCAATGGCTATGTGGACGATGTCTATGGAATCAATGCGATCACTGGCTCCGGAGATCCGATGGATGACCATGACCACGGCACGCATGTGGCTGGCACGATCGCGGCGACGGCCAATGATGCGGGGCAGCATGTGGGTGTGGCTTATGGAACCAAAATTATGGCGCTGAAGTTCATTGCGGCATCAGGGACCGGAGACACCTCGGATGCGATTGCATGTATTGACTACGCGATTGAGCAGGGGGTTGATATTTTGAATAACAGCTGGGGCGGGGGAGGGCCTAGCCAAGCGCTGCTCGATGCAATCAATGCGGTCAACGATGCGGGCATTCTCTTTGTGGCAGCCGCAGGGAACTCTGCTCTGGATAATGACGCGACGCCGCATTATCCCTCCAACTACGAGGTAGCGAACATTGTGGCTGTGGCAGCGATTGATCGGAATGGTTTGTTGGCAAGTTTTTCAAACTATGGCGCAAACAGTGTTGATGCTGGGGCGCCCGGCGTCGCAATTTTTTCCTGCACGGCCAGCTCGGATAGCAGCTACGCCAGCTTTGATGGCACGAGCATGGCGTCGCCGCATGTGGCAGGCGTCGCGGCTTTGCTCGCAAGCCAACATCCCACCGCCAGTGTGGCGGAGTTAAAGAATCGTTTGTTGATTACGACCAGTCCGCTGGCATCTCTGGACGGGCGTATGGTAACTGGTGGCATGGTCGATGCGCATGCGGCGCTGCTGGTAGCCGAAGATGGTGACTTGGAGCTGTGGGCGTCTTCGAATGGGACTCTGCGTGAGGGCGTTGCGAGTGATTTTTATATCACGGTCACCGATGTGGTTCCGGTGACGGGTGCGACCGTGACGGGCGATCTGGATGGAGGTGCTTCGCTGGCGTTTTTGGATGACGGAGTCGGCTCTGATTGGATCGCGGGCGATGGTATCTACTCCGCCACTTTGCTTGTCCCGAGTGCTGTGAGTTCGACCGAGTTGAATGTGCAAGTGTCGGCGGCTGGTAAAAATCCGGCAAGCGATACGTTTACTTTCACGATCTTGGAGCCTCCCATAAATGACGATTTTCTCAGTGCATTGGTTTTAACCGGAGTCGAAGGGCAACTGAGTGGCACTAATGTGATAGCGACCGGAGAATCCGGAGAGCCGAATCATGCGGCCAGTAGTTCACCCTTGGCCTCGGTTTGGTACCGATGGACCGCTCCGGCCGATGGCATGCTCGAAGTGATTACCTTTGGCAGTGACTTCGATACGACCTTGGCCGTATATACGGGGGCGGCGGTGAATGCGTTGATTGAAATTACGAGTAACGACGATTTCATTAATCTCCAGAGCTATGTGTCCTTTGGGGCGACGGCGGGTCGCACTTACTATTTCGCTGTGGACGGATACCATGCTGAGGAAGGCCAGATTGTATTGACGCATGCTTTCACTCTGCCGCCTACTCCGCCAGCCAATGACGATTTCGAAAATGCGCTCGATCTCGGTGTCGGGAGCGCATCGACCGGCGGATCAAATGCCGGTGCGTCCGGCGAGTCAGGAGAGCCGAATCATGCGGGGGTCTCTACGCCTTTGTCATCGGTCTGGTGGTCATGGACACCACCGGTTTCCGGTTCGGTTACGATTTCGACTGTGGGCAGCGACTTCGATACTACGCTGGCAGTTTATACGGGGGGCTTCGTCGCGGCTTTGACGGAGATTGCTTCAAACGACGACATCGAATTTTTGTTCAATCCGCAGAGTGAGGTGACGTTTTCAGTGAGCTCCGAAACGGTCTATTACATCACAGTGGATGGGTATGACGTCGAGGAAGGGAATATAGCGCTCAGCGTAACGTATGCTCCGGATGCAGTGCCAGAAATCAAAGTGGAACATTCAGGCGTCTCCGTCGTGGATGGCATCAGCAATGTCGACTTTGCTTCGGTAGCGATCGGGGCGAGTGCTGTGCGGAGTTTTACCGTTCGTAACATCGGGACGGTTCCGTTGAGCGGACTCTTGATTTCGATTGTGGGCAGTCATACCGCCGACTTTTCGGCAACATCTTTGCCCCTGTCCCTGACTGCCGGTGAGAGTGCGAATTTCAGCGTAACGCTCACACCGATCGCAGATGGTCTGCGTCTGGCCTCTCTGCAAATTACGAGTAACGATAGCGACGAGAATCCGTTTGATCTGGATCTTACTGGTTTGGCTGGAACGGCCATGGAGCTTTATCTGTCGGAAGCCGCTGCTGCTGGCTTGGGTGGTATCAGTGCGGATCCTGACAGTGAACCCTATGGAGACGGTGTGGCGAATCTGCTCAAGTTCGCATTTAATATGAACTTAGGCGGAGCAGATTCGAACCAACTGCTTCCCGGCGGTACGGACGGATTGCCGCATTTCGAACTCGCAAGTGAGCCCTCGAACACATGGCGATTTGAATATCTTCGTCGTAAAGGTTCCGGATTGATTTATACGCCGATGCATTCCACTCAATTGAGTGCAGGCACTTTTATCCCCATGGTCGGGATTGAAATCGTCTCCGATATCGACGAAACTTGGGAGCGCGTCGTTCTCAGTGTGCCGATCAATTTCGTGACAGATCCCAAAGGGTTCGGTTACGTTGAAGTGACGATTCCTTAAGCCCAGCTTCCTTACATCCGCTCCAGTGGCTTGATGCCGAGCAGTTCGAGTCCGGTCTTCAGCACGGTGCGGGTTCTTGCGCAGAGCAGCAGGCGGCGGGCCTTGACGTCGTCATCATCGACCATGACTTTGTCGGCATTGTAGAAACTGCTGTAAGCGCCAGCCAATTCATACAGATACGTGCAGAGGAAGTGCGGGCGCAGGTCGTTGAGTGTGAGTTCGAGCGCGGTGACGAAGCCCATGATCTTACGGGCGAGGTCGAGCTCGGCATCGGTCTCGAGTTGCGAGGCGCCTTCGATCGGTGCTTCGGGATCGACGCCGACCTTGCGGAAGATACTGTTGATGCGGGCCACTGCATAGAGCAGGTAGGGCGCAGTGTTGCCTTCGAAACTGAGCAGACGCTCCCAACTGAAGACGTAGTCCTGCGTGCGGTTGGAGGAGAGATCGGCATATTTGAGTGCGCCGATGCCGACGGACTCGGCGATCTCAAAGCGCTCGGCTTTGTCGAGGTGCGGATTCTTCTCGGTCACCACGTCGAAGGCACGGTTGCGGGCTTCGTCCATGTTTTTTTGTAATTTAATCGACTCGCCGGACTT
>ERZ1046740.2764-NODE-2764-length-11038-cov-4.758809_pt1 | contig 11038 bp, 11 predicted proteins | sample MGYA00383093_ERZ1046740 | MGnify/ENA primary metagenome ERZ1046740 (study PRJEB29581, sample SAMEA5548363) | metagenome | biome: marine; feature: coastal; material: water | depth 25 m | study: Short-term variability in the microbial, nano- and picoplankton...
GGATTCCCATAACACCCCATCGAAAAGGTGTTCTGATCATCCGCCATCAGGAAAATAATGTTGGGTGGGACCTGCTCATGGCCAACTAGCGAGCCAATTAGTACGAGAATCAAAAAGGCCGCTTTCATAAGTTCTTGAAGTTATGAGTAGTAAACACGCGCACGCCAAGAGAGAACCGCTAATAGACCCGTGGGTTTCAAGCTCCCTCTAGACACCAAAATGGGAACGGAAAGCGGCGACATCCTGCCCCACTCCATTGATCTCTCTATCGACTGACTCCACCTGAGTCTTCAATCCGCCGTCTTCAAAAGTTTGGCGGAGCTTCAGCAATTTCATAAGGTAGCTTTGTCGAAGTGATTCCAACTTGGTATCGAAGGCCTTTTTCTTCCGTGCTTGGCGGCCCCTCGCCCTCTCAAGATCCTGAAACACCTCAGCAGGAAATCCGCTGAGGTTAATTTCCCCAGAAAGATCGCCATTCTCAGGAAGCCTATCTTCCAAGGACTGATAGGGTATCTCAAACTCTATACGGCTATTAATAGAAAGCGTCTTAAACCAAGTGCCCACGTCTGAGACAAAGAAATCACGATTCCCAAAGAGATACTTGTTATAATCAGCGACTTCCCGAGTGACTAGGCGGCGGCCTATTCCCCGGAGCTTGGCCATTTGGCCCGTTGCCGCACTTGGATTATCCTTGGTCACGGCCGAAGCGCCATTGCCATCGGAACTCCACTCAATAATGAATCCGTCGGCCTCCCCCGCTTTGGGACTGGCGTCATCCCAACCAACTCCCGCAGAGCTCTTGAGATAGCGGAGTGCGCGAGCAGATGGGCCCCCGTCAGGTGAATTCGGCGCCCATGAGGCTTTTGTCCAAGGTTCCCCATTTGGCCAATACCATGTGTCGTCTTTTTTGCGGCCACCCAACCAAACGGACTGCTCAAGAAGTAGGGCCGAGTCGAAAAAATTACGTAGAAAAATTCCTTCTAGTGGCTTCGAAATGACCGCGAGGTGGCCATCGGCCGAACCCGCAATCAAGTCTGCTTCATTCCAAGACACAGGCTTTTGCACGAGCAAGAAATGACGATTCTCATGGGCCACCGTGCCAGGAGGCCAATCTGGGCTAGGTGAATCTAGGGTAGGAACAAGACGCTCAAGTTGGGCAGCAAGAGCTCCGGAATTCTGACCATCCTTAGACCACTGAATGACGAAGGGATTTTTCTCACTATTAGGCCGAGCACGGATCACTCCGCTACTACTCAGAGATGCATACGAACCCAAAGCAGTTCCAGGGTTATCAAACTTCCAATCTTCTCCAGAAACCCAAGTCCAACTCCCCTTCCCCTGAGCACCCCCACCAATCCAGACACGGCGCAATTCGAGATCGCTAATATCTTTCGAGAGAAGATCAATCTCGGCTTGAGCCGATGGGGTGGCGAGATGGGCACCATGCATTTCGGCAAATTCCGAAGCTTTGGTCCACGTCATTGGAGTATTCACGAAAAAGAGAAAATGACTGCTCCGGTCAATCGTGTTGTCCGGGAAACGATCGCGACGCCCATTAAAAAGAGCAGTCCGGTATTCGGCAAGGCGATCCATTGGAGTCCTAGCATTTTCGATCGCGAGCAAGCGTAGACGTTCTTTTTCAAGCTGGGTCTCAAGCGCTTTTTTTTCTTCTGCCAAAAGGACCTTTTTTTCTTCGTCGCGTTTCGCTTGCTCGACCTGTGCTTTACGCTCTATTTCATTGTTCTTTTCTTTTAGCTCTTTCGCATCGAGCTCCTTTTTAATCCTATCCTGCTTCTTTTGATAAAGACCCCACGTAAAAATAATGACCGGGATCAGAACCGCAATGATGATAAGATTACGAATGATCGGCCAGTTACTTCCGGCCTGAGTCGAGACAGCGGCAGGAGCCACAGATTCCACCGGCGCTGGACGTCTGTCGTTCTCAATCTCAGGAGATGATTTTGGCAATGGTTTGAGCCGTGACCCGGAAGCTCCCTCCCCTTTGGCAAGAGGGACGAGCTTGGGCTTTCCCAATTCCTTCCCGCCAGAATTCGTATCGTGAGTCATCCGGCGCTTCAGCATCGTTGCGGGTGCCTTTCTATCAGCTGCGGTGCGCACCGCTTTCTGCCCACTCGCTCCAATATTGGGGAGGATCTTCTCAAGATCATCCGCCATCTCATCGGCCGACTTAAAACGCAAGGCTGGGTTCCGACGCGTTGCTTTTTTAAAAATCGGATCCAGTCTCCGATCACACTTAGCGATGGAAGAAGGAGGGCTCGCAGGCTCCTCAGGCATCTTGCCCGTGAGGAGTTCGTAAAGAATCACACCAACCGCATAAATATCAGACTGGACTCCAATCGCATTGGGGTTGGAAAAAATTTCAGGAGCGACATAGCCCGGAGTTCCAAAGATAGGGCCATCCTCTGAATGCTCCGAATCGCTGGCGGCCGCCAAACCAAAGTCACCGATCTTAGGCTTAGCGTTAGGGTCGAGCAGAATATTTGCCGGCTTAATATCGCGGTGGATGATATTTGCATCGTGCGCGTGTGCAAGGCCACGGCAGATTCCGATGATCAATTGGACAGCAGTCGCCTCATCGATCGCCTTTCCGTAACTAGAATGATAAAGTGACTTCCCCGCCACTAATTCCATCACGATAAAAGGCATCCCATCGGCCTCACCAAAATCATAGATCCCGATCAGATTGGCGTGATTGAGTTTAGCCATGGAGCGAGCCTCAGCCTCAAATTGATCCCGAAATGACGGGTCTTCTCCAAATTCTACCGGCAGCAGCTTGATTGCCACATCCCGATCGAGAGAGACCTGGGTCGCCTTGTAAACCGCTCCCATACCACCGGTCGCAATCAGTGAGGTTACTTCGTAACCATCAAGAAGTTTGCTCAATTCGGAAAGATCCGGTGGATCAAATTGGATTGGTTCGCTCATGGGGTCAGATAAAATATCAAGAGGTGTTAAAACCGTAGGCGGTAGCCAGAACACTGACGGCTCAAAGGAAAAGCGGCAATCCTTGATTTTCAAAGATCGCACGCCAATCTTCAAAAACAAAACATCGATGAACGAAGAATTGATTTACGCGACATTGGGAGAAGAAGGCTTCACCCAATTGACTTCCAAATTTTATGAAAAAATGAAGGAAGATAAGCTGGTCGGCCTGATGTATCCGGACGATGACTGGGAAGGCTCCGAGGAGCGTCTTCGCGACTTTCTTCTTTTCCGATTTGGAGCAGATCAGCGCTACCTCACTAAGCGAGGACATCCGCGCCTTCGGGGTCGCCACATGCCTTTTAAAATCGGCATCGCAGAACGCGATCGATGGATGAAACTTATGGGGGAAGCCGCTGATGAAGTGATCGTCGATTCCGCGATTCGTAAGTCCGTGATGGAGTTCTTCGCCCAAGTTGCCGACTTCATGCGTAACCAACCAGAAGCGCCCTGTGACCATGCATAACTCACTGATGAAACATCGAGCCCCCGTTCTCATTCTTATCGGGGTAATTTGCGTCGTCTCTATTCTAGATTGGATGCACGATTATGGAGCATGGATGATAATTCCAGTCAAAGTCGTTAATGGATGGGAAGTTGCCTTGGGTGGCAATCTATCGAGTGACGTTTTAGCAACCCTCGCCACTACCCTGACAGCAGGATTTCTTCACGCCGATGGAAGCCACTTGGGAGGTAACATGCTCTTCCTCTGGCTCTTTGGAGTCGTGGTTTGCGAGCTTTGTGGCTGGCGCTGGATGTTAGCTGCCTTCCTTCTTCCCATAATTGGTGGATCAATCGGCCAGCTCTTATTGGATCCGGAGAGCCCAATTCCGGGGCTAGGAGCCAGCGGTGGAGTAATGGGCTTAGAGGGATTTTACTTTGGTCTAGCCTTTTTACATCCTCGTCCTAATTCATATGTTTGGCCACTTGCCCGGCCCGTCAATTCGACTCAACTCGCTGCTGCTGGAGTTGTCGGAGTTGGCTTGGATTTCCTTGGCTTAATGGGCCCGGCCAGCAACGTCGGCCACGGCGCTCATATCGGCGGCTTTATCACCGGAATGCTTTTGAGCACCCTCGCAAATCGCTTTATTCCCCGTTAGTAGCAAGGAACGATCGCGTTCGAAGTTTAGGACGCTTTACTACGCTTTCGGGCCGCAAGCGGATGAGCCGAAACTGGCTTAAGCTGGTCAAGGCCTAGGAATTCGACGGTTCCGCCAGCGCGAGTGTAATCATCATCAAAATGATGCAGATTCTCCATAACGGAGTGATCAATCACGACTGTTTTTGTGAGATCCAAAACGATCGCCTTACCTTCGGGGATTTTATCAAGATGCTTCTTAATGCCGAGGTAGTTTGTGAAGATGGCGGCATTCCCCAATCGAAGAAGGTAGCGATCAGATTCATGATCAACGGCCGCTCTTGCTTGGAAAAGAGACCTCGGAGACACCCCGCGACTTAAATGGATTATCGCCTTCAAGACCATTCCCGCCGCGATACCGACCAGCAGATCCTTAGCAAGCGTGAAGAAAATTGTGGTGATGAAAATCGCAAGCTGCTCCGGCCCCACCTTAAGCATGTGGATAAATTCCTTGGGATGAGCTAACTTGATTCCTACTGCGATTAACATGGCTGCAAGCGCAGCATTCGGAATGAGTTCAAGAACTTGATAAGCAAGAAGGACCGATAAGAGGAGAAAGAGACCATGGAAAAAATTTGCCCAGCGCGTTCGAGCGCCCTGCGCAACATTAGCCGAACTTCGCGCCACTTCCGAGATCATGGGTAGTCCGCCGAGGAGACCAGCAAACGAGTTCGATACACCTATTGCGATGATATCCTTATTCGGATCAGCTTTCCGCTTCCACGGATCAAGCATATCAATCGCTTTCACGGTAAGGAGGCTTTCCAGAGTTCCCACAAGGGAAACCATAATGACGAACTTGATGAAAATCCCGGTCTGAGAATAACCTTCAGCGCTCGCATTAATACCAACTTGATCGATGATCTTCCCCACTTTTACCAGCGTGTAATCGGGAGCTTCAGCACCCAAATTCATCATCAAACTTGCAGGAACCGCAAAAATTAAAACCAGCAACGGTGCTGGGATTTGCTTCAAAAGCGGATGTTTTACGAATCCCCAGCCCAGCATGATGGCAAGACTCACACCACCAATAATACTGACTTGTGAGTCTAAATTGGCAAAGAACGAAGGGATAGCGGCGAACAAAGCAAGCGGACCTTTCCCCGCTGCGAGAGATGGGTCGACGTTCAAAAGAACGGGAACTTGCTTTGCGATAATGATGAAACCGATCGCTGCGAGCATTCCATGAACCGCTGACAATGGGAAAATATCGACAAACTTTCCCCATTTGAAAACTCCCATGAGAATCTGAATGATTCCTGCCACCACCATCACTCCAAGGGCGAGGCGCCAACCTTCGTCCCCACCACCAAAGGCGCCCACACAATCAGCTACAATAACAATTAAACCCGCTGCCGGGCCTTTAATGGAAAGTTGGGAACCCGTGAAAAAAGTGGCAACTAGACCACCAATGATCGCCGTCAAAACCCCCATAATGGGAGGAAAGCCAGAAGCCGCGGCAATCCCGAGACTGAGAGGGAGGGCGAGGAGGAAGACCACAAATCCAGATGTGGCATCCTTCCCAAAATTCTGCGTCAACCCAGCAAGTCCGTCTTTAGGCAATTGAGATATTTGATGATCTTTCTCCATGGCTTCTGTTTCTAAATCTATGAGATAGATTTAATGATTGTAAATATGCTAGGTGACAATTTTGACACATAAGAGCCTAGACATATCTAAAGTGCTTAGAACTTCCTTGAATCTGTCAAAAATAAATGAGTTTTCATAATAAGGTCGCCGATCTGAATATCCTATAAAGCAATTCTGATCGAGAGTTCCGCAGAGGGGCTTTGCTCAGATTTGGATCAAATCGAGTAAGCTAAAAAAGCCAGATTTGATCAGGCCCCGGTCGTTCTTAAGAGCGTTGAATGAGATTTAAAACCTCTTCGCGCGAGGCTGAATTAGAACGAAAAATGCCGCGCATCGAAGATGTTACGGTCCGTGCCCCTGGCTTGCGGATCCCCCGCATCGACATGCAAAGATGTTCGGCTTCCAACACGACAGCTGCCCCACGTGGAGAGAGCTTTTCATCAATCGCATCAGCAATCTCACCAGTGAGACGTTCCTGAACTTGCGGACGACGCGCAAAGCCATCGACCAATCTTGCCAACTTCGAAAGCCCGGTAATCCGCCCATCTTTTTCGGGAAGGTAAGCGACGTGAGCCTTGCCAAAGAAAGGAATGAGGTGGTGCTCACAAATCGAATAAAACGAAATGTCACGCACCACGATGATTTCGTCGTGCTCCACTTGAAAGGTCTTTTCGAGATGGTCCGCTGGCTCCTCGCGCAGACCACTACAGATTTCGCCATACATTCGTGCGACTCGTGCCGGTGTATCGAGCAATCCGTCCCTCTTGGGATCTTCCCCAATTGCGCCTAGAAGCTCACGCACGGCATTTTCGATACGGTCAAAATCAATATCTTTGGAATCACTCATGGCTTATCGAGGCCCAACCCTAACTGACGAAACCCAATTTGGCCAGCGAGCCAATCACATTCTCTCACAACCAGAAAAAGACCGGCTAGAATTTAGCAGGCTGCAGATCACCCTTTCTTCTTTTTCCAAGGTAACCGGCCGCGTGCAAAAGGCTTCTCGACCACGAGATAAAGAAAGCCACAAGCTATGATGATCACGGAGACCATCACCACCATGATGAGCGCGTTATTGGGCCAGTTTCCTTTTTCATACGGCATCACTGGCCCCAGAATATGCGGTCCAAAGATCGTATGAATGAAGAAATTGTGGAAGAGGTAAATCGTGTAGCACATCATTCCCACCGCCGTAATCCAGCGATTACGGAAGACCACCCCAAGGTATCGGCTGGCGAGGACGCACCAAAAAGCGAGGAGTAAAACAAACGGCCTCGGGCTGATCGTGAAATGATAATCAATCAGGACGAAAACCATAATCCACGCTAATCCTCCAACAAAGTCAGCCCACAAAGTCCCACCCTTTTCACGGAATCCTTTTAAGTTTGGAGACAAGTAGAGGTCCGCGAGAAGAAGGCCGGGTAGGAACCAATTCAACTGACGAATCACCGTATGATGCCAAATACTATCCGTAAAAGCCATCCATGACCCTCCGCAGAGTTGATCGACAGCAAAGATTGTCAAAACTAGAAGAAAGCGGCGCAGAAGTTTAGGCAAAGCGAAAACCCGGCATAGCAGCGGCACGATGAGGTAAAACTGAACCTCAATCTCTAAGGTCCATGCTACGAACAAAAGAGGGTTATGTTGGCCATCGTAAATGAAGCCATGGGCGTAGATAAGACCTGCGAAGTAATTTGGCAGTCGCCCCCAGCCGCTCTGTTCTATGATGATTGAAAGGAAAAGAAAAAAGGTGAGGGCAAGAACATAGGGAATCTCAATCCTAATGAGACGCCGCTTGAAGTAGTTCTTAACCAGTGGCTTTTCTTCTCCCTTTAGATAATGGGCTGCATAAGGAAGCGATAAAACAAGCCCCGAGATGAGAAAGAAGATCTGAACTCCAAACCAACCTCGTCCAATTAAGGCGTGCGGCATATGACGAAGTGCAGTGCCTGGATCTGTGGCAAGAAGTTCGGGCACCGTGGACGGTTCAGAGCCGGAAGTGAAGAATCCGTGCGAATGAAAAAGAACCACCAAAACGACCGCTAAGCAACGGAGGCCATCAATCTCAGGGAGGTAACGACCAGAGGAAGTGCGACGTTGAAAAGGCGCAAGAATACGATCCGACCATAAAGTCTTATCCATTTCCTTGGCCGTCATGCGCGGGATCCTAGGTGGAAATTTCGGCCCGAAAAGCAAAGATCGCTTTCGTATTATCTCATGTCCTTCACCTCCATTTTACCTCACTCTTCAAGCGACATGGCACACCAATCCAACGATCCTCTCCACGGAGTGAAACTCGAGCAGATGCTCATTCATCTAGAAGACCAATATGGATGGGATGAGCTTGCGGACCGCATCCGTATCCGGTGCTTTGCCAATGACCCTTCACTCAAGTCATGCCTTAAGTTTCTTCGCAAAACACCTTGGGCGCGTAACAAGGTGGAAAACCTTTACCGCGAATCAGTTACCTAGAGTCTTTCTTTTTGGGAGGCTCCGGCGCAGGTGCCGCAGCCATCTTATGAAAGGTCGCCGGCACAGGAGCGCAGAAGGTCATACGTTTCCCCGAATAAGGATGATCAAAGCTCAGCTCCTGCGCATGCAAGGCGAGGCGCTTGTTATCACGAATCTTACGACCATATTTTCCATCACCCACGATGGGCCACCCTTCATCGGCAAGGTGTACTCGGATCTGATTCTTGCGGCCAGTCAGTAAATGAATCTCAAGCAAAGCTCGTTCCCCTACGGTCTTGATCACTTTATACCTGGTTTTCGAAAGCTTCCCCTTTCGCTTATCAGTCGATGAAAAAACGCGGCGCGCGTCATTCTCGACCAAATAACTTTCGATCATTCCCTCATCGGGATCTGGGTGGCCCTCAACAAATGCGAGGTAAGTTTTGGCAGCCTCCTGCCAATTTTTCTGAAGCGTCAACTTGGCTTTTTCGGTCCGCGCAAAAACCAAGACACCCGAAGTATCACGATCAAGACGGTGCACGACAAAGATTCGCTCACGCGACTTATAGTTTCCCTTCTTAACGTAGTCATCCAGCGCCGCGTGCGCAGTGCGCCCGCCATCACGCCCAGTTCCAATCGTGAGAAGACCGGCAGTTTTATTCACCACGATTATGTCACGATCCTCATGAATAATATCGAGCCCCATCGGTTGGTGCTTACGTTTGCCACGTTTCTTTTTCTCTCCAGCCACGCTGCAGCATGCTCAAATTTCTTGAAGTGGAAAAGCGAAAGATGGCAGAACAAAGCGTGAAATATTCATTTCGGTAAGAACCCAACTCAACTCTCACCATTCCACATAGATTCCCACGAAATCTGAGCATCTACCTGACTCTCATCGCGCTTACTATCAGTAACTTATGGGGATCCGTTACTATAGAGAGACTTGGGAAACAATCACGCGGTCGTCGTTAATCGTAAGAATAATCATTCCATTCATTGACGTTAGGTAGCCCACTTCATTTCTGCGACTGCCATCAATCGTAAGACTCAACGAGCCTTCGCCTGTCTTGCCGATCATGGATCTTGAAGAAACGCCCGCTTTCAAATCAACATCAATCTTTTCGCCTGACGGGAATACCAATTTCATCGTATGATCTTCGGTTGTCGCGTTCACGACAACAACTTGACCCTCCAATATGAATAATCTGTCATAGCACCCGCGGCCAATCCAAGTCGCAGCAACAACGATGGGAAGAAGGATAACCAAGGCAATCGTGCCTGTTCTTGATTGTGAGTTCGTTTTTTTCATGATGATAAAGTGATAAAGATTTATGAATGTAATATGGAGGGCGTGTGAAATACCGGTGAATTATTTTCGCCAAGCCCACCATTCCACGCCTAGGTCTAGTCAAGCGCCGCCAAGCGCGCGTTCTCACTTTTAGATTGGTGGTTGAACAGTCATAGTGCGTAAGACTCGCGGCAGGTTCGGCGCTAGGGTCGACGTCTTGTTAGCCTTACCAGATCTGACGCAGCTATCGCCGATAGATATTGAGCTTGTCACCCCACCTCATAGGCAAATCTCTACCGAAACGTAAAGGAAGCCTCAATCGTCAAATCGAGAGGGAACTTTTTACGAATCTGGAAGTAGGAGCCATCAGGTGCCGGAGCGTCCGCGGCAACCACTATCGATGGGTCGCGACCATAAAGAGCGAAAAACTCAGTTCGCACGCGTAGCTTGATCTTGCCCTCGCTATAAGCCAAGATTTCCATTCCTTCCCTAATCGATGAACTGGCGATCTGAGGGCGAAACTCCCAGCCCGGAAGATCCAAGCCTGGCGTGGGAAGCCTGTCCAATGTGACGTACCAGAATTTCTTCTTAAGTGTTTCGAGCGATGTCTCCGGAGATAGTTCACCATGAAAGGCCAGCGATACCCACCACCCCGAATTTTGTAGGCTGAATTTCGTCACACGCCCCAAGGCACTAGGGCCATGTGTGACTATGAATCCGCGTTCCTTCACCCTTTGGTTTAGCACAAGGCCCTTCTTATCGAGTCCTCCAAGCCACTTAGTGGCGGCGGCTTTCGCTTCGGAGCCATTTGGCTTATTCTCCTCCGCCAGAGCTGGATTTTGGTCAGGCATTGCTGGGCAAAGAATGGTGAGAACAACGATAAAAAACGCGATCGTATGAAGTGTGGTTTTGATTTTCATAACGGGAAGAGACGCGAGCATGGTCGATTCTTAGATTAATTTTGCCGAACATCAAAGCACTCCCGCCGGCTACAAAAGAGTGCACTCCAATATCATGGTTGGAGTTTGATAGCCATGAGAGGGCTAACTCACCGCGAGTGAGGTGTCAGGGATTGATGTCTTGTTCTGCGAATCCCAGTTCTAGCGATGGCCGCTGAATGATCTGAGTCCGCTCCTTCTCAACGGCCCACTTTACGTCCGATCGTAAAACATAAACTTTAACGTGCGATCTAAGATCTTTCGTCCGGCCGTGCTTGTGAGAGAACACGATCTGCTCAGGGAAAGATTCTTTCACTACATATTGAAGGCGATCCTGCCCAGAACCTTTCCAAGCGAAAAGAAGAACACTCTGTTTCTCGAAATCAACAGCTTTGGAAATCTTGGCAAGTGCTTCTTTACCGAAATACTTGGCCCCATTCTTTAGGGACTTCAGCACGACTGGTTTTGTCCTGGACGCACCCTTAAACACAGCTTCCTCAGCGCTTAGATCTTTCAGCTCGGTGATTGGATCATGATTGGCAGGAGCTGCAAAAAGCCCACCCACTAGGGTGTAAAACGAAACGAGAGCTATCAAATATGTTTTCATTATCACTAGGACACTTCAGGTTA
>ERZ1046740.2769-NODE-2769-length-11021-cov-3.302116_pt1 | contig 11021 bp, 8 predicted proteins | sample MGYA00383093_ERZ1046740 | MGnify/ENA primary metagenome ERZ1046740 (study PRJEB29581, sample SAMEA5548363) | metagenome | biome: marine; feature: coastal; material: water | depth 25 m | study: Short-term variability in the microbial, nano- and picoplankton...
CCCGCAAAACGCGCATTCACAAATACCTGGCATTTCTGCTTAAAGGTATTTGTGAATGCGCGTTTTGCGGGAAGTCGAAAGTCAGCACGAGTGGCTCGGCTCCAGTATTCTCAATTTCCACCCCGCCATTCGCAAGTGCGGATTGTGTAATGAATCCAATCTCAGGATAGACCTCGCCGAGGACCATATTCTGATGATATTTGACCTCGAGTTTTCCAATACGACCGCTACCACCATTGGTATGAAACAATGCGGGGCACTCCGGGCTAAAAGTCGTCTTAGCCCCGGGGGCTAAGCTAAGTCGAAGAATCGAGACCTTCTGATCACCAAGAACCTTGCCGTATACAATCCACTTTGCGTCCACTCCATCACCAGCAAATTCCTTCGCAGTGATCGCCGGACGAGAATTCTTCTGAACAAAGTCGGGATCCTGATTGGCTTCAAAATCGAACTTTTCAACCAGATAATCCCAGTCTTCGTGGCGATCTTTCGGATAGTCCTCTTCACGGCATGCGTAGAAGGCATCTGCGGCTCCGATACTTCCATCCAAGGTGAGATCCTCCGCAAGGAAATGCTCATCCATGGTCACATGAACCTCATGCGTACAAAGATCAGTCGGTGAGTGAAGCACCCCATTGGGCATAACAAAGCCGTTATCAATGTGCATCATCGTGTGTGGAGACAAATGCCGAACTCCGTTGTATTCCCCCTGTCCAAAACTTTTCATGCAGGCAAGAAACTGGTCCTTGGTTACAAAAGGATACAACCCCATAGCTGTGGTGTGATAATGCGACGGGCTCACCCCGGGATTATCAAAAGAATTGATGTCATAGACTTCCCATTTCGACCAATGAAGGTGATGGGGGATTGGGTTCAAATTATCGAATTTCTTGGACACGATCGGCCAGGTCGGGTCACCGTACATAGATTTTGAAAGAGCGGTAATTTTCTCACCCATAACCGCGTTAGGATTAGAGAGAATCAAATCCTGTAAAGAAATAACCTGTCCACTGGGAGTGAGTACATGTGATTCACCTTCACGATACGGTGCCTTGCCGGTGCGCGTGTCGACAACACCCGTTACGATCGGAACCGTGCATCCCATCCAGATTTCATCGAGCCCCGTACCGTCCATATAATCCGGATAGTACGACCCCTCATCAAGGCGAATGCGTTTCCCCGGGCTACAAAATGTTCTACCAGCGTAACGGTGCATAAGTTGTAACACCCCGTCATTATGGTTGAGGCAGTCATCGAGGATGGAAGCTGATTCTCCACCCGATCCGTCGATCACATCTTGCTGGGGGTACTCGTGAAGTTTTTCAGGTAAAATAGATGAAGCAGCCATGAATATTAGATATTTGTATAAGTTAAAAGGAGTGAGAGTTGGAACATTTTCTAAAGATCAAAAAAGAGTGTGGCAAGTGTGATTCAGGGATTAATTACAGTGAGATCTTTTGTTTCCAATGTTCCCCATTTGGAACGAACACTGTTTAAAATAAATTATTCATTGATCCAGCTTGATTGTTTTAAGGACAATTTCGACTTCACCAGTTATTGGTACTGGGAGAGCAATACCGATGCGACCCAGTGATGACCACTGCGACCAGGCATCTGACTCCGTGCAATCGATAACATACTCATGCCACTTGCCGTCAGCTACTGGCTTGAACAGTAGATCATCCCCCTTCCAGTTGCTATGTCTTAGCACCGCCCGACCGGCTCCGATTTCAATTCCCTGCGAAATCTTCATCTCAAATCTCATCTTTGAATATTTCTTGGTATCCACATCCATAACCGTATGCAGTAGAGGCGGCGTGGCACCAGCCTTGACCATAACCTTACAGATCCCGTTTACATTAACCGGATCGGAAACCAATTCATCCGTTTTCCCTTTATGAATCTTTCCTTCGTAGGTTTTGGTTGTAAATTCCAACACAATATTGTCCGGGAGGTTTGCCGGTGATCCAAGCTGGTCTCGCAATGGAATAAAGAAATCCGGTTCCAAGTTTACCACTTCCGACTTCCAGCGATCAAAGGATCTTTTCATTTCGCGATATTTCCCTGGGAGTGTTTCACTTAAGTTTTCAATTTCACCAATATCCTGCCCAAGATTAAAAAGTTCGTCCTTGTACTCAGCTGACCATTTCTTGTTTCGGAGATACTTGAAAGTGCGAATCAGCTTCCAATCACCGGAGCGATAGGCCTCCTGGCGCAAATAATTTCCAGTTGCCCCCCAATCACGACGACGCCAGCCAAAAGTACGATTCGAATCAACTTCTACCTTATTGGTTAAAACAGGGAGGAGATTGATTCCATCAAGTGTACGATCCTTGGGCACAAACTTAAGTGCACCGGACGCCTCCAATACGGTTACGGAAGCATCCATCATGATGGACGACTGTTCGCTAATCGTTCCTGCAGGAATCTTAGAAGGCCATTGCATGAGGCACGGTACCCGAATTCCTCCCTCCTCAAGATGTTGCTTCGTTTTTTTAAGTGGCCAACAATTTCCGGAGAGCATACCACCATTGTCGCTGGTAAAAATGATCAGCGTATTATCAAGCTGCCCTTCTTTTTTTAAGGTCTTAAAGATTTTCCCAATTCGTGAGTCTAGATGCTCAACCATTTTCACATACACCTCCCTACCCTCTGGCGTATTCGATTTGGGACCTGCATCAAAAGCAGTGGATGGATCTAAAGCTGGATCCTGTAACGGTGCATGCGGAATGGACCAGGGCAAATAGAGAAAGAATGGATCCTTTCGATTTTCCTTTATGAAATCGACCGCCAAGTCGGTCCAGATATCAGTTAGGTATTGTCCCTCGAGATCGGTGACGCGTTCGCCACCGGTTTTAAAAAGCATCGGACGACCCTGACACTCCTTGTTCTTATTCTGGTGCTGGAAGTAACCGGTATTGTGATCAATGATCAACCAGTCGTCGAATCCGTGGGCTCCCGGCCAGGAAATCCCCTTCACTTCACCGATGTTCCACTTTCCATAGACCGCGGTCGAATACCCTGCCTGCTTCAACCACATCCCGATCGTCGAATCCCGGGAGGCAAACACGCCATCGGGCGATCCCCGGTAGGCTTCAGCCCATTCACCCAAACGGTTCGGGTAACGGGCAGTCAACAAGGCACGGCGGGAAGGTGAACAGATGGGAGCGGCGGAATGAAAATCGGTAAGCCGAGCACCATTTTTGGCCATTCGATCCAAATGCGGAGTCCGAATCGGTGTATTGTTCGGAGCCACGCCATTCGCCCTTGGGTTGTAACTACTCAAGTCTCCATAACCGAGATCATCAGCAAGCATGAAAATTACATTAGGTTGCTTAGACTGGGCACCTGCCGAGAACAAGACATATAAGAATGAGGAAACTAGTAGTTTCTTTATCATGGTTAGTTTTACTGTTGAGTGGCAAAAGAGGGAGTTTGGCTTATGATGGTTGCTTTAATATCGTCAATATAGCGTGCTGTGCCCTTGGATCTTTCAGGAAGATTTACCGCAGCAATCGAGAACACCAATGTTTTCGTATTCGGTGGCAAATCCATTCTTAAATTCGTGGTATGCCACTCTGTTGAGCCTGCCGGAATAAAAACCGCTTTACGGGCCGAACTGGTAACCTGATCGTCTAACTCCTGAGTACTTCCGTTTATTTCTTCGCTATTCATAGTAAAAGCACGAAGTACGAGAATCATCTTGCTTCGCTCAAGAGCTCGATCGCACAAAGCAGACGCAGAAAACTCAACCGCACCTCCCTGATCCGGTACGAGATGACTAACATCCACAATTTGTTCGATACGGGACCATTTTCTGTGCTCAACCTCCAACATTTGTAACATCGACTTTCCCTCTATTGGCTCTACACCGGAAGATCCAGAAGAAACAACATGGGAAGCATCCCCGTTCCAACGGTTAAGGGTCCGCGGAAGGACGGAAGCCACTGGCGAGTTAAGATTCTCAAAACCTGAATCGACTAATGGAACGGGGACCCTTGGCAGCTCAGGCGCTTGGGAAACCGCATAAGCCCAGACAACGGAGGAACTCAAGACTCCAATTAATACTCCCGCCACCGCAGTTGTAATAGGCCGCAAGGATCGCGTCACAGGCTTTGACTCTTTTATTCGAGAAGAACTCGGAATCACTTGTGCGTCCTGCAGAGCCTTGGCCGCTTCGGCACTGGATCCTAGTGCCATGTCGAGATTTGCATAATCGAGGTATAAGCTACGTAGATTGGAATCAGTCTCGAGTGCCTTCTCCAGAGCTGTGGACTCTTCCTGAGTGGCAATCCCCCCAAGGTGTTTTTGAATTAAATCATGCCAGTGGTTATCTTTATTCATATTGTATTCTCCTTGGCCATCGTTTGTTGCACGCATTCCAGCAGTGTCTTACGAATTCTTTGAAGCTTTTTATAAAGGGACATAGGAGTTCTTCCAAGTTGTTGGGCAATTTGATCGATGCGAGTGCCTTGGGTGTATGCCTGTAGAACAAATTCCCGTTGATCCTCGGGAAGTTTCATTAGACACCCATCAAGCGCTTCCTCTTGGGTCAGATAACGATCACCTGCAGCAATCGTATCATCCGCAAATTGATTCAGTAAATTATCTCCAAAAACCAGCTTCTCTCGCTGACGATCCCGAATAATGGAAAGTGCCTTAAAGCGTGCGATTCCAAAAGCCCATGGCTTGAAGTCTTTTTTTGCATCATACTCTTCGAACTTGTCCCACAAGGTAATGAGCGTGTTTTGAAAAGCCTCATCCGTATCCGATTGCGAATAGAGAATTGCCCGTAAAAAAGTACGGATAGCTGCTTCGCTCTGGGCAAGTAGACGAAGGAAATCGTTTCTTAGTTCTGGATCGCTGGAATCAGGCATAGGAGATGTAGATAGCAACTATTTCCAGAAATTGCTATCACTTGCCTCCTTTTATTACAGATTCATGAAAGTAATACTGCGACAAAATTAAAGAACATTTAATTAATTGATGGATCACCCCTCTCTTACAAATCAATCAACTTTTGGATTATTTATTTTTGAAGGGATAGCTGTTCTTCTTTGTCGAGGAACTGTCTTTGAACAGGCGTAATCGATCTAATTTCACCTCCTGTTTTTTCTCCGTCACAAAGCGGATAATTTTAAGCCCGGGCTGGTCAAAGCGTACTTCTCCGATTGAAACATCTGTAAGCTTTTTGGAGGGCTTCAGGGTGCAGATTCGTTTCATAGGATAACCCGCGTCTGCCTGAGCCGCATCATTTCTTACATCATCGACCAGTACCGAGCAGGTTCCGCTCATCGCGATCGTTCCTTCGAGGTGGTAAATTCCGGAAGTTGGCAGGTCTATGATAAATTCAATGTAACTACCGGCTCTCGCATACAAGAGAGCGCTTACAAGCCGCTCCTCGGATGCTTCCGAATCCGTAAGCGTGTAATGACAATTCCCGCGGAGTTGATAATCAGCCGATGTCTGGGCGGGGATCAGTTCAGCTTCAATCCATCCGTCCGCAGGAATTTCCGGATAACTGAACGACAAGTGCTTTTCAAGTTCTTCAATCACCTGAGTATATTTCGGATTCTCGGCAAGGTTGGTAAATTCGTGCGGATCGTTGGCGAGTTTATAAAGCTCGGTTTCTCCCGTGGCTAAACGCGTCATCCGGAAATCGTTGGAAAGAATCGATTCAAAAAAGACACCATCCATCTGACTGGTCATCCGTACGGGACGATCCCACTCGGCATCAGGATTTTTCAGAAGCGGCAGCAGACTATTTCCATCGAGAGTCTGAGGAGGCTTAGGCAAATCAAGCAATTCGACCAGTGTTGGGTATAGATCGAGTAGTGAAACCGCTTTTTCACAAACCGTACCTTTGGGCAGACCCGGTCCTGCAACCATGAAATTGCTGTGCGACGAATCATACCATGGTTTGATTTTTGACCATGCGTTCTTTTCACCAAGCATATAACCGTGATCACTCCATAGAACCACATAGCCTGTCTTGGCATACGGACTGGCGTACCAGGCATCAAGAATCCGTCCGACCTGTTCGTCCGCGAAGGTCACACTTGCAAGATAAGCCCGTACAAATTGCTTATCGTACCCTTTTCTGACCAGCTTTTCATGATACCCCTTTCCAAACTTTGCTTCCAATCCGGCCACAAGTTTCAGGCGTTCAGGCAAATCATCCAAGTCCTCTACACGCCGCTCGGAAAGCTTAAGCGTCTCAGGAGGGTACATATCAAAATAGGCTTGCGGCACAATCCATGGCACATGAGGACGGTAAATACCTACTGACAGTAAGAGTGGCCCTACATGTGAATCGATGGTTTTGATCGCTGCACTGGTGGCTTTATAGTCACCCATTTCAGAGACAGGTATATCGGCAATATCCCAAATAGCAGAGGAGTTTAAATTAAGTCCTACCTTCTTAAGTTTTTTCGGAGTTTTGAACGGTGGGATATAGGTATCAAATTCTGGGCCATCTCCCCGGTGGAAGTTTTTGGCAATACCGATGCTGGCCCATCCGTTTTGAGAAAATAACTTTGGAATCGTGATAGTTTCCGGACCGGCATAAAAGCGCCACGGACGCTTACCGTTGTCATTGGAAATATTTCCCGAACGGGACGGGGCAATTCCGGTAAAGAGAGCCGGACGCGAAGGCACGCAGGACGGAGAAGCACAAATCGCATTGCTAAAAGTGACCCCCTTTTTTGCGAACCGCTCGATATTGGGACTAATCGCCTGCGGGTGCCCATTAAGCACCGTATTCCAATCGTTCCAGTCGTCCACATTGATCAAAAGCACGCTGGGCCTGTCCGTATCCTGGGCCTGAGCTTCCACCCGGAAGGAACAGGCGAAAAAGATAATCAGTAAAGTGGGAGTCAACCTTTTCATTTTTTGCGAGTGCGAAGACGTTCCGACTTTTCCTTGAACTCAGGGGCGACTTTTTGAGGTAACCATTTTGCCAATCTCTTGATCTCCTTCTGATACTTGGGATCTTGGGCGAGGTTCACAAACTCATCCGAATCGGTCCGGTGGTCGTAGAGTTCCTTGGATCCGTCCTCGTAGGAAATCAGTCGCCAGTCACGGGTCCGTATCGAATGGTTACCGAAATAGGAGGATGTAATGGCAGGGTGCTTTCTGGCTTTGTTTGGATCTTTGAGTTGAGGAACCAGGGAAATGCCTTCAAGGCGGTCATTTTTGGGCAGCTTGCACAAGTCCACCAGTGTAGGGTAAAGATCGAGCAGGCTGGCAGGTTCCTTGCATTCCTTGCCCGGTTTGACTCCGGGACCACTGATCAGAAGAGGCACACGAGTCGATTCTTCCCAGAGGGTACGCTTGGCCCAGTGCTGTTTCTCACCGAGATGAAAACCATGATCACTCCACAAAACAATGATGGTGTTATCCGCATACGAGCTTCCCTCCAGAGCGTCTAATACAATTCCCACGCAATGATCCACGAAGCTCACCGACGCAAGATAGGCATGGGTCAGGCTTCGCTGATTACCACTTCCCGTAACCTCAGCATGAGTCGGGGCCACCGCGTAGTCATTGATAGTCAGAAAATTCTTCGGTAAGTCGTCGAGATCGCTCTTCGGATTTTTGGGCAGAACGATCTTATCCTTCTCATACAGTTCGAACCATTTGGGTGGAACCAATAGCGGAACATGCGGGCGAAAGAATCCGACCGACATGAAAAAAGGTTTATCATAGTTTTTCTTCAGTGCTTTGGCCGCAGCTTCGGCCAGTTGAACATCCCCCATCTCCGCATCCGTTTTCGGATGAGCTCCCCAATCCCACGCTCCGCTCCAGCTTGCCGGGCGACTCATCGGCTTCTTGGGACGCGGACTGCGAGCCCGGCCCAGTGACTGGTCAATATCTTCACTCAAACGACCCCCGAAGTTATGGTGCAGAACTTTTCCACCCGAGAAAGTGTAATAGCCGTGATCCTTGAAATAACGCTGAATGGTGGGTGCCTTGGCAAGAGCGGGTAGTTCCTCATACTTAGGTCCGATTTCATAACTGCCATGCGTCATGGGACCTATTCCCGACATCACCGAGGCACGGGAGGAAGTGCACACGGGCACCGAGCAGTGAGCATTGGTGAAATTGCGACCACTCTTGGCCAAGGCGTCCATATGAGGCGTCTTGGCCTGAGGGTGTCCATCCATGAAGCCCACCCAGTCGTTCAGATCATCAATCGAAATGAAGAGTACATTTGACTTGGAGCTCTCTGTGTTGGACCAGAGGATTGAACCGAGGAGCAGAAAGCCTATCGATATTGCATTGATTTTTTTCATGAAATTCGTCTCTTGGAATCTTTGCCTATTTCGCTACTTCTTCTGAAAAGCCAGTACTTGGGCACGCATCTTCTTGGTAAGTTTTTGATACTTCTTATTCCCAATCAGATTGGTCCATTCATGGGGATCTTTTTTATGATCGTACAATTCCTCGGAACCATCTTCGTAACGGAGGTAGCGATATTTTTCGGATTGGGCAGCGGTGTTCTCCGGGCCATAACTAAGAAAGGCAACATCCCGGGTTGCTGATTGATCTTTCAAAAGAGGAAGAATGGAACGCCCCTCCAAATGAGCGGGCTTGGGGATACCGGCAAAATCACAAAGACTGGGATAGATATCGACATGAGAGATTGGCTGATTGTTGCGAAGGCCGGCTTTGGCAATTCCCGGGGATACGACAATAAAGGGAACCCGCGTGGTGTCCCTCCAGATCGCTGCCTTGCACCAGTGAGTTTTCTCCCCAAGGTTCCAGCCGTGATCACTGGTAAGCACAATAATCGTATCCCGATTCCCGGGTCTTTTCTTAAGCTCCACCAGCAAGCGTCCGATTTGGACATCCACATAGTTGATACAGGCGAGGTAGGACTGCACCATGTACTTCCATTCCTTCTCGCCCCCAAGATGCAGAATCTGTTCGTGCACGGTCCTTGGCTTGAATAAATCCTTGTGAGCATTGGAGCGGGCAAGCGCCTTTCCATAGGGTGGCAAGTCATCGAGATCATCCGCTCGAACCTGGGGCAACTGAATGCTATCCAAAGGAAACTTTTCAAAGAAAGCCTTGGGGGCATTGAACGGACGATGAGGCCGATAGAAGCCGACCGTCATCAGTAAAGGCTTGTCGGTTTTTAGTCCTTTCTTCCACTCTCCGATTGCCCATTGGGCAACCTTGTAGTCTCCCGTTTTCTCGTTTGTATGGTTGTGTGGTCCTCCTTCCCCCCAAAGGTTGGCTTTATTATCGGTAAAGTTGCCGCGAGTATCAGGCGGGCGAGCAAGGTACTCATCCACATTTTTTGTAATTTCTTTTGGGTTTCCATGAGCGACCTTGCCTCCAGATACCACCCGGTATCCATGTTCCTTAAAATGCTGGTGAAAAACGAAAGGGTTCTTTGGTGCGTTGGGTGAAGTGATCCCCTGCGTCGGTTGATCACCATAAAAAGGCATTCTTTTGGGACTGTTGAAATACTTGCCAGTACTCTTCGGATAAAGACCATGCAAAAGACTTGTTCGGGAAGGTCCACACTGGGGGGCGTTGCAGTGGGCATTGGTGAACAAGACTCCCTGATCTGCCAGTGCATCCATGTTCGGAGTTTTACTTTGTGGATGCCCACCCATCACCCCAATCCAGTCATTGAGATCATCCACAATAATAAAGACCACATTGGGTTTCTGCTTTTCCTCGGCAAAGGATACCATGCATAAGAAAGCAAATGCAAAGGTTTGGAGGATTATATTCTTTTTATTCATCGGATATACATTCGCTAATCATATGTTTGTGAAACTGAAACTTGATAGTCTTCTATTTACTTGAGGGAGTAAACTGGAGAATGGAGTCTCCCTTACCGGGTGCTCCATGGTTAAAAATCGCAAGGTAGAGTTTTCCCTGATTAACCGTTAGATAATATGGCGTGATCCCACTGGGAATCAGTTCGCTCAAATCAGTCCACTTGCCTTCGACAAAGTCATCAAAGGTTTTGAAGCGGATGAATTTATTCTCATTGAAATCAGTTTCCGATCCGCCCTGTTTCATGAAATAACTGGTCGCATACCAATAACCTTCAAAAAATTCCGCATCGTTAACCACCAATCCTGTCTTAGCCCAAAATCCGGAAGATCCATTTCGCCCGCTCGGGTCATGACTATCGTAAATTTTGAACGAGGGAGCGTCCCAATCCACGATTTCAACAATCCGACCCTTGGCCGATCCGATTGCATAAAGTTTTCCATTGGTAAAAGTCAGAGCTCTTGCATAACCCTGTAGCGGCACCTTGATCGCACTCTCATTCTCACCAATCGCAGTGAAGCGAAAAACGTGACCGGAATTTGGATTGATCCCATAGATCCAACCTGAAGCAGGGTCGAGCACTACGTCATGCGGCCGCCTTAATGGAATGCCGGCTATCTTCTTGGTCTGTGCCTGAATCGTTTGCTTGGAAAGATCGGCAAAAGCAATCATGCGATGGTTTTCCGTGTCGTTGGCGTAATACAATTTGTCTTTGGGATTGTAGACGACCGAGTGCGGGCCTCGCATCGGAACCGGTGATACTTGAAACGGCGCTTCCGGACCCTCACGAAAAACGAACCGGTTGTTTTTAAGATCCGTTATAATTTCCCGGTTACCCGGACCGAAGGCAATATGGGTGGGCGTCTTTAGGCGAATAGAACTTTCACCCGGGATATACTCCAACACTTCTAGTCCAAAGCCCGATTTTTGAGGTAATGCCTTTTGCGGTCTGCCCCATACTGAGTAACTTAGCCAGAAAAAACAAAAGATGGTTAAACAAGCCTTTAATTTCATATCAGGAAAGTTACTTTCGATTAAAGCTCTACTTTGGTGAATGGCTTTCTCCGAAATCCCATCGCTTCGACTGCTTGGATTTACCTCCCTCAGGAGCAATCTCAATCCAGTCTATCTCCAAAGGCTCTTTGCTGACGGGAATAAACATTCGCAGATGCTGCAGGGCTCCCTTTACCGGAAGTTTGATTTCGATATTCTGCCAGTCTCCACCC
>ERZ1046740.2770-NODE-2770-length-11019-cov-9.589931_pt1 | contig 11019 bp, 14 predicted proteins | sample MGYA00383093_ERZ1046740 | MGnify/ENA primary metagenome ERZ1046740 (study PRJEB29581, sample SAMEA5548363) | metagenome | biome: marine; feature: coastal; material: water | depth 25 m | study: Short-term variability in the microbial, nano- and picoplankton...
AGTACCGGAACAATATCTGTTTGTTCTAGTAGTGACTTCTGTAGAGCCATCATTAGGGCTCCTAGTGCTTGATCTGATAATTTCATTTTATGTTTCCTTATTAATTTGTTTTCTAAAAAATTCTTTAGCTTCAATATTTTTGTCATCTATAAACAGGTCATAAATTGGTTTTCCGAATTTAAGGTCGTGGCATTTAACTCCCCACTCTCTAAACTGCTTTTCTGTGACTTCTCTCCAGTTTATTCCAGTCCCTGTTCCTCTAGCAGTCCAATAAATAATTGTATGTCCATTGTAGTATAGTTCGTTGATCTTTTTAATATTTTCTTTTATAGGTTTGGCTTGCTTATAATTTCTATTTTCTGAAGAACTACAAATTGTCTCATCTATATCAACATAATAAATCATTAATTAACCTTTTTTCCTCGTTCCTATATGACCAATCAAAACATCGTGCGGGTGTTCAACTAAAATATTGCCGGGCAACTTAGACCAGTCTATTTCTTTTTTATTATTTGTTTCAAAATATATAAACCAAGTATCAATGCCCTTTAAGTTTTTGGATATATCTTGAATTATTTTAGTTTCTAATCCTTCAATATCTATTTTGATAAGACAATTTTTGTTTTGATTATTTTTCTTAAAAAATTCTGCAAATCTTACACATGAAACTTCAAATGTTTGATAATATTTTTTTTTATTAAATTCTTTATATCTTTCATCCTTCCATTCCCACTTATTTAAACGACCCCCGCCAGAGTATCTTGAATTAAAGTAAAAATCTTTTTTACCCGATGTGATATCTACGGCTTGTTGAAAGCAAACAACATTATCATAAAATTCAGTGAATGTTCGACTTAGGCATTTAAATACCATTGGGTTTGGCTCAAAAGCATAAACCTTCTCAACCTTATTACCAATCACACTAGAAAATTCACCATAGTTGGCACCTAAATCATAAAAATTACAAATATTCTCCTTGATGCATATTTTTCTTAACAAAGAAACTTTTTCTTTTTGTGTACCCAAGTCTCTCTCAATCCACGAAGCACGAATATCCTGCTCATCAACATATATCCTAGCACTATTATAAATATTTTGCAGCAATTTCATTATTTTTTCCTTAAAATAAATTATTTCTTTTTAATATTGCCCTAAAACTGAGACGTAATTTGCCAATATCAGCAGGAGTTCTTCTATGAAACATTCTAGTATCTACAATATACATTGTGTTATTTTGAGCCTCGCATACAGTTTCGTCTTTTAGCTGTAGGGACTCAGCAACCTTTTTATAATCTGATATATTGTTGTGCAAGCGACTCCAATTCTTGTTATTGACACTATTATTGTATACCCACTGCATTTTCTCAACAGTATTTTTATGTGACCCTCTGAAGAATGCCAATGGTCCAGACGACCTTTTTATTTCAAACGGGTAAAACCAAACTTTAAAGTTGGGATAAAATTTATCGACATGAAAATTGTATTGTCGGGCATTTTCTGAATATTCCCCTGGTATTAAGTGAGAAATTTTCCTAAGATATAGGTTATTCTCTATATATGATTGATCTCCCTGGCAAAGCCTAAATATATTCTGAACCTTTTTATTTAACGAAATATCAACAGTGATAGGAAGATTTTTACAGACTTTTTTGGTTAATAATGTTTCAGGCAACAAAAGAATTTCTTTTTGAATTTTTTTAATTTTATTCTTTTCAAAAACATTGTTTATTTTTATATAGCCATTGTTTAGCAATTGTTTGTGATCGTCAGAATTAAATAACGGACTTTTCAATCTTAAAGACTCCATTTGTTGATCATAAGCTAGCCATCTAAAAACTTGTAGACCTAAACGATTAAGGTGTTCTGATTGTATTGTATCATCTAATATAAAGGGGTTAATATCAGATTTCAACAACGAACTTTGGAACTCTAATAGTTTATTGCCTGTGGCATTCTCAAAAATAGTTTGATTTTTAAAACTAAGTTTTATCATCTTCTGTTCTCTGGCGTTATGAGGTATTTTTGATAGTCAGTGCCTAGTTTGTCTGACAAAACTATGGTGGATAAATTACATTCATGTTCGTGTCCCAAATTTACAAATTTTACATCCGATCCAACCCCGTGAAGTAAATAATCCCACATTACAAAATACTGTTTTTTATATAATGATATTATTTCGTTTTCATCAGATTTATTTTCTATTGTTCCATTTGGTTTCTTAAAAGGTTCAAAAACGCTATTACTAAATTCTTTTCTCAAATTGTTTGGTACATATCCATCCATGCCTACAAAATCAATTTGTTCTACACCCAAACTTATTGCAATACAAGCTAGTCTTGGTATGGAACCAATTCTTGAGTGATATCTTGTAAATGCCCAAAAGACACGATTTGGGTATCTATCTTTTATTTTTCTCATATTGTTTGTATTTGTGTATTTATTTTCAAAACAAATAATAGTATTGTTCTTGTCTAGATACGATATAAGATCTTCATCGTTTAAATTATTTTCGTTACCTAATGTTATAAAGTCTACCTTGCAATTTTTTACTTTTTCATTTTTATAAAAATGATTACAAGTCCAAACATAATCGTATTTTGTTATATCATAATCTATTTCATTCGTTGTTGGTCCAGCACCAATCATTAAAATTTTAGATCCCTTAAATTTGCTTAAGAAACCTAAATTCTGGAATGCAACATCTTTTTTCACAATAAAATTATCAGAACCCAAGTGTTTTACAGCACCATTTAAGAATGGAGTTCCTGCTTTTAGCAACTTTATGAAAAACTCTTTCTCACATAGAAAACTGGAGTTCTTAAAATCCCCACTCCGCTGGTTTATCTCTTTTGTCCAAATCATTTGTTATTCTAATTCTACTAATTTTATTTTTAGTTTCTTCCCGTCAGCAGTTTTTATGTAGCTGTTGGGATATGGGTCTTGAAGCATTCTTATTTTATTATAAAGGTATTCTCCATTTTTTTTAAGGAGTTCTTCAATAGTTATTTCATTTTCAGAAGGTCTTCTTCTTGGGAAAAATGTCGCCTGATTTTCGTCCTGTCTTAGTCTAGTAAAGCCATTTTTTAAGAAATTCAAAGTGAGGCGAATTCCAATTTGTATTATTCGATCAAGAATATCAGATAACTGCCCTTCAAGAAAAAGATATTCTTGCGCGATCAAATCACCAGTGTCTATACCCTGGTCCATAATAAACAAGGATACTGCGCTATCCTTCTCTCCGTTTATGATTTGATTTTGTATCGGACTACCGCCCCTGTACTTTGGCAATGGCGAGGGATGAAGCATTATACAAGTGTAGTCTTCCAACAATTTTTTATCAATAATCCAACTCCAGCCATAAAATAGTACATAATCTGGATTATACTTTCTTATAATTTCTTCACTGTATTCTTTTTTAGAGCGAATCACAAGGGTGTCAAATTCATTCTCCAAAGACGAATAGATTTTTAAAGCCCAATCCCGATAACCAACACAACAGACTTTCATTGAACACACCTTAAAAGTTCATAAGCCTCTGCATAAGCCTTATTAACCTGCATTCCTCTATACCTAGCTAAAATTTCTATTCCCTCTATTGAACGAGAATTTGGAAACTGCCTCATCTCCGTATCATAGATTTGCAACGACTCCTTCTTTTTTTTAATGTTATCGATCGAGACCTCAATGAACACACTTGGATTAAAAGAGTTTGTAAAAGCATTTTCTGTTGAAGATAACACTTCATAACAGAAAACATTACGAACGAACGGAAACGCAGAGGGGCGAGTTGCTATTCTAGTTGACTCAAAAACAACTCGGTGGTCTTTGTTCGTGTCTACTGCTGAATGTGTGTAAATTTCAGTAGGTTTAAACTCACAAATTACACTTTCAATAATCTTGTTTATCTTTAAAAGTGGAACTATGTTAAGGCGTCCGCATGGTAAATCAAAAAATAGACTATCCGAAACCCCAAGATTCTTTAATGATGAAATTGATTTTTCTCTTCTGGCTTGGATTGCTTTTTTTATCTCTGGCTTATTTGTTTCGTAGTTTTCGTATCGGGCAGAAGTGCCTTCTGCTAGTGTTAAAACTTTTATTTTTATGCCTTTGGTAGCTAGCTTGTTAATTGTTGCACCGCACCCTAATTCTATGTCATCTGGATGTGCCCCTATAAATAAAACCCTACTCATATTCGCTCCTCAATAAAGACAAAATGTAGGAAGTGTGATATTTACCACCATAAAAGTAGTGTTCTCTGTGGGTTGCATCAATTTTAAAGCCACGAAATTTAAAAAAATCAATTTTTTTATTATCTATTTCATAGACCTCAGTCCAAACCTTATTCAGATTAAAGATATGAAATGCGTGTTTTAAAACTGTGTCTATTGCAGAACTGGAGTATTCCTCATCAATCCAGCTATTGCTCTTTCCAATATAAAAGTGAACATCGGCATGACGATTAACCCAATCAATATATGTCAGCCCAGCTACACCAAGTGGTTCATAATCACGGTTGTTACGAATCATAAACATTTCAAATCTATTGTCGTCTATTATTGAATTATGCCATTTTTCCTTTTGTGTTAAAGAAAAAAGGCGATATTCCCTAAAGTATCTTTGAAAGTCTTGATTGTTTCTCCAGCTTTGTATAAAACTCAAATCCTTTTTTTCGATTTGTGTCAAGCAAACTTTTTTATCATTTGAAACTATCATTCAACGTCTCCGCTTTTAAGATAGTCACCACATGGTATTTCCCTTTTAACTTTTTTACCAATAATCTCTGTAAAGTCGTTAATTGGAAAATGGTCATCCGGGCATGGTCTTTGAAATTCAAAATCCGATTCACTTATTATACTACCTTTAGGTATTTGTTTAGTAAATCTTATTGCCCGTCGTTGTAAAACTACCGTATCTTTTTCATTAGTTTCAACAGCTTTTACACCATTTCCCAGGGCGCGCTCAAGGATTCTAGTTTGCTTTACCATCGACGCCCATGCTTCTGGGTTCATTGAAAATGAGTGATCTGGTCCAACTCTAGAGGTGTCGTCTGTGAAGTGTTTCTCTATTACTCTCCCGCCAAGCGTGACACTTCCGAGAACAGTTATGTGTCCTGCGGTATGGTCGCTCAAGCCAAGGACGGTCTGTGGAAAAAGCTTTTCATAAGTTTTTAATACGTTTAAATTTATGTAATCAAAGTTCTCTTCTAAACCAGTGTAGTTCGTATTGCATTGCATAAGAACGGTATCAACTTTATGATACAATAAAATATTAACAGCGCGAGCAACCTCTTCAATTGTGCTAGCGCCAGTTGCAATCATTACGGGCTTCTTTTTTTGTGCCACCTTCTGAAGCATTGGTTCGAAAGCTAAATCGCCAGACCCTATTTTATAACAAGAGACAAAATCATCTAAAAAATCCACCATTTCCAAATCATATGGTGTAGAAAACATTGTTATTCCAATGTCTGAGCAATGCTGTTTAAGACCCTCGGTCCATTTAATTGGAACTTCTGCGTCCTTATAGACCTCATAAATACTTTTGTTCCAAGAGGTTTGATGACTCTGTTTTGAGCCAAGATTTTTAAAACCATAATCACTAACATACTTTTTACAGTTGTGGTGTTGAAATTTTACAGCGTTGGCTCCGTTATTTTTAGCGAGAGAACATAACAGCTTTGCCCTCTCTAGATCACCATCGTGATTAGCTGCAATATCTGCTATAAAATATGTCGGACAATCTTTCCCAACCAAAGTTCCTTCAATGTTTATGTTTTTCATAATTCTCCAAATCGTTTTTCATTTGTAATAAGCCATTTATTAAATTATACTCTATACCGTAAAGTTTGTTTATCTCTAAAACGTTTAAAGTCGTATCACAAGTTCTCTTCACTGAGCCGGAATTATCTATTTGGATTTTTTTGAGATTATTGGAGTCTAAATTGAAGACCTCACAGATTTTCTTTAAAAAGTGGTGCTTACTTATTGAGTAATTTCCTGCAACATTTATTCTGCCTCTGTGGTTGTTTTTTAGTAGCACTGCAACCGCTTCAACAAGCTGCTTCGTATATAAAGCGTTAAAAAGAACGTTTGTGTAGCCACCTATCTCTCTCCCTTGTTTTAAATTTTTGTAAGCCCATTCAAATAGTGAGGAGCCAGAGCTTGAATTAAAACCATAAATGTTGGTTCTTACAACAAGACTTTCATCATTGTTTAATAGGCTTGTTTCTTCGCCAAGAAGTTTTGTTTTAGCGTAAAAATTAGTTGGATTGATAACTGCGTCACTTGAAATGTAGACAAATTTACTCTTAAAGGAAGACAAACAGTGAGTCAATCCACAATGCAATAACATAGTTTCTTTCTGTTTCTCTTCACATTTTTTTAAATTTGTGCTGGCAATACAGTGAATTATAATTTCTGGTTCAAGGGAATCTACAAAGCGCTTTACAAATTCAAAATCGAGTAAATCTCCATCTGCCCTGTTAAGAGTAAAAACCTGTGCTTCTGCCTCTTTGTAATAGTTATAAAAATCCTTGCCAAGCATACCAGTGGTTCCGGTAACTAGAATTTTTTTACCCAAAAAAAAGCTTTTGTGAAAACTCACAATATTCCACTTTCCTTGCCGCCCTTTACCATGAGGGTCGCCAATTCTTCAGAATTATTGTTAACATGTAAAACAGAATTAAAGTGTGGACCGTTGTATTTTTTCCAGTTGTTGTTATATTCTCGTCTAGAGTATTGAGGTCTCACACATAACAAGTTAACGTTCTCAACTTTGTATGTAAAAGGCAGTTCTGTTTCCGCTAACATATCTTCGTGAAGCTTTTCACCGGGGCGCAAACCCATAATCTCGTATGAAAACTCAGAGCCGTGTATTTGTTCAATTGACTTTAAAATCGTATTCATGTCGTATGAATTTATCTGCGGAATAAAAACCTCGCCACCCTCAGAGTTGTAAACGGCACCAAGCACCGTGTCAACTGCGTCAGCAATTGTAAAAAGAAATCTTGTCATTTCTAGAGAGGTAACTTTTATACTCTCCTTGTTTTTTAAAAGGTCTAACCAAAGCGGTATAAAAGAACCCCTACTGCAAATTACATTCCCATACCTGACTGAAGAAAATATCGTATGTTTGCTATAAAAATCATAGTTTGTAAAGATTCTCTCTGCAATAAACTTTGAAGAGCCATAGACATTTACTGGCTGACAAGCCTTGTCTGTTGAAACCAAAATGCACTTGCTAATGCCGTTTTTCATTGCAGCTTTGGCTACATTTTCACTCCCTTGTATGTTTGTCTTAACACACTCGTCTGGATAAAACTCCATATCATCAATTCTTTTTAAAGCGGCGGTGTGGACAATAATGTCAGGCTTGTGCCTAGCTAGGCTAACGTCTAGCTTATCGTAATCTCTAATATCTCCGATAACTCGGATAATCTCTTTTCTATTGCCAAACAACAAGGCTTGTTTACCCTCGTCTCGACTAAAGACGATTGCGGTCCCTCCAGCAGCTACAACCCTATTAACTAACGCTCTACCTAACGTTCCAGTACCACCGGTAATAAAAAACTTCTTCCCTTTAATAAACTTATTCATTATTCATCCTGTAAAGACTTTCGTAGAGGCTAAATTGCCATTCATAATCAACGTCAAAGATTTCCTCTTCTTTCATAGACCAAAGTTCTATTTCGCCGGGAACATTGAATCTTCCCATCCAAATGTGTTCACCAATAGATTCTAGAGAACTGGCATATAGGCAATGAGCAGCTTCTTTAACTGGGTCGGCAGTTTTAGTATTCATAACCGCTTCTTTTGTTGGGGTAAGAAAAACATTGTCTTTATCCCAGTAATAGTTTTTTTTCTCAACAACCCCAAACATGCCAGTTTTTTCTGACTTGCAGTAATCAAAGTAAAAATTTTCAATTGTCTCTTTTGTAAGCATTGGAGCACAAGCATTTACCATTACAACATACTTGTGTGGCAGTTTGTCCCACCACTCATACATTTCTGTCATTGGAGTGCCCTCAGACAACGCAGACTTTTTAGTTCTCTCATAAATATTAAACGGATACTTTAAACATAATTCTTTAAGTTCTGGCTCATAGACAGAACACCAAACATTTTTATTTGGGATTTTTGAATCTAACAACTTTTGCAAAGTAATATCCATTAGTGTAGTATTTGCGAAAGGGCGGATCATCTTTCCTGGGCATCTCTGAGATGAGAGCCTTGCTTGAATAATAACTGCAACATCTTCTACTTTTTTCATTTGTTCATATCTTTTTTCGTTCATTTTTTTATCCTCTTAGCTTTTTACGAAATGGAAGTTCCGTATCAGCAACTCCAATCACTCCGTCTCCAATAGCATGCTCAAGTTCTCTAATCCCCCTTGTAAGTTTAATAAGCCCTTGTGGTTCTACAGAAGACAATTGGTCCGTTCCCCACATTGTTCTATCAAGAGTAATGTGTCGTTCAATAATCTCTGCGCCCAACATGACTGTGGCAACAGAAGTGCCAAGACGGAATTCATGTCCACTATAGCCAACCTTACAGCCGTAACGGTCTTTAAGGGTCTTAATGCATGACAGGTTTAACTCGTCCACTGGAGCGGGGTAACTGCTGTTGCAATGTAATAAGGCAAATTCTGTGCCCTCTTCTCTCATCCACTCAACTGCTTTATCAATCTCCTCTACGGTACTCATACCAGTAGAAACAATTAATTCTTTGCTTCTCTCGGCAGACCACCTAGAGCTAGCCCTAATCAACTCTTCGTTTGTAAGCATGGCTGAAGGGATCTTAATAAAGGGAATTTCGTAGTTTGTCAAAAATTCTAAACTGTCTAAATCCCATGGAGATGCAGACCACTCAATTCCCTTCTCTTTACAATGCCTATCAATCTCATCGTATTCTTCTTTCTCAAATTCTACCTTGTACTTGTATTCAAGATAAGTCATAGTTCCCCATGGAGTCTCTCTCATCACGCTCTTTTGATGTTCTGGTACGCAGACATCAGGATTACGCTTTTGGAACTTGACTGCATCACAACCCGCTAGAGATGCTACGTCAATTAATTTTTTAGTGTTCTCTAGTGAACCATTGTGATTAATGCCAATTTCTGCGATTATGTAAGTTTTTTTCATTTTATTTTTTACCCTTTAAATACAAAGCTTTATTTCTTATGAAAGCTGAGTGAACAGAACTGTTCTTTGTTAAAATTCGTGGTGTGCAATTGTTTTTCAAGAAATAGTCTAGCATATCTTTTTGTGCTTTTTTACCGATCTCTTGTTCGTGCTCACTTAAATCAGATTTTAGGTTATTCAAGTCAAATCTATCAGTAACTCGGTTCATCATTGGTTTGTATTGTGTTTCCACATCATAAAAATGTTTAATGTTGCCCTTGCTATTTAGATCCGATCCGTCCCATCCTAAAAAATCAACTTTACTGAGGCCGGCGTGAATTAAAATTGGCACAACCATGTCATTCATGATACCTGGACCAATAATTCTATTGGTAGGATTATTATCTAGTGAGTTCTCTTCCCACCTGTTTGCCTTACAGACAGACATAGAGTGCTTTGCAGTTACATCAGAACCCCATAAAACTTCAGGCTCATAAATAAAAGAATTGAAGTAGGTCCCCCTCTCTATCAAATCCTGATTAATCCAATTTGGATAGTTTAATGGCATTTCCTGCCTTGCCAATACAATGTATTTCCTCTTTGAATGAATTTGATAAGTATTATAAAAATTAGTGATGCCGACATCAACTATTTTTGAAAACTTCATAGTCGCTGTCTTAATTGTAAAGACAGGCTTTCCCTCACAAAAATCTTCGATTTTTCTTTTTGGAAACTCAAGAAGACTTGGACCTGTACTTAAACATACACCTTCCAAACCCTCATAGATGCCCTTGAACATCTTTGTTTTTTCTATAAGAGTTTTTCCTTGTGATTTTTCTTTGTAAACCTTTTTTCTTTCCTTAACGGGAATTTTTTTCCATTCAATCATAAATTAATCCTAAAACTTGCTTAGGCATATTATGGCAGATCTCTTCTATTTTGTCAATAAGTTTTTCACCACTAAGCTCAAACCATGACTCAGAAGCTGCTCCAATTAACTCTTTCTGATAGGTTACTTTAACATTTAACATTTTAGCTTCTACTAAAATTCTAGCACAAGTTTCTAAATGTCCAGTATAAAACACTAAACGCTCATAAGATGAAAGCTTCTTAATAAAGTTATGAAAATTTTTATCTTTAAGAAGATTGTAGGGAAGATTATTTTTTATACAATATTCAATGCACTTTTCTCGCTTTTTGATTGGATTGTCAGAATCTAAAATCGCTACAATTTGTTTCTTTTCATTGTGACAATTCTCTCTCATAACAAACAAGTCGTTTTTTGACCAAATTGAACATCCCAAGTTATGTACATTTTCTAATTTTGTGTTTTTAACAAATACATCTTTAGCCAATTTAGTTAAAAGCATTACTTTTTTAGCGCCTTTATAAAAATCTAGATTCATCAGTGCCTCTTTAGGTGCTTGAAAATTAACAAAAAAGATAGGATTTCTAGTTTTTAAATATTTGTGGTCTTGTTCATAAATTAAATAATCTAAATTTTCAATCGCGTATCTTTTAGAACTTTCTGGTAAAAGAATAAAATTACCAAATATGAATTTGCTGTATTTGTTTTCTGTTAAAAATTCAACTGTCGCTGCTGCCGATTTAATAACCGAAACATCGTATCCTTTTTTTTTTATCGCTTCAGATAATGTTTCTGTGTTTAATTCAGCACCACCTTTAATCTCTTTAAAGGTATAATCCATAATAAAAATAATTTTTTTATTCATTTTCTAAATTTTCTAATTGTTTAAACCACTCAATAAGCTCTGGGTCTGGTTTATAAATACTTGACACAAATGCTTCATATTTCTCATCCTCTTCAAACTCTTGCTCTAACCAAGCCTTCAATCGCTTTGCTTCGCCCTGTAACAGCCCGTAGTTTTTTACAGCCTCTCGCA
>ERZ1046740.2771-NODE-2771-length-11018-cov-4.149685_pt1 | contig 11018 bp, 9 predicted proteins | sample MGYA00383093_ERZ1046740 | MGnify/ENA primary metagenome ERZ1046740 (study PRJEB29581, sample SAMEA5548363) | metagenome | biome: marine; feature: coastal; material: water | depth 25 m | study: Short-term variability in the microbial, nano- and picoplankton...
CAAAGAAATTCATACAAAATTCTCCAGCAATTGGGATATTGAGTTCTAAAAATAGTGGAAAAGATATTTGGTACAATGCGGGAAGAATTGTCGAAAGGCTATGGTTAAGATTTGAAGAATTAGGGCTTGGATTTCAACCTCAATCTCCTCTTAGTTTTTTGAAAGAAGAAAACCCCATTAAAACTGTTTCAAAAGGTTCAAATGATTTCAATGCAACAATCAGTAGCATTTATAAACGTGTTATTAAGATTGCCGAACTGTCAAAACATGATCACATCCATTTTGTTTTCTGGCTAAACCGAAAGAGTTTATTGGGGCCAAAATCAAAACGATTACCGATTGATCAACATTTCATTCGCAAAAATGGGACGGGCTGAAATATGAGCAGCCCCATTAAGGTGAAGATTGAGGCATTTCGTGCTATAGATCATTTGGACAAATGTCAAGAATACTTGAAGGGACATCGGAAGGTGTTAGTTCATCATGGCTTAACGAACATCACATCTAATGATAATTATTGGATTGAAGATCCAAATGTCTATTTTCTCTTGGCGTCAGATGAATCCAATAATTCTATAATTTATGGTGGAGTAAGGATTCATATTAAGACAAAAAATATCCTTATTCGAATTGAAAAAGCAATCTTTAAAATTCGGCCAAATATTGAATCCATGCTGGCAGACAAAACAAAATCTCCTTTCGCTGAAATATGTGGTTTATGGAATTCTAAAACTGTTGCAGGTAAAAATATAAGCCTGTCCTTATCTACTGGTGCATTTGCATTATTGACGAAGTTGGGAGTAAAGTCGTGTTATATGTTTAACGCAAGATTTACTTTCAGGATTACAAAAAGTTTAGGGTTTCTTCGACCAGATTTTTCACCTTATCCAAATGAGTATTTATACCCTAATAAGAATTTCAAATCATATATATGGCTAAATGAAAATATATCCGAACTGCAAACCTTACATGATAATGAGAAGAATCTTGTTCAGAAGCTGAGAAAGAATTATCTTCAACCGATGACAGAATCGTGTTATTCTCGCGACGTTTATATCCGCTATAATTTATTTTGAAATTATTACGCTACATACTTTTTATTAGCCTTGCTTTACCTCCCATGTATGCCAGCGCTGCTAATTATCAGACTGACACTATATTAGCCTTTGACTCATCAAATCTTTGGCACATTGGAGAAAACATTCATGTTCTTGAAGACAATGAAAATATATTAGATATCCGTGATGTATTATTATCGAAATCCTTTAACAAGGTTGAACTTAACGTACCCAATTTCGGTGTAACTAAAAACACTCATTGGATTCTTTTTACTATTCATTCGAACATTAATCATATCAAAATTCTTCAAATAGAACTTCCTGATTATAAGGAAATTGATATTTTTGATAGTCTTGATTTCAATAATTACGAGTCAAAATCATTTAGTTCTGAAGCAGTAAATTCTGATAAAGATATTTTTTTTAATTATCCTCTAAATTTGGCTCAAAATGAAACACGGACCATTGCAATAAAAATTGTTCCAAATGGGAACCTTCAACTTCCAATCAGTCTTGTCAACTATGACACTTACGACAATTCACGTTTAATCAGAAATAGATGGATTGGATTATTTACTGGTATTTTTCTTGTAATGATTCTTTATAATCTCTTTTTATTTTTATCAATACGAGATAGCATTTACTTAATCTATGTCATTTACATCGTCATATTATTCTTAACTCAGAGTGCTCTTCTTGGAGCATATCAAAACTACTTTCCATTCTTTGGTCTTGGCTTCAACAGTTATGCCGTGCACATATTTAGTGGATTAGCAGGCATTTCAGGAAGTTTCTTTTCATTTCGATTCATGAAGGTGAAAACAATTGGTCAAAAATTAGTGATTGGTTTCTACGTCATATACTTCCTGTATGCGTTAAGTATATTCTTTAAACTTCTCGGTCTTTCACATTTATGTCATTCATCTCTAGCTGCTACTGGGGGGTTGAGTGCGCTGTATATACTCGTCACTGCCATCATCATATCTAATAAAAACTATCGTCCTGCGAAATTCTTTCTATTCGCTTGGATTTTGTTTTTGACAGGACTATTCATTTACATTCTTCGCGACATTGGGTTTTTACCGTATAACTCCTTCACTAACTACACTATACCAGTTGGATCCGCTCTTGAAACCATCTTGTTGTCCTTTGCTTTGGCTGATCGAATAAACACTCTCAAAAAAGAAAAGGAGCTCACTCAGGTCAAAATGTATGGTGAAATGAAGAAAAATCGTGACATCATCCGTAATCAAAAAAACAATCTCGAGAAAATGGTGGATGACCGAACACAATCACTAGAAAAAACTAATACTAATCTGCAAGAAACACTCGACAACTTAAAAGCCACCCAAAGTCAACTTGTTGATGCTGAGAAAATGGCAAGCCTTGGTCAGCTGACCGCGGGTATTGCGCATGAAATTAATAATCCGATAAATTTTGTAAGTTCTAATATCTCGCCTCTGCGACAAGACATTTCAGACTTATTAGAAATTCTCAATAAGTACCAAACTTTCGCAAGTGAAAACAATATTGAAGCACTAAAAGAGATTGAAAACGAAGCAAAAAGCCTTGAACTCGACTATAGTATTTCAGAAATCAATGACTTATTGAATGGCATCGAAGAAGGCGCAAAACGTACAAGCACAATCGTAAATAGTTTGCGTTCATTCTCTCGATCCGACGAAGAAAGCTTCTCAAATAGTGACATTAATATTGGAATAGAATCGACCCTGACAATCCTGAAGAGTGAAATAGGAAAAATTTCAGTAGATACAGATCTAGGTGAAATTCCTAAAATTGATTGCTATCCAGGAAAATTGAATCAAGTCTTTATGAACCTTATAGACAATTCTCTTGACGCCGTTAAATCCCGACATGGAAATACAATCCAAGGTCAAATTGCCATTTCAACCTACCTCGAAGACGAGTTTGTTTTTATAGAAATTCAAGACAACGGTGATGGGATTGACGAACAGCTAATACACAAAGTGTTTGACCCTTTTTTCACCACAAAAGAAGTTGGTGAAGGAACGGGACTGGGTCTTTCGATTTCATACGGTATCGTTGAGAATCATAACGGAACGATTTCCGTCAAGAGCAAAAAAGGACAGAGTACTACCTTTACAGTTAAACTACCAACAATTCAATCCATCCCAAATGTCTAACAAGGACGTCAAAATTCTGTATATCGATGATGAGGAACCTAACCTAATCGCATTCAAAGCTATTTTTCGACGCAGATTTAATGTTATGACTACCACCTCTGGAGATGGAGGCCTCGAATTGCTCCGCTTGAATAGCGACATCAAAGTTGTGATCAGCGACCAGAAAATGGACAATGAAAGTGGAGTGGAATTTTTTTGTAGAATGATTCCACTATTCCCTTCACCGATTCGCATTATTTTGACCGGTTTTACCAATCATCAGGCGATGACAGATGCAATAAACCTTGCGAATGTTTATCGCTTTATAACCAAACCTTGGAACGAAATTGACCTTACTAAAACTATAGAATCTGCTATCGAATTATATGATAATCGAATAGATCTTAAAAAAATCAATTCAAACCTAAAGCATTCATATGACGAAATAAGCAAATTCGTCTATTCCGTTACACATGACATGCGAACTCCTATCGCTAGTATATTGGGTTTAATTGAACAGGCCAAAAAAGAGGAACAATACAAAGAGGACAACAAATATTTTTCGTTAGTTGAAAAGAATATTTTAAAATTAAATTCATATGTCAAAAACGTTATCGACTTTCACGAAAACAAAGAGCGAAAGTCCGATATTGAAGCAGTAGATTTTGAAGTGCTCATTGACGAAATATTAAATTCGCTCAACTTTTACCCTCAACTCCAGGAGATTAATATTGAAAAAAGAATACAAATAAAAACCAGCTTTTATTGTGACAAATTCCGGCTGCGTGTCATACTGAGTAATCTATTGTCAAATGCAATAAAATATCAATGTGAAGATCGCACCTCAAAAAAACTAGTGATTGAAGCATGCGATTATGGAAATGGAATAGAAATGAAAATCACAGATAACGGTGTTGGTATTCCTTCTGCCTCTCTAGACAATATTTTTGACATTTTTTATCATAGCCAAGATAGCACAGCTGGCTCAGGTATTGGTTTATACATTGTGAACGAAGCAATTAAAAATCTTAGTGGAGATTTAGATGTTGAATCTGTTCTTGGACAAGGAAGTATTTTCACAGTCTTCCTCCCCAATATGAAAAAATCTATTCAATCCTAATCGGTATTCAACCTCTTAGATTTCGATTTTTGAACTCTATTGAGCCACAAGGGCAAAATCACAAAACCTATCACTAGATAAGGGTAATAACTTATCATTCTCCAAACTATAGCAACGAGTCTCGCGATTTGTTTTCCCGGAAGGAACTCCTTCATAAAAACAGGGAATATACCTTCCGCAATTCCACTCGCTCCAGGGGTTATTGCGACCAAAAGAATAACCCACATTACTAATTGACGAGCATAAGCTAGGAAATGGTCATCGAACCCCGAAAACGCCATTAGAAGACAATTCAGCATAATAAATCGAGCCGACCAACTCAAAAGGGTCGCGGCAAAGGCCTTTATCCAAAAAGTCTTGCGCTTCCTTCCAAATTCCTTTGAAGCCGAAAGTAAGTCTTCAGTGAGTTGTTCCCCTTTTTGTCTTCTCGAACGCAACCACGGAAGTCGATAGAATAAAAGAATTATTCTCTTAGTCAGCGATGGTTTGATAAGAATTGTAAATGCAAGAAAAAACGTCCATGCAAACAATACAGCATATCCAACCCAGAAGAAAAACCTAAGATTATCATCACTTATATAAATCGAAATAGCTTCTCCCTCCAATGCTGGAAACAATCGGTCTACACCTACTAACAATACCATGATTGGCACCATGATGATATAAAAAAGTTCATCTAAAAATGCGGTAATGAGAACAATAGCCGTGGTTAGCCCAGTTTGTATTTTCTCCTGTGCCATAATAACAACAGCCACGGCCGTGCCCCCAATAGCGCTAGGAGATATTGCGGAAGCAAATTCCCACAACAACGCAATTTCAAAGCACTGTCTCCAATTCAACTTTTTGTCTGATAGAATTCGCAATCGGATCATGTAACCCAAATCGCGCAATACCATCATAAAAATTGAAGCAATTAGCCAAAGTAGAGCTCCTCGACTCCAACTAATCTCTTTAATAGCATCAGCATCAAAGTCTTTCCAAATAAAATATGCCGCAATCATGAGTCCGAGAAGAATTGGAAGGACAACTCTTCGAATAGAGAAATACCTTGAAATTGTTGTGCTCTCGGACATTCTATTAATTCACGTGAATATGGTTAGTGTCATCTGTCTTCACAATTAGGCTTGCCCCTGACCTAATGAGTAAGATCTTACACCATCTATCAGGTACAAAAACTCCGTTGACCCAATGGAGATTGTGCCTTCAAGAGTCTGGCTCAATTTCCAAAAATCCACTTTTTTGAAGTCCTTTCCAGTTATCCTTGCGCCATACCCCGTGCTACATTCAGTGTACACCGAGCCATTTGGCCATACTACAGTTCCTCTATTTGTCAAGGATATCAACTTCATACCTTCGGGTAGATTTCTTGAAATTTTAGGCGCTAGGTCTGATGCCCGTTCATCAGAATTAAAAAACAAGTCTACTCCCTCGATTTCAATTTGCTTTTTCTCCCCAATCATGACCTTTTGGTGTTCTGGTCTTTCAGGCTTTCGAAATCCTAATCGCTCCGATATAGGCTTTCGCATTTCTGTTCCGATTGGGAATTTCCCCAAGTTTGATATGATAGCCTGAGAGAATTCCTTGGTGTTCGATACCGGAATGGTTTTATCGCCAAAATCTCCAGTATGAACCCCATCTTCCAAGGTTCTTAACAATGCTCCTTCGATTTCATGCGCTTCTCTCAGTAAACCGATATGTCTCAACATCATAATACCGCTCATCAGCAGTGATGTTGGATTTGCTATACCTCTTCCGGCAATATCAGGCGCTGTTCCATGCACAGCCTCAAATATGCTAATATTGTCTCCAACATTCGTACTCGGAGCAAAGCCGAGACCTCCGACTAAACCAGCACATAGATCTGAGACAATATCACCCTGCAAATTAGTTAAAACTACTACTTCATATTGATCGGGCCTTTGAACCAGTTTCATACAGAGCGCATCAATGATTACATCCTCAACTTCAACCTCAGGATACTCTTTGGCCATTTCATAGAAAACTTCCAAAAACAATCCATCAGTGAGTTTCATAATATTTGCCTTATGCCCACATGTTATCTTTTTAAATCCTTCCTTTTTCGCCATTTCAAAAGCAAAACGAATAACCTGTTGACAACCTTGTCGAGTGATCACCCTCCTGCTGAGCGCAATATCAGGACTCAGCATGTGCTCTATTCCGCCATACGTGTCTTCAATGTTCTCTCGGATTACCGTTATATCAACGGGAATACCTGACTTAGAAAAAACTGTTTCAACACCCTTGATCGAGCGGAAATGCCTGCGATTGGCATAAGTACTCCAAACCTTTCTTGCCGTAACATTGATGCTTTTGACCCCCTTACCTTTCGGTGTCTCCATAGGGCCTTTGAACAAAATTCCATTGGATTCAATAGACTCCATAGATTGTGGAGTCATCCCATTGCCATAGCCTTGGTCATAGTAAGACTTACCCATTCCGACAAATTCATATTCTAGAGGGACATTCACTGCATCGAAAATTCCTATTACCGCATCCATAATTTCTGGCCCAATTCCATCACCTTTCGCTACCGATATCTTAATCATTGAAAAAACTACGTTAAATATTTGCGTGCAAAACTAGTATGATTCATGGCAAATGGACAAGTTGGGCACCTCTATGATTGGGAACTGACTAAGTTCATGATATTTTATTTGGAATTATTCTAAACAAAGTTTCATTTTTGTGAGGTGATTACGCTCGACAAACTTCATCAAGGGGCAAAAGCTCGTATTGTAAAGTTGATAGATGATAATGTTCGATCTAAACTTTTGCAGATGGGTTGTGTGCCTGGGACTATTATAATTAAAGAATTTTCCGCACCCTTGGGAGATCCATTGGCATTTTCAATAAACGGATACCTGCTCAGTATGAGTTCGGAACTAGCTAAGTCGATCCAAATCGAAACTATACAATAGTGTCCGACCAAAATTTCAAACATGTTGTTTTAGCTGGAAATCCAAATTCGGGCAAAACGACGATTTTTAATTCTCTAACTGGTCTAAAGCAAAAAACGGGAAATATTTCTGGTACAACTGTCGAAATCAAAACTGGAAATTTTAGAGTTGGGAAAACCAATTTCTCTATTCAAGACCTCCCTGGAATCTATGGTTTGAGTTCTTCGAGTAAAGATGAAAAAATAGCGCAAGACGCCATCCTCAGCAATAAAGAGAAACTGATAGACCTTCTCGTTTTTGTCGCCGACGCTTCCAACCTCAGAAGACATTTATACTTATTTTCTGAACTATCGAGGCTCAAAATGCCAATTCTATTAGCCCTCAACATGTCTGATCGGGCCAAGAAGAAAGGTATAGAAATTGATGTTAAGCGACTTGAACAAGAGCTAGGAATTCGAATTGTAGAGCTAAACGCTCGAAAAAATAAAGGCACAGAAGTCTTGAAATCCGAACTAAAAAAAGAGCAGTTCATTTGTCATCATCATCTAGCACAAAGCAAAAGCCACGACCCTGAAGAGACATATTCTAAAATAGATCATTTATTGAATAGTGTCCAAAAGACCGTAGGAAAAGACAAAAGACGAACAAGAAGTCTAGACTCAGTTTTTACCCATAAAACATGGGGATTCCCAATTTTTTTAGTCATTCTCTTTATAGTGTTTCAAGCTGTTTTTAAACTAGCTGAAATTCCGATGGAATGGGTAGAATCTGGATTCGAATATCTCATTGATTTGAGCAGTTCCATGCTTCCAACAAGTTGGTTTAAACAATTATGGATTAACGGGATTCTCGCAGGTCTTTCTGGAATAATCGTATTCATTCCTCAGATCGCAATTCTATTTCTTCTATTGAGTATACTTGAGGAAACAGGGTATATGGCAAGAGTCAGTTTTATCCTAGACCGAGTAATGCGAGTTTTTGGTTTAAGCGGTAAAAGCGTGATTCCAATCATGAGCGGTGCGGCTTGCGCAATTCCTGCGATTATGGCAACTCGAAATATTGAAAATGCCAAAAGCAGAATCATAACCATCATGGTAACTCCATTGATGAGTTGTTCGGCGCGACTTCCTATCTATACTCTTGTCATCGGAATGCTCGTGCCTCAAAAAACCTATCTTGGAGTCATTGGGGCTCAAGGCGCAGCATTGATGTTTATGTATTTTCTGGGAATTGTAATGACCCTTGTTGCCGCTTGGATTTTCAAATTGATTTTACGAGATAAATCGGTCAATAACTTCCTTATGGAACTGCCAGATTATCGATTACCGCGTTGGAATAATCTACTGACTGTTTGTTGGACTAAATCTAAAAGTTTTGTTGTAGAAGCGGGTAAGATAATTCTTATCGTATCTGTGCTTTTGTGGTTTCTCAGTTCATATCAACTAGATGGCGGCATTACATATACTGACAATATTGAATCTTCCTTCGCAGGGCAAATTGGAAAAACTATAGAACCTCTTATTGAACCTTTGGGATTCAATTGGAAAATTGGCATTGCATTAATTACATCATTTGCCGCACGAGAAATATTCGTAGGCACAATAAGCACGCTCTATGCCTCTGGAACTGATGGTTCTTTGTCAGCTATCAAAACGGCGATGTTAAACGATGTGTATCCCGATGGTTCTTTTGTCTTCTCAGTGCCCACCCTAGTTTCTCTGTTATTATTCTATGCATTTGCAATGCAGTGTATGAGTACTTTGGCTGTAGTATACAAGGAAACAAAGCAAATTAAATGGCCGTTGATACAATTGGTTTATATGAGTGTTTTGGCTTATCTGGTTTCCCTTCTAGCTTTCAATCTCTTCTAAGAGCAAAATAGAGCTATTGTGCAAACAAAATAGTACCTTTGCAAGTTCTGCAAACAAGCAAGAACGGAGAAATTTCGACAATCTAGGCATATGAGACAACTAAAAATCAGCAAGCAGTTTACGAATAGGGAGAATAAGTCACTCGACAAATACCTTAACGAAATAAGTAAAGTGCCAATGATTGACGCTCAAGAAGAGGTAGAACTCGCGCGAAGAATTCGCGAAGGAGATCAAGCCGCTCTTGAGAAATTAGTAAATGCGAATTTACGTTTCGTGGTATCTGTTTCAAAGCAATACCAAAACCAAGGATTGACACTTGGAGATTTGATCAACGAAGGAAATCTTGGTTTGATAAAGGCAGCTAAAAGATTCGATGAAACTCGAGGATTTAAGTTTATTTCTTATGCAGTATGGTGGATTCGTCAAAGTATCCTCCAGGCACTTGCAGACCAGAGTAGAATTGTACGACTTCCTCTCAACAAAGTTGGTTCAATCGGGCGTATTTCAGCTGCGGCGGCTCGTTTAGAGCAGGAGCATGAACGCGAACCAACCGCAGAAGAAATTGCTCAAGCATTAGACATCAACGTAACTGAAGTTGAAAATGCCTTCAAAACCTCAGGACGGCACCTTTCAATTGATGCTCCACTTACAGAAGGGGAAGACAATACACTTTTGGGCGTTTTGGATAACAACGACGAGCCAGACCCTGACAATCCATTGATGAATGAATCTCTTCAAAAAGAGATCAACAGAGTAATTTCAACTCTTTCGGAAAAAGAGCGAGATGTTTTGAAATACTATTACGGTTTAGATGGTGGTCCAGCTCACACTTTGGAAGATATCAGCGAAAAAGTTGGTCTTACTCGTGAAAGAGTTCGCCAGATTAAGGAAAAAGCTTTAAGAAGATTGAGAAAGTCATCAAAAAGCAAGATTCTAAAATCGTATTTAGGCTAGTCCTTCAACATCCTTTCTCTTCAGAGCAATTGATTAACGTTTTCGGGCGGTCGTCCTAATACAGCCTTTTCACCCTTCACAACGATGGGTCTTTCGATCAAAGTTGGATTCTCGACCAAGACTCTGATCCATGTATCATTGTCGAATTTCTTGCCTTTGAATTTTTCTTTATAGAGCTTTTCACCCTTACGAATAATTTGCTCCGCGTCCAATTTGAGAGCTCCTAATAACTTATGAAGCTCATCCGCAGTAGGCGGAGTTTTCAAATATTGAATAATTTCAGGTTCGGCTCCGGATTGTCGAATAATGTCAAGAGTTTGTCTACTCTTACTACATCTTGGGTTATGGTAAATTTTCATGGTTCTTTCTTCCAACAATATGAAAAATGGTCATTTATCATACCAACTGCCTGCATATATGCATAACAAGTCGTGCTCCCAACAAATTTAAACCCTCTCTTCTTGAGTGCTTTGCTCATTTCGTCCGATTCTAAAGATGTCACAGGGAAATTTTCTCCTTCTTTTATTGAGTTCTTTATGGTTTTCCCTCGAACAAATGACCACATAAATTCTGAAAATGAACCGTACTCGTTGGCAATTTCCAAATACATTTGTGCACTATTTATTGCTGCATTAATCTTTTGACGATTTCGAATTATGCCAGCATCCAAAAGCAACGATTCTACTTTGGGCTCATCATATTTCGCCATTTTCAACGCGTCGAATTGATCAAAAGCCTTTCGAAAATTCTCTCGCTTTTTTAAAATTGTATGCCAGCTCAAGCCAGCTTGAAAAGTTTCAAGTATGAGATGTTCAAATAAGTGTTGGTCGCTTCTTGAGGGAATTCCCCATTCGTTATCATGATATTCCCGGTAAAGATCATCTTTCTCGCACCAATAACATCTGCGCTTATTATCGTCCTTATTTGACGTTTTCAAAATCTAGTTTTATGAT
>ERZ1046740.2772-NODE-2772-length-11017-cov-4.802864_pt1 | contig 11017 bp, 8 predicted proteins | sample MGYA00383093_ERZ1046740 | MGnify/ENA primary metagenome ERZ1046740 (study PRJEB29581, sample SAMEA5548363) | metagenome | biome: marine; feature: coastal; material: water | depth 25 m | study: Short-term variability in the microbial, nano- and picoplankton...
TAATTCACGCGCCAACTCAAGGCGCGAAGCATTGGGGTCGACGGCGATGATTTGAGCACACCCGGCGACCTTTGCCGCCATCACTGCGGCGAGCCCTACCGAACCGCAGCCAAATATCGCGATGCTCATACCCGGTCGTGGATTGAGCGAGTTCATTACGGCGCCGGCCCCCGTCTGAATACCGCAGCCCAGCGGCCCTAACAGCTCAAGCGGAACGTCGTCCGGTACCTTTACCGTGTTCTTTTCAGTTGCCAGGGCATGCGTTGCGAAAGAAGATTGATTAAAAAAGTTGCCGTGAATGACTTCATCTCCTTTGCGCAGGGTTGTGGAGGCATCGAGACGAGTCGCGGCGAAGTTGCAATCGTAGAGCTCGTGGCAGTAACCCGGACTGTGTTCGAGGCAAGGCTCGCATTGGCCACAAGAGAGATAGCTGAGCACGACACGATCGCCAGGCTTCACCTTGGTGACTGATTTCCCAACGCTTTCGACAATCCCAGAGCCCTCATGGCCGAACACACAGGGCAAGGGTATCGGGAAGTACTGATCTCTACACACGAGGTCCGTGTGGCAGACCCCGACACCCGCTACTCGTATCAGGACTTCATCACTGCGTGGCGCCTCAAGGCTCAGATCCTCGATAAGGAATTTCCCAGACTTCTCGCGTATGACTGCTGCTTTAATGTCGACTGATGCTTGACTTGCCATGGATTTCTCCGTTCCAACTTATTAAACCTTCGTCTATCACAGTCCACCTCTACACTTTACATGTCGAGCGACATGTAGGATATTACCACCTACTTATGTTTGTGATCAAATATGTAAAGTTATTGGAGAGAGCAATGCCAGCGTTGATAGCATCAGCGGCCTTGATGATCGCACTTATTATCCCCGGTGTCGGCTTTGCCGCTGATCCGGATCCCGCAGACTATCCCGCGTTATCCACTGAACAAATGGGCCACGTGCGCCACATGATTAATATAGCGAACGACCTTCCCGGTGACTTTGAACTCCTGGGAGAGATCGACCCCGTTTACTATATGAGCTTCGATGCCTACCAGTTTCAGTTCGCGTTTGCACACTACGCCCTGGCGTCCACTCATTATCATTACACCCCCGCCTATCGAGATCTCTATAAAGACACGTCGGCCAAATTAATTAAAAGAATGATCTATAAAGATGTATGGGATTACTGGGCGCACGTCAGCAAGTTTGACCTTACAGACAGAACCGAAACCGAAGCGGGCGAGGTCATGGTCAACTATACCGAGGAAGACTGGTACGGCTGGATCGATCCCAACATCAAGAAGAACATCATGTACAGCGGCCACCTGTTGCAAATGGTTGGCCTGCACGAGTCCCTGTTTGACGATCACCGCTATGATGAACCGGGGTCTCTCACGTTTCGCTATGCGCCAGTTGAGTACGGCCAGCCCCCCGTAGAGATAAAGTACGACCATAACCGACTGACAACGGTGATTTACGATCAGTTTGTAGAAGATCACTTTCGCGGGATCGAGTGCGAGCGAAACGCCGTCTACGCCGAGTGTAACCAGCATCCTATCCTCGGCCTCATGTCCCATGACCTCAAGCACGGCACTGAGTTGTCAGGCGAGGTCAGGACCAAGTTCAAGCAGGTAATGCAGAAGCGGAACTATATAGACCCCGAAACCAAATCCACGATGTACTTCCTGAAGGTCAAGCAGGACGAAGTTGTTCCGGCAACCTACGCCTGGGCCGATGGCTGGAACGGGCACGCACAACATGTTTGGGACAAGGAGTACATTGAGAGCATCTACCCCTATCAGCGTGAACGCTACATACCGTCGATGCTGAAAGGCAAACCGGGGGAGAACATGGGTTGGACCGCGCCATTCGATTTCGGCTGGTTTGCTCTGCTTGCCTCAGAGGTTGGGGATAAAGAGACGGTTCAATTGATGAGCGACTACGCGGACGCAAACTTCAGCCCAACGTGGATCGATGGGGGGCTCTACTACCCTTTCACCCCGGACTACTCATACAACTTCTCTCGCGACGAAAATGGGCTCATACAAAATGTAGGACCGGTAACGGGAAACGTATTGATTGGTTTTTCCCGCATCAATCCGGCGGACGGGCTGTGGCACATTTATAACAGGCCCTTTGATTCATCACACTTCGCAAGCCCGCACATTACCGATGTCGACTACCTTGAGGCCAGTGTCACGCAAGCCGTCTTCGATAGCAAAAAGGACGCACTGATCGTCACTCTCGTACCTGGGCCCGTGGCAAGCAACAATGTCTCGTTCACTGTCCGCCAGTTGGAAACGGCTAAGACTTATGAGTTAATCAAGGATGAAAAATCTCTGGGCAATATTAGCGCAGAAGGTCAGTTACCGTCCGGCACCCGATGGCAGGATAACGGTTCCCTGTTGATCACAACGACTTTACACGAGCAAAGTTCTTTCATCATCAAAGCGATATAGCAGCGTACTGCCAGGAGGCCACAGACTGCATGCACCGTGCCTTACGAAATCTGTTTGCCCTCGCCCTGGTGCTGGCCGGCGCAGCTTGTGGGTCCAGCGACCCCGGCCCCTCCTCAACGGGGAGTCTTGAACCTGACCTGGTGAGGGAATACCTCCTCATGCACCCTGAGATAGTGCTCGATGACGCAGAAGTGAGCGATGCGATCCACAAAGCAGGTCTGCGCCGTAAACAGGGTCGCGCTGCCGAGGAACGGCGGTCAATATTGAAAGCTTACACCGACCTGTTGCAATCATCGCTCACGCCCTCTTCAGGAGGCACAGACGCAGACATAACCGTCATCGAGTTTTACGATTATCAATGTGTCCCTTGCAGGGCCAGTTACCCTGAGCTTCAACAGGTCCGAGCCACGGATCCTGGTATTCGCTACGTATACGGCCAACTCCCCATCTATGGCAGCCACTCGATCATGGCCTCACGGGCAGCCATCGCCGCTCACCGACAGGGTCTGTTCGAGGAATTTCATCACGCTCTGATGACGACAGATTCGGTGCTGGACATGAAAGTGATTTTCGCCGCAGCTGGAAAAGCCGGACTCGACGTTGAGAAACTGCAGGCCGATATGCGCGACCCGCTGGTCCATCAATACCTGGAGGAGGTTCGAGCGCTGGCGGAAGCGCTTGACATAACAGGCACGCCTTCGTTCATCATAGGAGATGCAAAGCTGAGCGGCGGGATAACGGCTGGCGACCTGATGAGCGAACTCGGTCGTCAGCGCGCTCAGATAAAACTCTCATCGCGGTAGCAGGAACCAGGCACCAAGCCGATTGACCTGGCCGTCGAGCGAGAGCTGCTTATTCAATGACTTCTTCCATAGTGCGGAGATAGCAAAGAGAGAGTTATCTATGGTTAGGGCAACCTACGTCAGGTTCTACCTGTTCCGGGTACTCGAAATTGGGGGGGCATTACCGGCTCTGTTAAAGGATACTGACATTGACTATCAGCGCATTAACGACAGTGACTACACGATAGACCTGTTACAGCTAAAGCAACTGATTAGCAATATCATCGCGCTAGATATTGACGATACACTGTCATTCCAATTAGGTCGCGGATTTTCACTCAAACAACTGGGCTTGATCGGTCACGCATTGGCGAGTTGCGAGACCATGTTGAGTGTCTGCACTTTTTGGAACCACTTTAATGCACTAATCGGCAACGCGATTAACTTCCCGGTGAGTCTCGACGAAGAGCAGTGCACCATAGAATTCGTCGAGGCGTGCCCACTGGATGAGGCACTGCCCTTTTGTATCGAGCAATCGATGTCCAGCACCTTGGCGCTGTTTGAAGAGCTCACCGGCAAGCCGGTCCGCTTCCAGCACATAGAACTTTCCTATCCTCAGCCACAATCACCGGAGCAACTGCATGCCTATCGGGACCACTTTCAATGCCCGGTCCGGTTCAATTGTGCTAGAAACATGGTCTATTTTGACAAAGCAGATCTGCAACGCCCCATTGTCAATGCAGATCGAGAAACCTACCTGGTGTTCAATCAGCACTGCAAGCATGTGCTGGCCGAGCTTGAGGCATCAGAAGGCTTAGGCAAAAGAATTCGTCAAATTTTTATCAGCCGCTCTCGACAGCCTCCAAAAATGAATGAGTTGGCCAAGCATTTGGGGTATAGCGAGAGAAATCTACGGCGCAAGCTGAGCGAAGAAGAACTGTCTTATAAGCAGCTGCTAAACGATTTTCGCCGCGACCTGAGTATTCAATATCTGAAGACCACCAGTTTGAGCGCCAAGGAGATAGCCTATCTAGTGGGATTCGACGACATCACGTCATACCGCAGAGCATTTAAGGCCTGGACTGGAAAGACAGTCAATCAATACCGCACTGAGCTACCTCAAAACGAGAGCTTGTATCAGCGATAATCGACACGAGTAAAACCGTTTCATCTAGATCTTTCTGCTTTGTTCACGGACTAACCGATCAAGTCTTCAAGAAACAGCACCAGTGACGGCTTACGTTCGTCCAGAGAACGAGGCGGATGGCAGCGGGTAGGTAACCATGGCGCGTAATTTGCTGTAGTATCTGCCGGGCTGGCGGCATAGGCTATGCGTGGACTGTCACCCAAACTAGTTGGCTCTGCCGTACCGCAGGCCCACCGAATATTGCCCTCACTATCTGCACCGGCATACCAAACAAACTCTTTACCAGCGATTCTTTCTCTGGCATCGCTCCTAAACGTCGCCTTGATCACGCAATTGGATTCCAGGCGAACATTTTCCACATAGCGACCTTCGGCTACTTTCACCCCCAGATCGGCCACACCCGGAGCTGGGCAACTGCCGTTTTTCTGTAGGTAAGTATTAACGGCCATTTGCACTGGTTTCATCAACGTGTGGGGCTCAACGCCTTGAGCACGGCCAGTATAGGCCGCGATGGCTGGCAGGGTCACATAAACCACCAGACAGCCAATGGCCCAGGCGATAATTTTCTCGATACGGCTGAGGCCAGACTGTTTTTTAAAATTAGTCATGATCGACCCCACTAATTAGTAATATCGCGAATCAGAATTTTTTCGGCAGGCAAGGTACCGTAACGCAGCTCCAGGTTGGGATCGACACTGATCCCCTCAATAGTGCGCGTAATCGGAATGCTAGGGGCAGGGCAGGCATATCGGGTGCCTTCGCCACAAATACCGGATGTCAGATAAGACGGATAGCCTTCAGGCATGGCGTCACCGTGGGTGCTAAACCACTGCATGGGCAAATTGTAAGTGATCATCATCGTGGTCTGCATCAGTCCAGAAATCGCCAGGAAACGAATAAAGGTCTTGCTACCATCGCCAGTCTGTAGCTTATCGATCCCTTTTTCGCACATCATATGACCTTTATCGTCTTTAAAGTAACGCCAACAACCACATACGGCATATGTGCCCCCCCAGGCTACAATTTCGTACAGCGGGAAGTGCCACATCTCGCCACCAAACAAGGAGATACTTTGAATGGATCCTGCGTAGGCATAACCCCCCGTGTGCAGATACACAGCCTCCATAATTAGATCAAAGCTAAAGCCAGCAGCAAGGGCTACGCAGATGAGGGAGATGATGCCAGCAGCTGGCTTATGTTCTTTCCACTTGCGCATACACCAACAAACAAAGACGATCGGCCACATCATGAAAAAGATATACCCGGTGGTCCAGGTCAACAGCGGCTCACCTAAAAAACGGGTATTGGGGCTCAATGCGCCAGGCGCAAACTCCACCCAATTTCCCAAATTGAAGTGCAGGCCGTTATAGAAAAACCAGGGAGAAGAGTACACCAGCATAGAGTCCTGCCAGAACATGCACAGGAATACCAATAACAGAATGCCATCAGAGGACAATTTTCCGGTCCTAATTTTGGGATTGATGACATAGCGCCAAAACACCCAACCAGCAATAATCGGGCCGAGTATATCCAGAGTAATTATCCAACGCGTGGTTTCAAACGCAGGAATATCCGCGCCGGGGTCGACAGGAGTGGCGTTGCCGGTGGCGATCCAGGTACCCAAGGTATACGTCATTACCAAAAGCCAGAACACACCAACCCACGCCCAGAGTTTTACTACTGGAAACTCTTCCCCCTCAATTGGCAGAGGCTGAGCAACGGAAGTACCCATATCTTATTCTCCTGATATCATTTTGAAAATTACGCGTTATAGCCACTAAGGAGTCACGGAGAATAGTCAATAAAGCAGCCGATCCGGTAGTGCAAAAACAGCACAATTGATTGCCGAAACGGCCATTTTCGAACCGAAATCTGATCCGTAACTCCCCCAAATGACCTTGTTTCGCCGCTGAGACCCTGATGCCTGGTAGACACACCGCTATCCCGGCGCTCTCAGCTATGCTTGCCATCTCAATGGCCGAAACTGCAATCATTTCGATATGATCTACTCCCTTTTCTAAGGCAAACTGAAAACCCTCAAATCAAGTGTCCGTCCACAGACCCTGGGAATGAAGCAGCAATGACTCAAGTATCGATCGATCTAATGCCGTCGACATCACCCGTTAGTTACTTCCCCACCGCGGATGAAATTGAAATTTTTTCGGCGGCCGCGCAGCAAAAACTGGCTGTCATGCTCAAAGGTCCGACCGGCTGCGGCAAAACTCGCTTTATCGAGTATATGGCACAGCAGCTGGGCCGCCCCTTAATCACCATCCCTTGCCACGAAGACCTGACCGCGGCTGACTTGGTGGGTCGATACCTCTTAAAGGGTGGCGAAACCGTATGGGAAGATGGCCCGATGACTCGAGCCGTTAAACTGGGCGCCATCTGTTATCTTGATGAGGTAGTAGAGGCTCGCTCTGATACCACCGTGGTCATTCACCCACTGACCGATCATCGCCGCGAACTGCACATCGATCGGCTCAACCAGACCCTGAACGTCCCAGACGACTTTATGGTAGTTGTGTCTTACAACCCAGGCTATCAGAGCGTGCTCAAAGACCTGAAGGAATCGACCCGCCAGCGTATGGTCGGAATCGATTTCGATTACCCAGGTGCCGAAGTGGAAACAAATATACTGGTCTGCGAAACCGGCTTGAATGAGAGCGTATGCCTGGATCTAGTCAAACTGGCCGGAGCTATTCGCCGTCTCGACAGTAGCGGCCTTTCGGAAGCCGCCTCGACTCGCACTATTGTCGCAACGGCTCGCCTCATTAATGGCGGGGTTAGTCCGCGCCGCGCTGCTATAGCCTGTATTGCCTCTGCGCTTAGCGATGATCTGGAAATCATCGCCGGCCTGAGCGAGATGATTGATAACTACTTGCCGGAATCCCTCCGGTAACTGCCAGCAGGTACTCAAGCCTATGCATCGCCTCGCTTTCGTCGCCAGTGGCATTGCCGGACAAGCACTGGATATCCAGGAATTGCACCAAGACGATGCCAGTTATACCGATGGACACTACCTCTATATCAATTCATCGCTAACACCCGTACAGCAAGTGGACGCAGTGCTGTTTCAATCTCTACTGCTCAGAGCCGGCAGCCTCGAAAAACAGCGCACCAGAGCGTTGCTCGGCCAGCCAGGTCTGACCCGCAGCTATCTGGTCTTGGAAATCTACCGGGCAATGGACATGTACCAGGCCGAACTTCCATCACAGCTGATTAGCCGCTACCCGAAACCAGATAGTTTGGAGCTAGCTAGTAACCCCGCAGGCTCGCTGGTACTGGCCACAAAGAACCGCCGCAATATCCCTAAGCCGCTTGTAGAGTTTGGTCGTATTCGCCCATTGAAAATACGCTCCTACGAGGGTTTCGCCAAGGGCGGTAGATTCAGCCAAGCTGAGCTGTCGGGAAACTTTAGTATTGCTGAATTGGCCGAACACGATGAAGATGCCGAGACAGAAACCTCCAGTATTCTGGCGATGTTCAAAAACCCCCTTAGCGATGGCAATAATGCACTTAGCCGTACTCTGAATAAAATTCTAGGCAGCGGCACCAGCGGCTCAGGCGAAGGGGACGACGATGATGAAGGCTATGGCAGTGTCCCGATGGAACGCGGGGCGCAGACACTTCTCTCCAACCAGAGCAACGCCCAGATCATGCCCGGCGACCACGCACCGCTTCCCAGCGTGTTTGAACCGTCGACAGCCGAATTCCAGTACCCCGAATGGGACGAGAATCGTCAGCACTACAAGCCTGATTTCACACTAATCACCGAGCTCGATCCCTGGGAAGAACCTGCGGAGTTCAAACGCTATGGCGCCGGCTACGCCCGTCAACTGCAGCACCAGATGAGCACTGTAGGCGTTGAATACCAGCGCCATTCCCATCAACCCGCTGGCGAGGATTTTGACCTTGATGCGATCGTAAACTATGCCATCACACTGAACAGCGGCAACAGCCCGGATGAGTCGATCTACCGTATGTCCCGAAAGAGCAGGCGCGATCTCAGCACCCTGATGTTGCTGGACATCTCTGGTTCAACTAAAGACTTCAACGACAGCGGCGTCAGTATTCACGAACAGCAAGCCAGTTTTGTCGAAGCTCTTGCGACAGCCCTCTATAAGCTGGGCGATCAGGTCGCTATGTACGGCTTCCATTCCTGGGGCAGTCGCATGGTGCGATTCATGCGCATTAAGGCGTTTACTGAACGTGGTGGCAGCCAGATTTCCCGCCGCATCAAACAGCTCCGACCCTCCGGTTACAGCCGCCTAGGTGCAGCTATCCGACATGCCACCTATCTGATCAGCCAAAAGCGGCTCACCCATCATCTGCTACTGTTGTTTGTGACCGATGGTTTTGCCTATGACGATGGCTACGAAGATCATTACGCAGAAGCAGATACCGTCAAGGCACTGGAAGAAGCCCGTAACCTTGGTATCGCTTGCGCCTGTGTCAGCATCGGCACTGATAAAAGCGACCAGGCTCTAACAAGAACCTTCGGCAACGCCGCCTATATTCGCTGCGAAACCTTACACGAGCTACCTCGACGACTGCGCAAACATCTGCAAAGCGCGCTAAACAGCGCTGCTAAAACTGGATAGCAATTGTAAGTGAGTTAGAGGCCATAGGGCGTAACCTAACTTCATAATCTACGCTTAATTCTTATGCTTGTTCTGTAAGAGGCTCTGCGACAAATGCCTCTAGGCATATGGCTTTAAAAAACACCACAAGAAAACTCGTAAAGACCAGTTCTTGGCGGAAATGGATGATCCTATTCCCTGGGAGAGACTGGTGGCAGCTGATCGTACTGCAGCAAGTCGTCGCAAATTGAAAACAATTTTGGCTTGCTGACCACGTAAACATGCATGGAAGGCAGTAACGCCTCTGTAACCTCATCCAAACTGTTGATCGACAAACTCACAAACGCCAGGTTATCGGGGTAGTTGATCAGTCGTGCCCCACAGTGGCGACAGAAGCAACGATTGTAGCCCGTTGTTGCCTGAAAACACTGAAGACCCTCCTCACCGGTTATCCACTGCAATTGCGGCTTCCACAACACTGCCTGAGTAGCCACACTGGCACCGTGGGAACGGCGACAAATAGAGCAGTGACAGTTGGCAACAAATCCCAACTCTCCCTCCAAGCGATACCGAACGGCGCCGCACAAACAACCGCCACTATAGGGCATAGCAAGATTCCTCTTTATGGGACTGACAAAAAAGGGGACTCAAAAGTCCCCCAGTTTTCGATATCAATTACAGTTTTATTTGATCTGCAGCGAAGCTCGCCGCTCTTTTATTAGCGTGGTAGGCCCAGGCCTCGTTGCGCGATCAGGTTGCGCTGGATCTCATTGGTGCCACCACCGACTACCATCATAATGGCATGACGCAGCATCTGCTCCAGATCGCCGGCTACAGCACCGTCGCTATCCTTACTCAGCACGGCGCGCGGGCCGAGGATATCCAGCGCCATCTCTCCGAGTCGTTCCATCAACTCACTATTGAAAACGCCGCTCATGGATGCCTCGACAATTGGTACGTTACCCTGCTCCGCGATTTGCAGCGCTGCCACGTACAGGCGACGGGACACCTCTATCTCCGCAGCCATCCGGCCAATGCGATCACGCACCTGGAAATTGGAAGCCAGCCTGGGGTTGTCGCATACCGCCTTACAGAGATAGCTGAACTTTTTTCGCACCTTGGATACATAGCCACCCATTATTGAGCGCTCCACAGCCAGCGCTGCAGTGAGGACAGTCCAGCCGCCATTCAACTCACCCACCAGCGCATCACCCGGTACGCGAACATCATCCAGAAACTCGTGACAAAATGTTTTTCCATACAACGCCAGAGACGGCCTTACGGTAATGCCCGGCGAATCCATCGGCACGATAAAGATACTGATGCCAGCGTGGGGCGCTTTCGCTCCCGGATCGGTTCTCGCAGCGAGCCACATGTAATCTGCAGATTCGGCCAACGTAGTCCAGATTTTTTCACCGTTGATCACCCACTCATCACCGTCCAAAACGGCTGTGGTGCGCAGTGACGCCAGATCAGAACCGGAGCCGGACTCACTGTAACCCAGGCAGAATTGCACTTCGCCAGATGCGAGTTTGGGTAGAAACTCTGCCTGTTGCTCGGCAGAGCCAAAGGCCATAATCGCGTGTGCCTGTATCTGCGGGCTCGCATACGCGGTTTCTGGAATTTCCGCTTCCTCAAAAGCTTCCAGCAACGCCATTTCCTCCACAGGCGTTGCACCAGTGCCACCAAATTTCGTGGGCCATGCGAAACTGATCAATCCGTTGCTGCCCAGTAGCTTACGAGCATCTGAATCGGAACCACCCTGACCGGCGTCCCAGTTGGTGTTGAGCCAGGCCCGGATCTCTTCTCGTTTAGCATTACCCGCTTCTCCAAGATCGTAATCGGGCATGGTGCAGCCCTGATCAAGCAGGTAACTGGCGAGGCCGGCATTGGCCTGTAGGGGGCCACCCAAACACAGGGTATCGCTGTGTATTCGACGAAACTGATGTGTCGCCTCGTGTTCATCAGAGTAGCCGATGGCACCAAGCACATGATGGTTTTCCAGGGCAACCTGGCGCAGGGCCGATGAGCCGAAGGCCTTGG
>ERZ1046740.2773-NODE-2773-length-11015-cov-6.960949_pt1 | contig 11015 bp, 12 predicted proteins | sample MGYA00383093_ERZ1046740 | MGnify/ENA primary metagenome ERZ1046740 (study PRJEB29581, sample SAMEA5548363) | metagenome | biome: marine; feature: coastal; material: water | depth 25 m | study: Short-term variability in the microbial, nano- and picoplankton...
AAGGAAGTACACAGAAACTCTTTTTAAACTTAGCATTGCTTTTAATTTTGTGACTAGCTCTAGCACGATTGATATGATTCATGTCCACACGTAGCTGTCGCATAACAACTTCAAAGACTTCTGGTGTAGCATTTTGATTTAATGCACATGCTTCTACTACACTAAGATCAGTATCGTGTTCAGCAACAACCAACAGGTTTTCAACTGGACAATCAGGATGAGTGACCATTGCAATGCGCTCTTGCATTGTTCTGTGTATGTTAGGATCTAATTCAAAGTTCATTGTTCTTGTTTATCCATGCCTGTGTAAGTTTATTAGCCTTCGCTACTGGTAATGTTGGAACTAACTTTTTAATGTCTTTCCAAAACTGTTTACTACTAGTAGTTAGCTCGTCTACACATACTGTATTATAATCTGTGTATATTTCTCTGAGAACACTTGACATTTCGTTACATTGAAATGCAATAGCATCACCTTGCATTGAAACCTGTCGTTCAGGATGTTGTTCGTGTTTGTACGTATCAGTTGAACGGCCTTCGCTTAAGAATGTATGTACAGTTCTTAATTCGTTTTGCCACACCCAAGGGTAAGGCTTTGCCCATTCTATTATTCCATCTGCTATCTTTTTTGTAACCTTTCCATCTATGTTCTCATCTATCCATTTACGATTAACATGTTTAACATCAATCGGTTTTGCAAGTTTTTTTACTGTTAGTCTTGCAAAGTATTCTACTTCCTTATCAACAACTAAATGTATTACTTGTAGATTACTTAACTGTTTCCAATAATGCTTTGCAATGTATACACTTGGATGATCCTTTATTATAACACGTTTAGATAAATCTTGCAAGGGTGCATCTTGATCTATCCATGTGCTTGTATCATGTGGGTCTGTCCATAGCACTCCGTATTTAATTACACACTTTGAATGTGTCTGATTAGTATTAGTTGTTTCTCTAAACGTAACATCGTTGAAGTCCTTACAAAGATTACTAATAGTCTTTGTAATAAACTCTCCACCTAACCCACTGCTATAAAGTATTAGCAATGGCTTAGTATCATTGATTGCTGAAATATTCAATTTCATTATCACTATATCCTACTAATTGACTACTATCTTCGATGCCACGTAAAGGAACAAGACTTAGTATTCCTTTCATGCGACCATTAGCTCCATTGCGATGAAGCATATCTAATTCTTCTATCTTCTGTTTAAGTTGCAACGCACGATCTAAATATCCTGGCTCAACCATTAGTTTAATCTCTAACCAATGATCATCATCTACATTATCATGTTGTTGCATTATAACTTTGCAGTTTTCAATAAAGCGTTGTTCGTTGCCACGGAACTGATCCATACTGGCAAAGTGTGCGCTCATGTTAACACTGTTGATGTACTTACTTGCTTCAGTCCAAAACTTTGTACTGCGAGCACCATTAGTTGTTACTAGTACCCATTGGTTGCGTGACTTCAAGTGTTTGATAATATCTATAAACTGCGGGTGCATAGTTGGTTCGCCTCCGCCAAAGTTCCAACGTATAGGTTCACCATTGCTCCAGTTATCAATCATCATATCTATTGTAGCAATAACACTATCAAACTCTGGAAAGCCTTCTTTGTTATTGTGTACGCTAGGCCAACAGTATGTGCAATCATAATTACAACGTCTACTTATATCCCATAGTATTTGATATGGTATAGGGAAGTTCATCTCAACTGCTACACTGTCTTGTATACTGTGTGTATACTTTTGTGTACGATTTGTAGCTTCGTATCCATTTTGTGTTACATCTAGTAGCATTTTATCTTTGTCTGTACGTGCTTTGCTTAATATAACATCAGCACCGCATCCACAATTACTGTATGGACAAACTACATAGTCGTCTGGTACATCTAATCCTTCAAATATATTTCCTACATATCCTTGTTGTTTGCCAAGGCCTTCCTCTAACGACAAGTGACTTCTAAAGCCTTTGCCACTCATAGCAAATTCTTTTTTAAGTTTAGATTCTTGTTGTTTGAATAATGCAGGTGAGTCATCTCCGTTGTCAAAATGAAACTGCTTCATCTTCTCTTTCCAACCAGGGCGATTAAATCTTTCTAGCTTTGTACTAAAGCAGTTAGCTCTCCAAATGTTTCCATCATAGTCTATGTACATACCTCGTACACCAGCACTACACTTCCAGCCCTTCCAAGCATTATGTCCTCTAGCAATTGTTTCATCAACACTCGCACGAGTATAGTTGCCGGCCTTGTCATACAACCGCAACTGTTTATTGTCTAATGGAATATCTGGATTGTTCTCAATCGGCATTTATTTTTTCCAATATAATATCTGCAAGTTCCTTGTGTGCTTTCTCATCAAGGTGTCCTATTCTGTCTCCTGGCCACGATGTAAGATTGTTATTATGAAAGTACCAATCCTTATAGCTCGCTGCATTGTCTTTTATCTTCCAACGTATAAAATTAGTATCTGCTCTATAACCATTTAGCAATTTTGTATTGTCAATCTCATTGTGAAACAACACTTCGTTCCATCCATCTGTTTCTTTTGTTTCTTCCATTGCATACAGTCTGTCTGGAAATATTCTTTTTACTTCTAGATCTTCTACACCTGATATACTTTGTAGCTCGGGTGTTTCTATGTCGTAATGTAAGTACACCGGTGTTGCACCACGTGACTTTATAATACTATCTACTGCATGATATGTTTTTAGAAAGTTTACAATCTTAGGCATAGATGCTAATCCATATACCGCTTGTCCTTCACAAAATTTTATTAAGTCTGGATTGTGCATATCTTTTAGAAATGGATGAAATCTATTTGCATGTACATGTTTGTCTCTAACCTCTTGTTTTAGTTTAAAAAACTTTTCTGCTATTTCAAAATATCTCGGCAGGTTGTTTGACAATACAGTAAGCACATGCCAATTAGTAAACCAACTGCTTTCTTCATCTTTGTTTCTAGCAGTCCATAGGTACCTATCAAGATATGTCCACGACACTAAACAAAGGTCGTTCTCTTGTACATGTTCAATAACATCAAATAATATTTGGTCATTGCCTACTCCAGCACGAGCCGCCATTGCAAACTCTAAACCTAGTTTGTTTGCTACTTGTTTTCCAAACGATGCATTTAAGTTTTCAGGTGAATCTCGACGAGTTGCTGTTACACATTCGGAACCCCAGGCATGACTGCACCCAAATGTAATTACTCTATTCATTTGATATAATAACCCTTACTACTCCATAATATGGATCAGTGTGTATTCCATTTTCTGCTACATGGCTTACGTGTTTTTTATCTGGTTTCCATCTATCATTGTACATGCTATCTTTTTCCATGTACTCTGTCATCTGCTGTACAGTTTCTGATTTTTGTCCATGCCAGAACATTTTTACTTTACCAAACTGTTCCCAATATGTTTTGTCCTTCCACTCGTCAATGCTCTTAACTTCATTTAATGTTACATATAAATTGCTTACATGTTTTGTTGCTATTTCTATATTTCTTTTTGTATTACCATGATGTAAACTATTAATAGCAACTCCATATTTAAATTTATGTGTCCAATGTAACACGTCCTCTGATGGATAACCCCATAGGTCAGCTTCTACTGTTTTATCTACACCAAACCATTTCTTGTGTGGATATGCCCACTTTAGATTAAAGTCTCCGCATCCAATATCAAGTATAGTGTCGTCAGCTGATTGTATAAATTGATGCAAGGTATCTATTATATAAAATGGATTGAACTGTGGATGTCTAGCTGTGTATCCAAACTGTCTAACTAGAAACTTCCAAGTTTCATCGTATGTAGCTATCATTCTTCGATTACCTCATACTTATGTTCTGGCAAAACTTTCTTACACATAATATCAAAGTTACAATGACAGTAACTCTTATTACATGCTACTGGCTTAGTAGGAAATTTAATTTTATCTGGTTCGTGTATAGTACCAAATGCTCCGCCTACTCTACACCAGCCTCTCCATACTGTACCATCAAAGTCTACAATGAACTGTTCAACACCTGCCCAACAATCCCAACCTTTCCAGTTGTTATTGTTGTCTGCAATAAATCTATGTGCTGAACTATTTTGTTTTAGTGTGTTAACAGTGTCGTGCATATCCATGCTACCTCTGTATAACTTAAATTCTTTTGTGTGTTTTATTTTGCTACCATACAACTTCCATTGATCATCAAATATCTTTTGTTGTTCATCTGTGTATGGGAAACGTACTTCGCCAAAGTCTATTACCAAAGGCTGGAATGCCATGCTGATGTTTTCTACTTCTGTGCATAGCTTCTCACTTAGTACAATACCTTTGTCAAATAATTCTGGATCGGTATGACCCATTACGTTTACGTGTGTACGACAACTGCCTGCCATAATCTTTACTACTTCAAAGAAGTGATCAACATCTGCATGCTCTGGATGATAACTTAGACACACGTGATCAAAGTTTTCTTTATTCTTTTCCCACCAGCGTAATGTTCTACTACCGTTACTAATGAACCCTACGTCATGTCCAATCTCTTTGATGTATTGTACAGTCTTAATAAAGTCTTTCCATAGTGTAACTTCGCCACCAGTGAACTCAAAGTAAACCTTGCGTGGTGCATAGTGTTTAGCAGTAGCATTAATGAATCCTTGCACTACTGTAAAATCATTCCAACCAAAGCTACCGTCGTTGAGTATGCTTGGACAATACGAACAACTATAGTTGCACATATTTCCCAAGTTCCAATTTACTACAACCCAATCACTTGCTTCTTTGTGATGGTGGTCAAGTACGTTATAGAATCCTTGTTCACCTAATGCCATTTTATTCCAACGTATCTATTACTTGGTCTTCTCTGATTTGTGCATGCATACGACTTGGGTTAATATAAACTTCTTTAAAGAATCGTGATCCTTCTTTGCCCAAGTCTGCAATTTCTAAATCAAGTTCTTTACGCAATGCAATTCCAAGTTTGTTGCTTTCGTCTTCTACTGATTTGTAGTTCCAACGAGTACCTGTGCGTTTACACAATTGATCATCGTTGTCTTGGAAGTTAGGTAATACTTCTGTTTCAAAATAGTTAGTAAGCCATTTAAAATCTCTAACGTTTTTCCAATCCCATTCAGTTCTAGCAATGTTTGTCATGTAACAACCTAGGCGTGCGCCATACACTGCCCATATACCATTCTCACTGTCATCGCCTACACTCATCCATGTTAATAAACGTTTGTAATTTTTACCATGTACTTGTTCTTTAAGATGAGTTGGATCAATTACATCTCCATCTACTAATCCCATTTTAACACCTTCACGGAAGCCGGCACGCCATGCTTGTAGTGGACTACCGTTGTTCATTACTGTACAATAGATATTATTCATTTGTACGTAGTTGATGTTCCAACAAAAATCTACTTGCGCTCGCTTGTCACCTGCAGGTGCATTCTCATGTGTTTGCATATTCATAACAACATCCTTTGGCCAACACTTGATACCACCGTTGCCATATACAAGTCCATTAGTAATGTTCTTGCCTGCCCAACTAATAACGTCAGTGTCATTAATTTTATCCATGTCTATTTCGACACTAAAGAAAGCATCATGTACAATATTATCTGCATCGATTGTAATAAACCTATCTGTCTCTGCCATCTGTGCCGCGGCCTTGTGTGCTGCATCACTTCCTTCTACGCCATGGCTACGTTTAGCCCACGGGCATTTGTCTAGCAAGTCTGCATAGTTCTCATCTGCATTAGGCTCGTCGTAGCTGATATATACAATATCAAATTCATTAATGCTTTGCATGTTACTCATTTTTTTCTCCATAGTAATTTACTGTAAGCTCAGTGTTCTTAAATGTAAAAACAGGATACTCAGGCCAATTACTGGGTAAGTCTATTTCTATTTTATTATTAAGAAGTCTGTCCGTGCTAACGGTTAGCGTTGTTATATAATTATCAATATACTTGTTTGATACGTGCATCTGCAATGTGTTTTTGTTACCAAAGTAATATTTGTTATCTCTGTCAATTGTGCTATCAATAATTAACTTATCATTTAATACATACATATTTATATGAGATGTATCAGTGGTGTTTGTAAACTTGTGTAGTTTTTTGTTCTCTCCGTGTTCGTCAACATCAGTAAACTCTAACCCATATGTTTTAAATACAGGTTTTGTAAATACACTTATGTCATCCCAACTATTGATATGCTTTAAAATATCTGCAGGTACATTAATAGATAATCTATGTTTTGTAAATAGTCTTATTGCATCAATTGGCACAACACCAATTAGACGATCAGGATCGTTTCTTTTGCATATATATAAGTCTAATAGATTTGTGTATTCATTCTTTATACTATTAATTTGTCCTAGATTAAGTGTTTGTCTAATAGACAGAAAGTTAACATTCAATACAATTTTGTTTGTATTACGTATAATTTTCATAAACAAGTCACATAAACTTGGATTCTCGGGTACTTTAAATTGATTTAGTTTATCACCTATTGGTTTTAGTTCAATTACAGAACTCTTAACATCAACATCCCATTTACTGTTTACTTCATCCCAATGAACTGCATACTTGGTCATGTTCCTACGACCAGAAACTAAATCTCTACATACTTGATTAGTTGACTCTATCACATCATGTTTATCATTGACAATAGAAAATGTTCTAGGACCTACAGCAAGTATGCGTCCAGTTTCTTTATCAAAACGTATGTACCATGTTTTATTTTGTTGCATTATAGTAGTAGCTTTGTTGTTCGTTGAATATATCGTCAGTTAAAAATTCATTCTCATGATAGTATATTGTACTGTTAACTGCATAGTTTTGTATTTTAATTTTACCAGCATCGCTTGACCAAACAGTAAGACTGTCTGACCATTTTGTTATCTTGCCAAGTGCGCCGACTGTTACACTGTATCGCATATCAATATAATCTAACATATTATGGTATGTCACTACATCACTGCCTGAATGATTAGCAACAAGCGTATGCAATACATCTGCTTCAAAGAAGTCCGGTATGTGTTGCGCTTTAAGATATGTGCCATATACCTCATTCCAATTTTGAAAATATATATCTGCAAGTTTAAAATGTTTCAATGCTTCTGCATTCCTTTTAAAGAAAAACAAACCACTGTATACAACCTGCAATTGATATTCGCTTTCTAAGTATAGCTGATGTTTTGTTTTAATTGCATGTTGCCTAATATCATTTACTTGTGTAGGGAATGCAATCTCACAATGATCTACTAGGTATTCCCACATGCTAGTTTGATCTTCTTTGACCAAAGACTTACAGTCTATCGCAATTGTATTCTCATATGGAGTACACCAATATAACTGCCAATCGTTTTGTCTGCGTGTTGTATGTTGTTTAAATGGCAATTCAACCAGCGCATCAAATCCTTCTAGGTATTGCTTGCTTACTTTCTTTTCATCAGGAACTACTAATGTTACACTTGTGTTTGGCATCTTACTTTTGATTGAATATGCACAACACTGTGCTTGTTTGAATTCAATGGGATTAACTGCTATAATTACATAACCGTTTTCTGCTATAATATTATCTTCCATCAAAATTCCCCAACAGTTTAGCTTTCATTCTTAGCAATGCACGTTTGTTCATTACATGTAAGTCTAAGTTACTGTGTTTGATTAATAGATTCTTCCAGTTTTCTTTTGTATCGCATCCCAAACAAATCCAATCTTGTTTGTTGTTTATATCAATAATATCATCTTCTTGTGACAGATAATACATAGGCACATTGTCAAAGTTGCCTACCATATCTGATTCTTCCATACCATTTAGTATATGAACTGCAATACTTACACAGTAGTCTGTACGGAATAGTTTACCTGGAAAGTTGTACAAGAATTGATAGAACTCATAGTTATCTGCTACGTGGCTCCATAAGTCAAAAAACATCTTACTGAATTCGCTACGATCAAAATATACTACTGTACTCCACCACATTTTAATTCCACTTGGATACAATAATACTTCTCTGTCGTGTGGTTGATCGTTTCTGGCACTAAGAGCGTTGTTGTACATTGACACACCAGTAGAATTGAAACTCTTTAATAAGTTATCATTCTTTACAATGTAGTCAGTATCAAGTAATAGTGTTTGTTCAAATGGACTATATTCCCAAATCTTGTGTTTGTTGCTGTTGCTGAACTGTGCTGTAAATTCTGTCCAAGGACTATCTTTGTGTTGACGTATATTTTCTTTGAACTCGTCTTTAGTTATCTTTATGTAGTCTATGTAGTTATCAATATCATCTTGTGACTGAGATTGAGTTAACCAGTTATATGTTCCATCATCAGTAATTATGCATACAGGTAAGTCAAGATACTCTTTCACGTATCTTGCTGCAAGCATTACTAGATTAACATAGTCAATCTGATTATTGTTGTATACAAAAAAACATACACCACGTTTATCTTTGTAGTTCATTACCAATCCATAATAGACTTGATGTTTCTTGATTTACGTAGCTTCTCGTATTCTACATCATATTCTTGTGTAGCACTAATGTACTGATCAACTAATTTGTCAAGTAGTTCCTTGTAGTTACTTACTTTAACTGGATTTTCTTTTGAATCAATCAACACACCAGATGTATGTTCCATGTCTATCATTGTTTTCACAAATGCAATTGTTTCTTGGTTAGCAACAAATACACCTGAGTTATAGTGTACCAACTGTAATTGCTGTACACGATTTTTGATGTTTCTTTTTTGATTATTAAGTGTTAATGTGTAATTAGAAAACTCTAGTGCTTTCTGTAGACGTTCGTCCATAGATTATTCCTCCGGGTATAACTATAATTATATACTAAGAAAAGGTGATTGTCAAGTGATAGATTCTGGTGTGTCTGTAGCAGTCCATACAATTGTATTTGCTACAGTTGGTGCGGGTCTTTCTACAAAAACATTAAATGGATTAGTAGCAGGTGAATCAGGACGAAAGTATTGATTACCAGTTGATTCTGATTCAATTGGTGTTGTAAGTGGATTTGCTGCACCAAAGGTTGCATTAACAAACAAATCAATTGGCCCTGATACACTATCATCTGGATCTTCTTGTAGTGTTATCTTTACAAGTATTTTAAAATCAGATCCACTGTCGTCGCCCTTCATTGCTATTTTAAATCTGCGTGTAGAATATATTCCACCTCCGTATGTTCCCATGTCAATAGCTGCGCCAGTGCCTGGGTGTACACCAAGTAGTGATCCACCTGTATCTGACGATATACTATATGTTTCTGTGTAAGTTGATACTGCTGAATTGATATCGTAAAATCCTTTGTTACCTATAGCACTAAACATTGGATCTCCATCGCCATCGCCGTCATTCGATGTATTGTTTGCATTTATACGAACTAATCCAAGGTTATCAAAGAATACATTCCAACCAATAGAAGCACCGTTGGTTCCTCCAGTGGATGTTGAAAAGTCCATTAACAACTCGCCACCTGAATTAAAAAAGTGTCTAGCTGCATTGTAACTAGTAAAGCTATATGTTTGAATTGATACTAAGTATGTTGTTGTCCAGGGTGTTCCTGAATTAGTAGTAGATATTAAGTTTGAATCTACTTGCAATGATGATGGATCAACATCTAATTTTTTAGAAGCTAGTGTAGTGTCGTATATGTCTGTAAGCTGTGTATAGTTACTTGCTGATACACTTGTTGAGGTACCACGTAATACTTTTGGCGTTATAGTTTCATCTATATGCCATACACCTGCATTGACGTGTGTTATTAAATCGTTTATATGTTGTGCTGTTATTTGTGTTAGTTGACTTACTTGTGGCATTACTGTAGTTAGATTACTACTTACTCTATCATACCATTTTTGTCCCCAGCCTTGTTGTCTGATAACTTCAGATATATGGTCATCATCCCATGCATAGGTTCCGCCCTGCCAATACGCATCGTATAATTGAACAAGTTCGTTATACTGAGCAGCGGTAATAATCTCACCAGTTTGTAATCCACTGACTGGCATATTACTTTACTCCAACTACTACTTCAACTAATCCAACGCCTAATGTGTCTTTACTTTCTAATGCACGCCCAACAACACGAAACCAGTCCATACCTATTTCTTTTTCGTATGTAGACAATGCACGTGCAATGCCTGGTTCGTTACTTGCAATAAGTCTTTGTCCTTTACGAACTTCGCCTATAACTTTACAAGGAACTCTACCTTCAAGTGCTACTGGCACTGTGATGCCTTCTGCACCGCTGTTCATTAAGTATGCTGGGTTAGTAGATACAATACCAAATACTTCTGGACAATGTTCAATTGTTGTTTGTGTAACTTCATGTTCACCGCCAATCTTAACAACTGTGCCTGGTTCATATGCTTCGTCACTTGTATAAAGTTCTGCAAGGTCGGCATATAGTGCTGTAGTGGCCGTACCGTGCATCTGCAGGCCGGTTGCCATTGTTAAGCCAGCTTCTATTTTGTTTGCTGGAAAATATCCAAGAAACGGTGCTGATGATGAGTCGGTGTTATTTAATGTAAATGATGTTTTGGCAAATGCAACAATAGGCTTACTTGTTCCAGGATTGTTGTTTGCATCATAGCTTCCTGTAGCTTCAACAACGTAAACGTTATGAAGATCTCCGAGTGTATCCATTATTGTTTTATCTGCGATGTCAGTGCCTGACCAGGTATCTCCATCAAATACTTTTAAGTTTCCTGATGTTTTTTGATACCATAGCTGACCTGCTACTGGATTATCAGGACCTGTTGCATCATCTTTGATTGCTGAATTTTCTAACAGTGTTGCAAAGTTTTGTGCAATTGCTTCGCCGTATCCAAAATAATCTTTACCTACTAATTCTAAGCTGGTTTCAGTATTAAGTGTTCCGTACTCTACTGTTAATGTTTTGTTGTTTAAATTTACTGTATACGACATTTTTTATACTCCTGCTCTGATTCTAATTGAATACAGAATTTCTATTTTACGATTCTTTGACTT
>ERZ1046740.2774-NODE-2774-length-11015-cov-5.210401_pt1 | contig 11015 bp, 12 predicted proteins | sample MGYA00383093_ERZ1046740 | MGnify/ENA primary metagenome ERZ1046740 (study PRJEB29581, sample SAMEA5548363) | metagenome | biome: marine; feature: coastal; material: water | depth 25 m | study: Short-term variability in the microbial, nano- and picoplankton...
GTTGTTGATGGCTGATGTGGGTGTTGAAGCCACTCTGGAGATTGTTGGCAAGCTCACCCAGCGCGTGTCACGCAAGGAACTGACCAGGCCTGAAGCGCTGGAAACCGCGCTCAAAGAAGAGCTTCTGACGCTGTTAAAGCCTTGCGAGCAACCATTGATAGTGAGTGGTCACAAACCCCATGTGATATTGATGGTAGGAGTTAATGGCGTAGGTAAGACCACTACCATAGGAAAAATGGCAAAGCGTTTCCTGGCAGAAGGCCGCTCAGTGATGTTGGCGGCTGGCGATACTTTTCGGGCCGCAGCGGTGGAGCAGTTGCAGGTCTGGGGAGAACGTAATGATGTCCCGGTAATCGCCCAACATACCGGGGCTGACAGCGCGTCGGTGGTGTTCGATGCCCTGCAGGCGGCGCAGACTCGCAACATCGATGTGCTAATTGCGGACACTGCCGGGCGCCTGCACAACAAAGACAATCTCATGGAAGAACTGAAAAAAGTGGTACGGGTAATGAGCAAGCTGGACCCCGATGCTCCCCATGAGGTGATGCTGGTACTGGATGCTGGAACCGGCCAGAATGCCCTGGCCCAGGCAGATCATTTCCGCCAGTGGGTTGGTGTTAGTGGCCTTACCCTGACCAAGCTTGATGGCACCGCCAAAGGCGGTGTTATTTTCGCTATTGCGAAAAAGTTGGAACTTCCTATTCGCTATATCGGTGTTGGCGAGGCGGTGGAAGATCTGCGGCCCTTTGAGGCGGAGCCCTTTATTGAGGCGCTGTTTGCCCGGGACGATGCCGCTGCATGATTCACTTCGACCGTGTCAGCAAGCGCTATGACCAGGGACATGATGCCCTGCGAGAGATCAGCGTCAGCATAGACAGGGATGAACTGGTATTCCTCACCGGCCACTCCGGTGCCGGCAAAAGCACGTTATTACGACTGATCATGCTGATGGAGCGGCCCAGCCGTGGCCAGCTTGTGGTCGATGGCAAAAATCTCGCATCGGTAGGCCGGCGGGGCATTCCTGCGCACCGCCGGGATATAGGCGTGGTGTTCCAGAACCATCAACTGCTCTTTGATCGCACCGTATTTGACAACGTGGCCCTGCCTTTGGTCATAGCTGGCTACGACCACCGTGAAGTGGGCCGTCGTGTGCGGGCAGCTCTGGACAAAGTTGGCTTACTCTCTCGGGAACAGGCCATGCCGGTGGCCCTGTCCGGTGGTGAACAGCAGCGTGTCGGTATCGCCAGAGCCGTAGTGGGAAAACCCAGGATACTGCTGGCGGATGAGCCTACGGGCAATTTGGACCCGGCGCTCTCGGCAGAAATCATGACCCTGTTTGAAGACTTCAATCAGGTAGGTGTTACGGTACTTATCGCCAGTCACGACCTGGCGCTTATTTCCCGCCTGAGACATCGAATTATTACCCTCAGTGAGGGCCGGTTGGTCACCGGGGGTGAGCTTTGATCGGCCCAAACAAGCGCGAAGGTGCCAGCCAGAGCCGTGCTCGCCTGTCGGATCACTATCAGGCGTGGTTGCGCCATCATCGGCTGTCTGCGGCCGACAGTCTGCACCGTGTTCTGGACACACCCCTGGCCAGTATTCTGACCTGGCTGGTGATAGGCATTGCCATGGCCCTGCCGGTGGGGCTTAACGTGGCCCTGGATAACGTGTCGCGCCTGAGCACTGGCTGGGACAGCCCCGCGCAAATTTCCCTGTTCCTCGTTGAATCCGTTGACCTGGACGGGGCCAGGAAATTAGAGAAAGAGCTATCCCAACGCGAGGATATCAGTGAAGTAACACTGGTCTCCCGTGACGAGGCATTGGAAGAGTTCCGCCAGCTCTCCGGTTTTGCCGACGTTCTGGACAGCCTGGAGCAAAACCCCCTGCCACATTTGTTGCTGGTTACCCCCGAACAGGCGGAACTCCCGGAGCAGGCCGAACAGCTGAGACAGAGTCTGGAAGAACCACCCCAGGTGGCGCAGGCTGTACTGGATATGGCCTGGCTACAGCGCCTGAACAGCCTGATGGAACTAAGCCGACGCCTGGTGCTGGCAATTGGGGGGCTGCTGGTATTTGGCGTGATCCTGATTCTGGGCAATACAATCCGGCTCGCTATTGAGAACCGGCGAGATGAGATTGTTATCGTCAAACTGGTAGGAGGCAGCAACCCCTTTGTGCGCCGGCCTTTCCTCTATACGGGGCTGTGGTATGGCGTGGGAGGAGGAGCTTGTGCCGCCCTGCTGGTAAGTCTGTCTCTGTGGTTTTTGCAGGGAGCAGTGGGCCCCCTGGCAGTTCTTTACGAAAGCGAGTTTCAATTGCAGGGCCTGGGCCTCATGGGAGGACTTAACCTATTGATTTTAGGTGGGTTATTAGGGCTTGCTGGAGCCTGGGTCGCGGTAACCCGCCATTTGAGCAGTATCGAGCCCCGCTGATAGCTACAGGGCTGGCCTTAAAATCGGTCCTTCACCGTTAAAAACACCTAACTAATTGAAAATACTAATAAATATTAGTTATTTCCGGGCCTTTTGGGGAACTAATTCGGAATTAGCACTCTAAAACAAAGAGTGCTAAAATCACCGGCCGATTTAGGAGGACCAGACATGAGCAACGCCCTGCAGCCTGTAGACCAGATGGTACCGGGAGCTAATCTCCCCGCCTATGTCCAGGCGGTCAGCACCATTCCGATACTCAGCGTGGAACGTGAGCGGGAACTGGCGGAAGACCTCTATTATCATGAAAACCTTGGCGCAGCGCGGGAACTGGTTATGTCCCATCTGCGTTTTGTGGTGCATATCGCCCGCAGTTACTCCGGTTATGGCCTGGCGGAAGCCGACCTGATCCAGGAGGGCAACGTTGGCCTGATGAAGGCAGTCAAGCGTTTCAACCCGGAAAAGGGTGTGCGCCTGGTGTCTTTCGCAGTGCACTGGATCAAGGCAGAGATGCACGAGTACATCCTGCGCAACTGGCGTATCGTCAAGGTCGCCACCACCAAGGCCCAGCGCAAACTGTTTTTCAACCTGCGCGGTAAAAAGAAGAGCCTGTCCTGGCTCAGCGCCGCTGAAGCACAGGCCGTAGCTGATGACCTGGGTGTGGATGTAAAAGAAGTTCAGCGCATGGAAGGTCGGCTATCCAGCCGTGATGTCGCCTTTGACCTACCTCGTGATGCGGATGATGACGATGGCTGGCAGGCTCCCCAGTATTACCTGGAGGACCATAGCGCTGACCCGGCCCAGGCGGTGGAAGATGGCGACTGGAAACAAAATAGCGAAGCGCAGCTGCATCAGGGCCTTGCAGGCCTCGATGAGCGCAGCCGCGATATTCTCGCCCAGCGCTGGTTGGCGGAGAAGAAAGCGACTCTGCATGAACTGGCAGACCAGTACGGCGTTTCTGCCGAGCGCATCCGCCAGTTGGAAGCCAACGCAATGAAAAAGCTGAAGACTGCTATCGCAGCCTGAAGCTACTAAGAACACGAAGGGGCAGATTTTTATCTGCCCCTTTTTTTTGGCGGACTGAAATTTAATTTCAAACGGCCACCACGAGCGGGAAAGCCTTAAGAGGGAGTATCTTTGCCTTCCGACCGAAGAAGGCTTTCCCGCTCGCAGGGGCCGATTAGCCGTAAAGACCGCCCCCCTTTTAATCACAGGTCGGTGTTGTCGAGGATTTGTCTATCACCGAGTCACAAAGGAATTCTTAAGGTACAATTCCCCCCATGGCTAAACTCTTTATCACTCTTGCATCTCTAAGTGGCATGTTCGCCGTAGGACTCGGCGCCTTTGGTGCTCATGCACTGCGCGAAAAGCTGGATGAATACTCCATGGGCGTATTCGAAACTGCCGTGCAATATCATTTCTATCATAGTCTGGCATTGCTGGCGGTAGGTGTTATTGCCTTATCCCAGCCCCAGACCGCCATGTTGAAAAGCAGCGGCTGGTTGTTTCTTGTGGGCATAGTGATTTTTTCCGGCAGTCTTTATGTGCTGAGCATGACCGGCGTGCGTTGGTTGGGAGCGATCACACCACTGGGCGGGCTGGCCTTTATTGCCGGTTGGGCCTGTCTTGCCGCCACCGGTTGGAAACTGCTGGGCTGAAATGACGGATACTGACAAGCATCGCCCTATTCGCAGCTATGTGCTGCGCACCGGGCGAATGACACCTGGTCAGCAGCGAGCCTTCGACGATAATTGGCAATGCTTTGGCCTGGAACACGCCAATGGCCCCCCCAATTTTGAACAGGAATTCGGTCGCCTGGCTCCCCGGGTGCTGGAGATTGGCTTCGGTATGGGCCAGTCTCTGGTAGAGATGGCGGCAGCGGCTCCTGAGACAGATTTTATCGGCATTGAAGTTCATAAGCCTGGGGTGGGCAGGCTACTGCACAGCATGAATGAGCAGAGTGTGGACAATATCCGGGTGTACTGCCATGACGCGGTGGAGATTCTCAGGGACTGTATTGCCGATGAGTCTCTGGATAAGGTACAGATATTTTTTCCGGATCCCTGGCACAAAAAACGGCATAACAAGCGCCGCTTAATCCAGCGAGCTTTCATAGCCGGGCTGATTCAAAAACTGAAACCTGCTGGCACCCTGCACCTTGCCACTGACTGGGAAAACTATGCGCAGCAGATGATGGAGGTGCTCAGCGCCGAGAGCGGGCTGAGTAATACCAGAGCCCTGGGAGAATATGCCCCCAGGCCAGATTACCGACCCCTGACCAAGTTTGAGCTGCGCGGAGAGCGATTGGGCCACGGCGTGTGGGACTTGCTGTTTACCCGGTGCTGATTCTTCTGCTTGCCTCGTGAGAGGCTGACTAGCAGTAATCAGGCCTTCTCCAACGCCATACCGCTGGATCAATCACCAAAATATTCGGCGACCACGTTATCGAGGAAGCGCCGACCCAGCGCAGCAGTGTGGATGCGCCCGGCAGAGTGCTCAAGCAGGCCACGCTCTGTCAGGGACTGCGTTACCGAATTGACCGTTGAAAAGGCAATACCGGTGGCCGCTTCAAACTCTGTAACCGTGAAGCCCCGGTTCAGTCTCAGGGCATTGAGCATAAACTCCCCGGCAACCTCATCTACATCCAGTGTCCTGCTGTCAGCTGTTCGGTTTGTTTTTGCCGCCAGGTAATCCTCTGGCATACGGGTCTTGGAATAACGGTTTATCTCACCGTTTGGCCCGGTGATCTTGCCGTGTGCACCGGCACCGATGGCCAGGTAGTCCCCGAAAGACCAGTAGTTAAGGTTGTGTCGACATTGAAATCCCGGTTGGCTGTAGGCGGAAACCTCGTACTGCCCGTAACCAGCGTCACTCAAAAGTGTTTCGCCGGCGGATTGAATATCTGCAAGCTCATCCTCTAGCGGCAGCGTCGGTGGCCGTTTATAGAAAACGGTATTTGGTTCAATGGTTAGCTGGTACCAGGATAAGTGCTCAGGACGGAGGTATATGGCGGTTTTCAGGTCATTAATCGCACTGTCGATACTCTGCCCGGGAAGGCCATGCATCAGGTCAATATTGATACTGTTAAAGCCTGCCGCCTGAGCTGCACTTATAGCGGCCTTTGCCTGTGTGCAATTGTGTATGCGACCCAGCGACTGAAGGCATGCATCATTAAAACTCTGAATTCCCAGGGACAAACGGTTTATGCCCGCCTGTCGGTAGTCGCGAAACTTATCGGTTTCGGCACTGCCCGGGTTGGCCTCCATGGTTGCTTCGAGGTCTTTAGACAGCGGCAGTAACTCGCCTATACCTCGCAGTAAGGTATCAATACCTTCCGGGCTGAACAGACTGGGCGTTCCACCGCCGATAAACAATGTCTGTATGCTGCGCCCGTTAGCCAACGCTGCATCTTGTTGAAGGTCAGCGAGTAGAGCGACGATGTATTTACTCTCGGGAATCTCATCGCTCTGGTGTGAATTGAAGTCGCAATAGGGGCACTTGCGCTCACACCAGGGCAGGTGAATATATAAACCAAGAGGAGGAAGGCTCACGGTGCTTCAGCCCTGTCGCAGGGCCTCCAGCAAAAGGGCGCTGGCTTTTGCCCGGTGGCTGATCTGGTTCTTCACCTCCGGTGGCAGCTCTGCGGAGCTGCAACCATGGACCGGAACATAGAATAACGGGTCGTAGCCAAAACCATTGACGCCGCTGAGCTCTGGCAGGATGACCCCCTCCCAGCTACCCTGACAAACAAGAGGTGTAGGGTCCAGGGCGTGGCGCATATACACCAGCACACATTGAAAGCGCGCGCTGCGTTGCTGTTGCGGCACACCTTCCAGGGCATCGAGCAGTTTGGTGTTGTTAGCGTCGTCACCCTCTCCGGAATAACGCGCAGAGTGTATGCCGGGCGCACCCTGTAGGTAGTCCACCTCAAGACCGGAATCGTCGGCAATAGCAGGCAAGCCGGTGTGCTCAGCGGCGGCCCTTGCTTTGATGATGGCGTTCTCAACGAAGGTCAGGCCGGTTTCAGCAACATCGGGCACATCAAACTCAGACTGGGACCGCAGCGCAACGCCCAAAGGCGCCAGTATGCGAGCCAACTCCTTGAGTTTGCCTACGTTGCCGCTGGCCAGTACCACGGTTTGTTTCTGCAAGGCGGGGCCCTCAGTTGATATAGAGCTGGTGCTTGAATTTGAAGGTGTAGGTTTGCTCAGCACCTTCAGGACGGAAGTCCACTTCAAAGAAGCGCCATTCCTCGTTGATAAACTTGAACTCGGCGATGTAATAAATCGCCGAACCCTCGCGGATTTCTTTAAATTCCAGGAACTGGTTCTGTATCAAATCCCAGGTGCGACCTTTAAGCAGCATGGGCCGGGCCTCATCGCCACCAATGCTTAAGTGTTCGCGCACTGACAGGTTTAGAATGGCGCGCTTCTCACCGCGGGTAATGCCATAGGCACTGGCGACCTTTGGTTCAATAAACGTGGTATTCACCACGCTGTAGTGCAACTCATAGGGGCCGAACATTTCTGACTGTTGAGCATATGCGCTGCTAACGGCGCAGATCAGGGCAATTACGAAAACGCTTAGGCTGGCGCGGCTCATGTCAGCGAGTAATGTGATAAATCGCCGTTGTGGCGAACAAGTTAGGCCAGGAGCCGGCCAAGAGCGGCGCTCTCTCGGAATTACCCACCACGTCGCGGGACAGGATGCGTATGCCCTTGTGCTGGCACAGGGCTTCAAAGTCTTTCACGGTACAAAAGTGAATATTCGGCGTGTTGTACCACATGTGCGGCATAAAGCGGGATACAGGCATTCTGCCCCACAGCCCAAGGTAAAGACGGCAGCGCCAGTGGCCGAAGTTGGGAAATGTGACAATCCCCTCCCTACCAATGCGCAGCATCTCGTCCAGTACCCGGTCCGGATAGTGCACAGCTTGCAGGGCGTGGGCCATTACCACGGTATCAAAGCTCTGGTCCGGGAAGTTGGACAGGCCCTTGTCCATGTTCTGCTCGACAATATTGAGGCCCCGGGAAATAGCCTGGGTGATATTGTCCCGGTCAATTTCCAGTCCGGTGCCACGCACCTGTCGCTCGTCCCGCAGGGTTTGCAGGAATTCGCCGCTGCCACACCCCAGGTCCAGAACCCGTGATCCGGGGCTAATCCAGCGTTGAATATGAGTGAGATCCAGGCGCATCAGCCGCTTTCTCCAACGCGCTTCATATAAGCGCTGAAAACGTCCAGATAGCGAGGTATGGGCATAAGAAAAGCATCGTGCCCTTCATCCGCTTCAATTTCTGTATAGGTGACGGGACGGTCTGCGGCGATCAGTGCCTCGACAATCTCTCGTGAACGGGCGGGCGAAAAGCGCCAGTCAGTGGAAAATGAGATCACCAGAAAGCTGCATTTTGCGTGTGCGAAAGCCGCAACCGGGTCATTGCCGTATTCCCGGGCCAAATCGAAATAGTCCAGCGCTTTGGTCATAAGAATATAGGTGTTGGCGTCGAAGCTGCCAGAGAACTGGCTGCCCTGGTAGCGCAGGTAACTTTGCACCTGGAACTCGACATTAGTTTCGTCCCCCTGCTCAAGGGTTCCCGCCCTGAGCTCGCGGCCAAATTTATTGGCCATGGCGTCATCAGACAGGTAAGTGATATGGCCCACCATACGCGCCAGCGCCAAGCCGTTGGCGGGAACCATGTCCTGTTCCTGGTAAAGGCCTTCAGCAAACTCCGGATCTGAGAGAATGGCCTGCCTGGCTACCTCGTTAAAGGCCAGATTCTGGGCGCTCAATTTCAAGGCAGCTGCGATTACCACGCAATGTTTTACGCGATCAGGGTATTCCAGGGCCCAGCGCATGGCCTGCATGCCGCCGAGGCTGCCGCCTATGACGGCGGCCCAGCAATCGATGCCCAGATAGTCAGCGAGCCGGGTCTGGGTATGCACCCAATCCCTTGCCCGCAAAGGAGGAAAGTCTGGCCCCCAGGGTTTGCCGGTTTGCGGGTTAACGGAGTTGGGGCCGGTAGAACCATGGCAGCCTCCGATATTGTTCAGGCTGACAACAAAAAAGCGATTGGTATCAATTGGCTTGCCCGGGCCTATGCATTCATCCCACCAGCCGGGCTTTTTGTCCTCGGGGCCGTGGTAGCCGGCAGCGTGATGATGCCCGCTGAGGGCGTGGCAGACCAGAACGGCGTTGCTGCACTGCTCATTGAGTTCGCCGTAGGTTTCATAGACCAGCTCAAAACCAGGCAATTCCCGGCCGCAGGCAAGCATCAGGGGCTGATCAAAGTGAATGGCCTGGGGTTGGACTATGCCTACGGATTGGCTGTCAGATGAAACACTCATGGCTGGTTGTCAGAGGCCTATTACCAAGGCCGGATGCAGGCCTACAGTAGCAGCCATATGGCGCAGGGCAATCTGTACCACGTTGATCAGGATAAACATCAGTATCGGGGAAAAATCCATGCCTCCCATGGGCGGCAGCACTTTTCTAAAGGGCGCCATTACCGGCTCGGTAATCTGGTACAACAGGTAGATTGCCGGGTGGTTATTTCCCGGGGCGATCCAGCTGAGGATGATCATGGCCAGTAGCGCAAAGAAGTAGATATTTACCAGCAAGCCGATCAAGCCCAGCGAAGACCAGAGCAGCAGTAGACCGACACCGGGTAGGCCGACGTCTTTAAGCAGCAGGAGACTGAGAATAGCCAGGAGTTGCAGCACCAGTGCCAGCAATAAGGAGGCTACATCGATACCGCCGTAACCTGGAATCACCTTGCGCAGGGGAATGACCACAGGGTTGGTAATCTTGGTCAGGAATTGACAGATCGGGTTATAAAAATCCGCCTTCACCAGTTGCAACAGGAAACGCAACAGCATGGTGACCAGGTACAGGTTCAGCAGTGTCTGTAGCAGGTAGCTTAATATTTCGTTAACAGCGCCCATTTTTGCTTATCCCATTTCCCTTGCCATTTCTTCCGCCCTATCCGAGGCGGCCTGCATGGCTTTGCTGACTAAATTTCGCAGCCCTTCATCTTCAAAGCTGTTTACTGCGCGCTCGGTAGTACCCGCCGGGCTGGTCACCCTGCGTCTTAACTCCACCAGGTCCACATCACTTTCCAGGGCCATTCGCGCAGCGCCCAGACCAGTTTGTTGCGCCAGTGTAGTTGCGGTCTCGCGATCCAGGCCCAGATCGCATCCCGCGTCTATCATGGCTTCCATGAACAGGAAGAAGTAGGCGGGGCCACTGCCGGACAGGGCGGTGACCGCATCCAGCGCCTGCTCGGTAGGCACCCAGCGGTTCACACCTACCGCCGACAGGATATTATCGGCGTGGCTGTGCTGCTGGCCAGAAACATTCCCGTTAGCAAACAAGCCGCTGGCCCCGCAGCCCAGCAGGGCAGGGGTGTTGGGCATGCAGCGAACAATGGCGGCATTGTGCCCCAGTCTAGCCTGCAGGCTTTCAATGGTTATGCCCGCGGCAATGGAAATAACCAGTGCGCCGCCGGACTGCACGGCCCCGGCGATACTCTCTGAGGCCTCCGCCATCACCTGGGGCTTTACTGCAAGAATGATTACGTCTGCTCCCGCCGCTGCCTCGAGGTTGTTTTGGCACACGGTTACCGGTGCAATAGTCTGCAGTCGTTCCAAACTGGCAGGGAAAGGGTCCGCGGCGCGAATTTTATCTGCAGGGTGGCCGCTTTCTACCAGGCCACCAATAATGCTGGCGGCCATATTGCCGGCGCCTATAAATGCTATAACTGGTGCTTCCACGTTAAGGCCTGTGTCCTTGTTTAATATCAGAGGTTAGTGTCACAGTGACTGAGCTGAAACCAATGGGCGAGTATACCGTGTGGTGCGGCCCAATATCACCCGCCGCGAGGCCCGAAAAGAGCCGTACCAATGCGTACCATGGTTGCACCCTCTGTGATAGCGGCTTCCATGTCACCAGACATACCCATCGACAGGGTATCCACCTGCGGATGTTGGCTTTTCAGTTCTTCGAATAAATGCCTGAGCCTGGCGAATACCTGGCGTTGCTGCTCTTCATCCGATGTGGCCGCCGGAATGGCCATCAGGCCTCGAAGTTGTAGGCCAGGAAGCTCATCAACTGCCTTGGCCAGGGCCGAAATATCCTGGGGCTGTACGCCGGATTTACTCTCTTCCCCTGAAATATTGACCTGCAGGCAGATATTAAGCGGTGGTAGGCCCGAAGGGCGCTGCCCACTCAGCCGACGTGCAATCTTTACACGGTCGACGCTTTGTACCCACTGAAAGTGCTCTGCGATAGCGCGAGTTTTGTTGGATTGGATAGGCCCGATGAAATGCCACAGGATATCCAGATCTTCCAGGGATTCGATTTTCTGCAGCGCTTCCTGCAGATAATTCTCGCCAAAGTGCTCAAAACTTGCCGAATAGGCCGCTCGTATCTCCTTGGCACTGCGGGTTTTGCTCACAGCGAGCACAATAATGTCACTTTGTGCTCGCTGGCTTTTTTCTGCGCTCAGTCGTACTCTCTCGAGTAGCTTTGCTATATTGTTTATAGGTAAGGATTCGCTCATGTGGCGAATGTTAGCTGATTCGGGGCATAGG
>ERZ1046740.2776-NODE-2776-length-11005-cov-4.685936_pt1 | contig 11005 bp, 8 predicted proteins | sample MGYA00383093_ERZ1046740 | MGnify/ENA primary metagenome ERZ1046740 (study PRJEB29581, sample SAMEA5548363) | metagenome | biome: marine; feature: coastal; material: water | depth 25 m | study: Short-term variability in the microbial, nano- and picoplankton...
AGCAGCTTCGGCACTTTCCGCCTGCCGATTCATCAGACCTACCACCCACTTCAGGGCTACGATATCTGTTTTGCTGGCCACTAATCCAACCTCCGCTTATTGTTCTGTTGCGTACCTGAACGCTATTGGAACTACCGAGCTCATACGCTCACCCGGGTATTTTCGGCAGACTCCAGAGCACTCATTTCTTCCTCACGATAAACCTGTGAGGGGGCGCGAATACTATCCAGCTCTTCAACCTCAACTGCTGAGCCCTGTTGATATGCGCCATCGCCCTCAATCCGAAACTGACCCAGGCCGTAGGCTGCGTCACGGACAGACTTTTGCAGATTACTTACATCAATCTGAGTGGAGTCATTCAACTCAGTAATTTCCTGATTGCGTCCACGAATTTCTGCCATGGAGCTACTCATGTGCAAGGCACTGACAGCAGACTTACCGGCCGCCTCATCCACATTGCGAATAATCCCGCTAATGGCATCCGAACCGGCGTTAATGTCCTCCAGTGAGCTGTCCAGCTTGTCAATGTATTCCAAAATAGTGACAACTGTTCCTACAGTGGTCTCCATGCTGGCGAGGTTGTCAGCAGACATATTCTGCAACATGCGCACCTCGGAAATAATCTTACGGCCTTCCTCTTCTGCTTCACGTAGAAGATCAGCAATAGATTCGGCAATTCCCAGGAAGGGCCGCCCGTATTCACCAGCCTTCTCGGCCTCAATGCGGGTATTGATCGCAACAACTGATATTTTGGTATTAAGTGCCTGAATATATTCCGCTGCAGCGGTTACTGACTGAATCAACTCCCCCTGACGCTTGGCGGACTTGGATGTCTCCTGCACCGACTCACGCACATCGACAGAAGCCTTGGACATATCCTTGGTCAGTTCATAACCCCGGGTTACCTGCTGGCAGTTGCGATCAGAAGTGCGCGACGCCTCGGCAGTGGAGGTTTTGATCTCTTCGCTGGTACGCACCATTACTGTTGCTGTCTCGGTAGACTCAACGACTGATTGCGTCAGCTCTCTGCCTTTCTCAACCTGGGCGCGCGCAGTAACTCCTATACTATTGATCTCATCAACTGTAAGTTCGAAAGGAGTACGTACGTTGCGAATCAGCTCGCTCTGTCTTTGTGTGGCCGCATTCAGGCTCTGGGCTATTTCGCCGGTAAGCGAACTATCTTCAGCAACAGTTCCCGTCATGTCGCCCTGCGACAACTTCTCCAGCACGCCGTTTATTTCAGCTACACCTTTCGCGTTACGGCTATCCCTTCTTCGCTGACCACTAAACATAACAACCAGCAACACCACGGCGAGAACGCCAGGCGCCACAAACAAAGCCAATAATGTGCCCTGGTCATACAGGCGGTTTACCGCCAGACGATCAATGGCAGGAATCAACGCGGTAATAGCTTCGTTAAGTGCAGCACTGGAATCTGCAATACTATCCCGGGCATTTGCCGTCAGGCGCAGTTCCAGCGAGGCATCGGCTATACGGTCAGCAGAGGTAGACGCTACCGAAAACATTCGGAACGCATTACTCATGGATTCGATGGCGTTGGAATTCGATACTTTTTCAATTCCAGTGAGTTTGTCGCCCCGGGTCAGCGCCTCGATAATGCGGATGAAATCTGCCGTATCTGAGCGAAATTGATCCGCAGCCTGCTGGCTGTCGGCACCGCCGGCGAGGGTGCGATCGACATTGCGCGTAATCCGTTCAATCAGCCAGGGCGCCTTCTGTGCAGCAATAATTGTTTCCTTGGAAACACTCTGATTGCTCAGACTGTCCACTACCCGGGTAAACTCCAACTGCATGGGTCGCAGGTTTTTATTCATTTCTTTTGCCGCGCTCTGCACAAACACAACTCTCGGGGCAGATTCAACAATGGCCTGTGCCGAGCGCTTCACCGGTTGCCAACTGAGATCAACCATACTCACCTGCTCAACCAGTTCCGGCGCCTGCAACAAAGCCATCTGGGCTTCGAAGCTCACCACTTGTTCTTTGAGATCTGCAAAGGACGACTCCGCTCCCTGTTCAGTTTCCCTGGCAGTAATGGCAATGTCTCGTGCCAGCTGGCTCAGATCACCTGCCACTGCTTTATAGTGACTCTCCTGCCCCGACTCCTCTTCAATGAGGAAAAAGCTGTAAGCAACGGCGCCCAGGCAGAGCACAATACCCAGGCTCACCAGAATCATGCGCAACATTGGAGCGCTATTTTTCGCTTGATTAATCATTAGGTTGTTCCTCATTAGAATCCGGGGCTGTCACCGCAGCGGCGTTAGAGAGATCGTCATCTACTATCAATTTATCTATGTCCAGAATCGCCAAAAAACGATCCCGGTCGGAAAATCCTCCCAGCGTGAAACGGGCAAAATCTTCGTCTACCTGGTATTTCATATCGCGCGCCTCTGCCGGGAACTTCATATCCCGCTCAAGGCCGCTCAGGGTAATAGCGACATGGTAACCAGGGCGCTTGATAACCATGCAGTAATCCCTGGGCCGCCCGGTATAAGGCCTACCTCGAAAGAAAACATCGCCGCTGAATACGGGTAAAAGTCCACCCATGTGTGAGCCAACACCCATTACCCAGGGCTTGGTGCCAGGAATCGCCATCACTTTTGGGGTCTCAATAATTTCTTCCAGCTCGCCCTCGCCAATCAACAGGGGTGCGCCGGCAATACTCAGCGAAGTGCCAATCCATTCCATGCGCTCATGATTCTGCACCGGAGCCTCTGCAGCATCCGACAGAAACTGTTCTTCCAGAGCCTGCAGCGTCTGTAGCGCCGTACTGCTCATGCCAATGCTGCCTTGGACTTCTTGGTATGGGTGTAAATCAACTGACGCAGAACAGCGTCAGGCGGAATTTTGGTCACGTGGGCGGTAGCGCCACGGGCCTGGCCCTTGGCTATATCAAATATGCCGTCGGAAGAAGACAGCATCACCACGGGGGTGTTACGCGTATCCTCGGCGTTACGGATGAGAGTACAGGTCTGATATCCGTCCAGTTCCGGCATGGTGATATCCAGGAAGACCAGGTCAGGCTTGAAGCGACGCAGCATTCCCAGCGCCTTGTAACCATCTTCTGCACACTCCACTTCACAACCCATACCTTTCAGGGTGTGGGACATCATCATACGAATGGTCTTCGCATCATCGACTATGGCAATCTTCACGCCACTGATATCGATCTCGTCTTGTTGTTCGCTCATTTTCGCCCTCAGCTTTATCCGTACAGTGAGCCAACTCACAGGGGTTAGCGCTGACAGTATTTGCAGAGGCCTGTTCAGCGGCAACAAAAAACTGGAGATTTCTCCAGAAACTGGAGTGAAAACATGAAAAACGCACAAAACCCGGGCATAAATACCCGGTGGCAAGGGATTAATGGAAAAAAGTCGGCTTTTTAATTACCTGAAACAGTCAGTCGCTCTGGAACATATAGTTCCTGAAGGGCTCCAGGTGCCCGGGCTGGAAATCCTGCACTTCGTAGATATTGAACTTGTGCATCAGGGTAAGGCAGCGCTGGAAAGCCCTGTCAGCATCGTAAGATGAAGGGGGAATGTCATATTCGTCGGTCAGCTGGGCAAAAATCATAGAGGCAATCTCGCGCCGCTCGCGATCTTCCCGGTACATACTGTGATTAACTGGCGACGACACGATGGGAGAACCGTACACCAGAAATGCCTCCCAACGCCTGGCGTCCTGCCCATCGTCCAGTTGTGACACTAAAAACCTGACCATATTGTGCAAATCATGACGCGGCGGCACGATATCCTTCTGCAGCCACTTGCGCACCTCGCCCTCCCGCCAGGCGCTGTTTATGCCCAACAGCCCTATCACTCTTCCCTCGATTTGCGACGGGGCCGCCCCGGCCAGGTCCCAGAGCATATTGAGCCTGGCAGAAAACCCCAGGCAGGGAGGCAGGCTGGTTTCTGTCAACTCCTGATATTCCCGGGTGAGCTGCTCCAATGACTTGCTGCGCTGCTCACCGGCTCGGCTGTGTTTATCTGCCATGACTACGCTTCCTGCAAAAGCTGTTTCAATCGTTTCTGATAGGTGGGTGCAGACACACCCATGATGCGGGCCCGGTCAGCCACACTTAAGTCGCCACACTGCTGCAATACATGAGCCAGCAGCAAGTCCCGCGCACACTCTTGTGGCGGCACACCGGCATGCTCCACTCCTTGAATCCATTGACCGACACATTTACGGCACTCCTGCCACAGCAGGCTGGAACTGCGTTCGTGATCCCGTGACAGGATCCTGGGCATCCAGCGCCCGATATTGCGCGTGCGCGTCTGCAGTAATTGTGCAGCACCGCGGGTATCGTCCCGATAACGCTCACAGGCTGCGAGCACAATTTCATCATCTAGCCAGGCACCCAGGGATTTGAGTGTATTAAGTTCCAGGGTATTGTGCAGGGCTTGCCCCAGGGCATCGCCAAGATCCTCGAGCGCACTACTGCTGTATTCAATTTCCCCTACCGGTTGTTCTACCTGTTGCAGGAAGACTGCCTCAGGTAAATCCCTGCCACTACCGGCAGCATCAAGTCCCAGAAACAAACCCAGGTCAACCGGCGAGATCCACTCCTTGCCGGTCTTTTCCATTGCGGCGCGAATGGTATCGCGCATCTCGCTGATATTGCCTGGCCAATCATGACGCAACATGGCTTGCTCCGCATCGGGAGTGAAGCCAAGCATACGCCGGTCCAGGCTGGTACTCTCCTGCTGCAGAATTTTGTGGGCCCAACGCAAAATAGCTCGCCTGCGATCTTTGATCGCCGGCACCTGAATAGGATAACCGGCGAAGACACTGGCCAACTTTTCATTGAGTCCTCCAAAACGTATCAGGTGTTCCAGGCGGTCTGGGAACAGAGCCACGTAATGGGCCTGGGGTAAATAGCGGGGACCATCCGGATGGACCAGTGTCCGGGTGCTCAGCTGGCGGGCAAATTTGGCCTGTACCTCAGGAGGCATAAGATGAGGGGATTTAAACACCAGAGTTTTACCTTCAGCTGCTGTGAGTTCACGGGTTATCTTGCTCTGCGCCTCTGACTTATTACGAAAACTGCGGCAGTCAATGCGCACCAGCGCATCAGCTTGAGCACCAGATTCCTTGTGAATCACCTGGGCTACATACATTTTTCCGGTTCCGGCGGGGCCGATAATCGCCACTGGCATATCCAGGCCGGCGAGAAATACTGCCTGATCAATAGCGCCCTCCATATTGTCCTGAACATAGCCCTCTATCCCTGTTTCCATAGGGCGCACGGCAACCTTGTCTTCGGCCAAACCGCCCAACAGGGGCGGCAGCACGCCGCACAGATACTGCCGTACTGCGGCACTGGGAATCTCGCAGCCATCCTCGCGGTGCAAAGCCAGGGCAACACCCTCACCCAGGGTATATACGCAGCCCTTAAGTCGCGGGAGCAAAAGATGATCTGGAGCCTCACTACCCTGCTCGTCCCATGCTTGCTGCATTTGCTTTAGCACCCTCGGAAGTTTGTTCTGCTCCACGGACCTGGGTTCTTCACCCTGCAACACTGCGGCTGACAAAAAATGGCTGCCACCAGTGTAAGTGCGCTTTAGCAGGCCTGCGGCGAATACGCCCTCTTCCTTGAGCAGCAGCTCTAATACATGCCACAGATACATCTGCGGACGGATCAGATCCTGTGGCAGTGCCACCAGAGAGGCCAACAATGTGTGTGAAGAAGGGTTCACGCCCGCATCGGCAAAAACGCCGCCAGCATTAATGGCCCGTGCTGCCAGGGACAAGGCATCGAAGGGGCCGGCAAATCTCGCTCGCTCCTCGCCTGCGGAGGCCTGCACTCGCGCCAGTGAATTATTCGCTCGCACCAGCGTCGATAATGGACTGTGATCCTCGCTGTGTCGGCAAAGACCAATGCAGGCCCGGGCACCTGCAAAGCCGCCCCGCTGCAGGGACAGCAGCTCGTGCACATGCGACAACAGTGCACTGCAGATATCCAGCGCTGCTCCCGGTTCTACATCGCGTAACACGATAGGTATCGCGGCCCCCGTGGGTAAGCCCAGGTAATCCTCATCCCTGAGAACCTGCTGCACCGCAGCCCGCACCTCCATCATCAACCGTGCGGTTTCGCCAACTCCCCGATTGGCACTGTACTCCAGTCGGTCTATACCCAGTACAGCCAGACTGTTCGCATTTTCCAGGTGGGTAAACAAAGAGGTAGATTCACGGGCAGTCATAGGCCGCAGCAGCAGCACCATCACTTCACGGTCATTATCGGACTGGGGGGCCGCCAGTACAGACACCACCACCTCACCAGCATCGGGAATGGACATAACAGCAGGGGGAAGCTGCACGCCTACCGCAGAGGTAATCGCCTCTACCAGGCTGGCGTTAACCCCTGCAGACAGTCCCAGGGCGTCCTGCCAGTTACGCCCCACCCGCTCGCCGTCGCCCTGGCCAAATAAAGGGCCGCTACAGCGCAGCACCTCCCCGCAGACACGGTCTATGATCACCATACTGGTACCGGTCTCTGCTGGCAGCTCAGGGATAGTCAAAGGGCATCCTGTGGCAAACTACAAAGGCCTCCGCAAGCGCAGATAGCGCACGAACGACATTGAGAAAAAACGCGTTTCATACGTTAAGTATATGAAATATCGAACCCTGACAGTAGGCCACCCAAACCAGGAGCGCTAAAACTGTTGCCAGGAACGCCCCGGTGATATCCTCTGAACCCGGAGTATACACAGCCCTGCGGAGAATATTTTGAACAAAAAATCACTCTTCTGGTCAGCCTTTGGCCTGGTTATCCTGGTGTTCGCCGTCATCCAATTTGTACCGTCTGCTCCGGTGCTGGTGCCTGCTCAGTTACCCGAGGCAGAGCGCGCAGCGCACCGTCTGCTGAATTTCGAGGGTATCGCAAATTTTCGTGACCTGGGTGGTTACGCCACAGAAGATGGCAAAATGGTTAAATGGGGCCGCCTCTACCGCTCCGGCAACCTGGCCAAAGCCAGTCGCAGTGATCAGCAGGTAGTCAAGCAGCTGAAATTGAATACCATGGTGGATTTTCGCAGCGCCGCAGAAAAAGAAGAAGAGCCCGACCAACTGCCACAGCCTGTCCCCTTCCAGGTGGTAGAGATTCCCACCCTGGACGGTGGCGATAACGATGTGTCCAGCGAAATTATTGATCGTCTGGAAAACGGAAACTTCGAAGATTTCGACCCGGACGCTTTCATGGTGCAGGCTAATCGTCAGTTTGCCAGTACTTTCACTCCACAGTACCGGCAGTTCCTGCAAACGGTGCTCGAGGCTGAGGGCGAGCCTGTATTATGGCACTGCAGTGCTGGCAAAGACCGTGCGGGCTTTGCCTCGGCGCTAATGCTGAGAATCCTCGGCGTTCCACAAGAAGTAGTATTTGAAGACTACATTCTGAGCAGAGAGTACGCCCTGGCGGCTCGCCAGAAAGAGCTCATGCTGCTGAAACTGTTCAAGGGAGACGTGGCAGCCCAAAAACTGGAGATATTACTGGGTGTCGAAAAACCCTGGCTGGCAGCAGCCTTTGATGAGATCGACAAAAACTACGGTGACTTTGACAACTACCTGAGTGAGGGGCTGCAACTGTCTGCCGCAGATATTGAGCAGTTGCGCTCCACACTGCTCGAATAGCCGCTTGCCCACTACCCGAAAACCCCTCTCACAAAGATGTATAGCACTGCAGGAGGAACCACAAAGCGAATCAGGAAATGCCAGATCTCATAGGTCACCGCTCCCAGTGAAGCGAGCTCATCCCGCGTGTATGCCTTCTTCATCCCCCATCCGGCAAACACTGCAATAAGCAGGCCGCCCAGGGGTAGCAGTATCTGGTTGGAAAAATAATCCAGTATGTCGTTAAAGTTACGACCACCCAGCCCGACATCGCCGATTACGTTATAGGACATAACGCTGAGCACACTGAACACGGCGATAGAGCCAACCACAAGCAATGCACTTTTGTGTCTTGGTATTGCAAAGCGCTCTTCCACCCAGGCGTTAACAGATTCCACCAAACCCACCATGGAGGTGATGCCGGCAACGGAAAGCATCAGGAAAAACAGGATGCTGAACAGATAGCCGCCTGGCATCTGCGCAAAGGCGACCGGTAGCGTCTGAAAAATCAGGCCGGGGCCAGCTGCCGCGTCCAGATTAAAGTTGAACACCGCAGGGAAAATCACCAGGCCCGCCAACAAGGCCACGAAGGTATCGGCTACCACAATAATCAACACCGACTGGGTGATCGATATACTGCGTGGTAAATAAGAGCCATAGGTCATCATACCCCCCATGGCAACGCCTATGGAAAAGAAGGCCTGGCCAATTGCCGCCAGCACCGTGGCACCGCTAATCTTGCTGAAATCCGGGGTAAACAGCCAGGTAACTGCCTCGAAAAACCCACCATTGAAATAGTTAAAGCCTGCCAGGCCAAGAAGCAGCAGGAACATCATCGGCATCATAACGCTGACCGCGCGTTCAATACCGTCCTTAATTCCCGAGTAAATAATCAGTCCGGTAATTCCAAGACCCACCAGGGTCCAGAACACCATTCCCAGGTTGTTTTGAAGCACCGCAGCAAAAGCGACTTCTGCCGCCGGCCCATCAATACCGACAAAGCCGGTTGTAATCGCCTTGAACAAGTACCACAGCACCCAGCCTACAATTACGGCATAGACAATTTCGATGGTGTAAGCCGCCAGCAGCCCCATTCCGCCGACAACCCGCCATCCCCCGGAGCGGCCACTCTCTTTCGCCACATTTTCCATGGCGGCGGGAGGACTGGCCTTGCCCCTGCGACCAATCAGCAATTCCGACATCAGAATAGGCACACCGATACCGAAGGCACAGGCAAGGTAAACAATGACAAAGGCCGCGCCCCCGTTTTCGCCGGTAACGTAGGGAAAGCGCCAGATATTGCCCAGGCCCACGGCAAAACCTACCGAGGCCATAAGAAATGCGAATCGTGATGACCAGTGGCCGCTGCCAGCTGACGCCATGAGAAAATCTCCGTTGTTGTTATTCAGGGCAGTCTACACAAATTAAAAAACCGGCAACAGGCCGTAGTGGTTAATCCAGAGGTTCGGTAGCGGCTTCCAGCCAGCCCAGGTCTGCACCTGACAATAGGGGGCCAATGGTTTCTCTTACTCGCTGGTGATAGTTGTTCAACCACTGGCATTCACTATCTGTAAGCAGGCTTCGCTGCAGCAAGCGCTGGTCAAAAGGTGCCAGGGTCAGGGCATCAAAACCCAGCATACTGCGCTCATCACTGATATCGGCGCGCTCTATCACTACCAGCAGGTTTTCACAGCGAATGCCGAAAGCGCCATCACGGTAATAACCGGGCTCATTACTGACAATCATGCCCGGTGCCAGCGCTGTGCTGTTCCAGGCTTTACTGATTCGCTGCGGGCCCTCGTGAACCGATAAAAATGCACCCACCCCATGGCCTGTGCCGTGGTCGTAATCAAATCCTTGCTGCCAAAGGAATTGTCGCGCCAGGGCATCCAGTTGTGTTCCCGTTGTCCCAACCGGGAAACAGGCCTGATCCAGAGCAATATGCCCCTTAAGTACCAGCGTGAACATTCTGCACGCGTCCTCGCCCGGGTCACCAATAGCGACTGTGCGGGTAACGTCGGTAGTGCCCTCCAGATACTGGGCTCCACTATCTACCAGGTAAAGAGAATCCATGGGCAGGGGCGCTGGAACCGCGTTGAGGTGATTGTAGTGACACATAGCGGCATTTGAGCCAGCGGCAGAGATTGTGTCGAAGGAGCTACCGTGAAAGGCCTCATTGCCCTGGCGAAAGGCATAAAGTTGATCCGCCAGGCTTGCCTCATCGTGAGCGTTGCCGCCAGCCACCTCGTCATCAAGCCAGGCGAGAAATTGAACAAGCGATACCGCGTCCCGCTTATGCGCCTCCCGAGCCCCATTCACTTCCACTGCATTTTTACAGGCTTTGGGGATCAGTACCGGATCCGGGGAAGCCAACAGGGTTGCGCCAGCACGTTCCAATGTGAGTTGCGTCCAGGCATTGGCTGTATCGGGATCGGCAAGCAGGGTTTTTCCGCTAAAACCCGACAGAATCGCTTCAGCCTCTCCTGGAGGCCTGGCCTCCACTCCCTGCCCCACGTGCTGTGCAAACCCTTCGGGAATTCGTGCCAGCTCAGTGACCACGGTCATCCGGCCATCAGCCTCCAAAATGGCGAAAGCCTGTAATACCGGGAGGCAAGGAATATCGGTGCCCCGCACATTGAGTAGCCAGCTGACAGTATCCGGTGCGAAGATCAGGGCAGCGTCTGCCTTTTGTTCCGCAATAGATGAGGCAATCTGCTGGCGTTTATCGTAACTGGATGCGCCGGTGTAACATTCCGCCAACAGCAGAGCCTGCTCTACTCGTGGCGCAGGGCGATCGTGCCAGCAGCGGTCGATCAGGTTTGCCGGATCCGCCACCAACTCTATCCCCTCGGCCTCCAGGGTCGCAGAAGTGCTGCGATACCAGTTAAAAGAGTGCAGACGGGGGTCACACATCACGCGAGCACCCTCAGGTAGAATTTGCGCCAGCCACTGGGCATGGGGCTCATCCACCAGGGAATGGTATTCAAAATGCTCCGCGCAGACCTCTGAGCGGACCTGCACGGTATAACGCCCATCGACAAATATCGCCGCTGCTTTGGCAGTGAGAATGGCCACACCCGCAGAGCCGGTAAAACCCGTCATCCACAACAGGCGCTCATTGTGTTCAGGTAGATATTCGCCCAGGTACTCGTCCGCCCGGGGCACTATCAGTGCATCTGCCCGGGTCGCCTTTAGCAATTGACGTAGTGTTTTAAGTCTTTCGAAAGTGTGGCCCATGGCGCGATTTCTATCCCTGTTATCGAGGGCGGTGGTGATGGCGAAGGACAATCACCGGCACCAGCACACGTTCAAAAGCCTGATAAAGTCAGGGAAAGAAATTCCCCTCCTGCTTAATCCTCGTAGGGATCGAATTCCGCTT
>ERZ1046740.2777-NODE-2777-length-11002-cov-4.682287_pt1 | contig 11002 bp, 8 predicted proteins | sample MGYA00383093_ERZ1046740 | MGnify/ENA primary metagenome ERZ1046740 (study PRJEB29581, sample SAMEA5548363) | metagenome | biome: marine; feature: coastal; material: water | depth 25 m | study: Short-term variability in the microbial, nano- and picoplankton...
ATCCCCAGTGTCCCTTCGCCGCCTATAACGAGTTGGCGAAGGTCGTAGCCCGCGTTGTTCTTGACCAGTGCGCGGTTCAGATCCAGCAATTCACCGGTGCCAGTGACCAACTTCAAGCCTGCCACCCAATCGCGGGTCATACCGTGGCGGATAACTTTAATTCCACCGGCATTGGTGGAGATATTGCCTCCTATCTGGCTGGAGCCAGCAGAGGCAAAATCCACCGGGTAATAAAGCCCCTTGTCCTGGGCGTAGCGTTGTAACTGTTCGGTCACCACACCTGCGCCGCAGCGCACGGTTCGATCTACCGAATTGAAATCGTCGATGGTGTTAAGACGATCAAGCGCGATAACGAGTTCGCCATCGGTTGCCACTGCCCCTGCGCTGAGACCTGTGCGCCCGCCGGAAGGAACAATCGCAAGTTGTTCCCTTGCCGCAACACGTACCAATTCCTGCACCTGTTCAATCGTAGAGGGCAATGCGATCGCACTGGGAGCAGGCGTATAAAAGCGGGTCCAGTCACAGCCATAACTACTCAGCGAGTCGGCGTCAGTCAAGACCCTGCCAGAGCCTGCGATGGCTTCCAACTCGTTCAGAATGGCATCACTTATCTGGGCCAAATGACTACTCCGGTAATTTTCAACTGGGGGCTGATTCAGAGGGCGCATATGGTACCATACGCGCCCTCTCTGGCACCCTCCCGGGGCCACTTGTAGCAAAGGATTCACCGGATATGACGCAGCAGTCTCTGCCCAAAGACAAGATCAAATTTCTGTTACTGGAAGGGGTACACCCCTCGGCCCTGGAAACCCTGGAGCGCGACGGTTACAGCAATATTGAATTGCACAAAAAGGCACTGCCCCCACAAGAGCTCAAGCAGGCGATCGCCGGTGCCCACTTTGTTGGCATTCGTTCCCGTACACAGCTCACCGAAGAAATTTTTGACGCTGCGAAAAAACTGGTGGCAGTGGGTTGTTTCTGCATAGGAACCAACCAGGTAGACCTGGCGGCCGCAACGCGTCGGGGTGTCGCCGTATTCAACGCGCCATTTTCAAATACCCGCAGCGTGGCAGAATTGGTGCTCGCAGAAGCCATTTTGTTACTGCGCGGTGTGGCGGAAAAAAATGCCGCTGCCCACAGAGGCCAATGGCGCAAGAGTGCCGTTAACGCTTTTGAAATCCGCGGCAAGAAGCTGGGAATTATCGGCTACGGCAACATCGGCATGCAGCTGGGCGTTATCGCCGAGAGTCTTGGTATGCAGGTTCAGTTCTACGATGTCGTTAACAAACTACCCCTGGGCAACGCACGACAAGTCCCCAGCCTCAATCAGCTACTGGGCAGCTCCGATGTAGTCAGTTTGCATGTGCCGGAGACCGGTTCCACCCACAACCTGATCGGTGCAGAGCAGCTGGCACAAATGAAGACCGGCAGTATTCTGATCAATGCCTCCCGGGGCACAGTAGTCGACATAGGGGCGCTTGCAGATAGCCTGGAGCAGGGCAATCTCGCAGGTGCAGGCATCGATGTGTTCCCCGTGGAGCCACGCTCAAACGATGACGAATTCATCTCACCACTACGTCGTTTCGATAATACTATTCTCACCCCTCACATTGGCGGCAGCACCGTGGAAGCGCAGGAAAACATTGGTATGGAAGTAGCCGAAAAACTGGCCAGGTACAGCGACAACGGAACTACCATCTCCTCGGTTAACTTCCCGGAGGTGGCTCTGCCAGAGCACGAGGGGTGTCACCGCTTGCTACACGTACACCACAACGTGCCGGGCATAATGAGTGCAATCAACAACGTGTTTTCTGAGAACAACCTCAACGTGTCTGCCCAGTACCTACAGACCGACGACGCCATCGGCTATGTGGTTATCGACATCGAGGCGGAATACAGTGATATGGCACTGACCAGGCTGTCAAATATTGAAGGCACTATCCGCTGTAGGGTGTTGTTCTAGGGCAGTTGACCTGACTCGACCATCTGCACGGGGCACAGGCCCAGGTAGTCGTCTATCAACAGATAATACTTTTCCCGCAAGTCGGCAGATTCGTTGGCCAGTTGATGGCCCGCACCAGTAATTAATTCCACTCGGCTGTGCGCAAACATTTTGGATAGAACCTTCAGGTTATAGCGCCAGGCAACAGTGCCATCTTCTTCACCCTGCACAACCAGCACAGGACCAACTCCAAGGTCGTCCTTTGGCAGGGATGCCAACCAGCATTTCAAGGCTGCAATCCATCGTTGCGGTATTCGATGGGCCTGCAGAGGGTCCGCCTGGATAAAGGCCAGGAAGTCTTTGTCCGACGAGTTTTCATTGAATGTGCGCTGCACATCTTCAGTAAACCGCTTCGTCAGAAAATGACCCGCGCGCACCCGCCGCCATGCCGCAGGTCGCACCAGCGGAGCCAGAAATACAGTATTGGCAAAAGACCAGTGATGACCGCGAGCAAACTGAATCAAGGCAGCGCATCCCGTGCTCTGACCAATTGCCGACAGAGGCAGTTGGGGAAGGACTGCCTGGTTGAGCACATCTTCTATGGCTCTGCTGTAGTGACTAAAATCATCGATAACTGCAGGCTCTCCAGAGGACAGACCATGGCCGGGAAGATCGAAGATCAGTACATTGCACCCCCGCGACAAGCCATACTCAATCAGCCTGTTATACAGGCCGGTATGATCAAAGTAGCCATGCACCAACAACAGATTTTGCTGTGCATCCGGCTGTAACCAGCGATGTACCATCAGGGAATAATGGCCAGACTGAACAGTACCAGCCTGGTATTCGGCCGTGGGATATTTAGCACTGAAGTCCAGCCCGTAGAAACGAAGATAGTCAGCGAATTCACTCGTGCTGTTCAGCCCAGCCCCGAAAGGCGGCAAGCTGCCCCGAAGGGCTTTTAATGTTTCCGGGGTCAAGGTTTTAATAACCCTGGCATGGTGAGACGAGGCCTCAGTTAACCTGCGGCTTTAATTCTCCAGCGTCATACAGTGAGTGCATCGCATCCAGACTTTTGACCTTGAGTTTGTCGGCATTGCCCGAGGTGCCAAAGGCCTCGTACCTGGCCACGCAGATATCACGCATTGCCTCGGTGGTTACCGCCAGGAATTTGCGCGGATCGAACTCGGAGGGGTTTTGAGCCAGGAACCTGCGCACAGCGCCAGTGGATGCCAGCCGCAGGTCAGTGTCGATATTCACCTTGCGAACACCATGACGAATGCCTTCCTGAATCTGTTCTACCGGCACGCCATAAGTTTCAGGAATTTCTCCACCGAACTCGTTGATAACCGCCAGCCATTCCTGTGGCACAGAAGAGGAACCGTGCATGACCAGGTGGGTATTGGGGATGCGTGCATTAATTTCTTTGATGCGGTCGATAGCAAGAATGTCACCTGTAGGTGGCCGGGTAAATTTATAAGCTCCGTGACTGGTACCACAGGCAATGGCCAGGGCATCAACCTCGGTGGCTTTCACAAACTCAGCGGCCTCTTCCGGATCTGTCAGCATCTGCTCGTGGGTCAGTTTACCCTCGGCGCCAATGCCGTCTTCCTCGCCTGCCTCACCTGTTTCCAGGGAGCCAAGACAACCCAATTCTCCCTCCACGGAAACGCCACAGGCGTGAGCCATCTCAACAGCCTGGCGGGTAACGGCCACATTGTAGTCGTAATCCATCGGTGTTTTGCCATCCTCCCCCAGAGAGCCATCCATCATTACCGAGGAAAACCCCAACTGGATGGAGCGTTGGCATACTGCAGGCGAAACACCATGATCCTGATGCACCACCACTGGAATGTGTGGAAACTCATTCATTGCCGCTTCCATCATGGCGCGTAAAAACGGCGCACCCGCGTATTTACGTGCGCCAGCGCTGGCCTGCATGATCACCGGAGAATTCGTTGCATCTGCCGCTTCCATAATGGCCCGGGTCTGCTCCAGGTTATTCACATTGAAAGCCGGAACGCCATAGCCGTTCTCGGCGGCGTGATCCAATAACTGGCGCATACTGATTAATGCCATGTTTGTGTACCTCTGCGGTGTTGCGGTTAACTGATATTGTTGTGTGTTTTATGCTCGTGATTCAAGTATGGCTACGGCAGGTAGCGTTTTCCCCTCCACGTATTCCAAAAAGGCGCCCCCGCCAGTGGATATATAGGAAATCTTATCGGCGATGCCATATTTGTCAATTGCTGCAAGGGTGTCACCACCACCTGCAAGAGAGAAAGCATCACTGTCTGCAATCGCCCGTGACAGCGCCTCGGTGCCACCACCAAATTGGTCAAACTCGAATACGCCCACTGGCCCATTCCACAAAATAGTGCCGGCATTAGCAAGAATAGCCGCAATCTCGTTTGCTGCCTGCGGGCCTATGTCGAAAATCATTTCGCCCTCAGTCACATCTGCAGCAGATTTCAGTGTGGCCTCGGCGGTTTCTGAGAATTCCTCGCCGGTCACTACATCTGCAGGTAGAGGGATATTGGTTTTTTCCATCAAGCTTTTGGCAGCCGGAATAAGGTCGTGCTCACAAAGAGATTTGCCTACTGGCAAGCCACTGGCTGCGAGAAAGGTATTGGCAATACCACCACCGACAACCAGTTGATCCACTTTATCGGCCAGTGTTTCCAGTACCGTGAGTTTGGTGGAAACCTTGGAGCCACCAACAATAGCAACCATGGGTCTGGCCGGCGAAGAAAGAGCCTGCTCAAGGGCAGTAAGTTCGCCCGCCAACAAAGGGCCGGCGCAGGCCACCGGTGCGTGTTTCGCCACGCCGTGGGTAGAGGCCTGTGCTCGGTGGGCAGTGCCAAAAGCATCCATAACGAAAATATCGCAAAGAGCAGCGTAGGCTTTTGCCAGTCCGTCGTCGTCTTTTTTCTCCCCGGGATTAAAACGGACATTCTCCAGCAGGGCGATTTCACCGGGTTTAATCTCAACACCCAGGCGCCAGTCTTGCACAAGAATCACCTTCTGCCCCAACAGGCTCGACAGGTGGTCTGCAACCGGCGCCATGGAATACTGCTGGTCAAACTCACCCTCGGTGGGACGGCCCAGGTGTGACATGAGAATCACCCTGGCACCTGCATCACGCGCTGTCTCAATCGTCGGCATGGCCGCACGAATGCGCGCATCTGAGGTGACTGCGCCGTCCTTGAGCGGGACATTTAGGTCTTCCCGGATCAGTACTCGCTTCTCTGCAAGATCCAGGTCAGACATCAATTTAACGTTCAAACTCATCCGTTGTTCCCCAAACTATAAGCCAGCCCAGTAATTAGCCACATCAAGCATTCGATTGGCATAACCCCACTCATTGTCGAACCAGGTGAGGACCTTCACCAGCCGCTTGCCACTCACCCGGGTCTGGCTGGCATCGACAATGCTGGACCTGATGTCATGGTTGAAATCACAGGAAGCCAGTGGCTCTTCAGTATAGCCCAGCACTCCGTTAAAACGGTTTTGTGAGGCGTCATGTAACGCGCGATTAATGTCTTCCACCGAGATATCTGCCAGGGTCTGTACAGTGAGATCCATAGCCGAGACATTCAGGGTGGGCACCCGCAGGGCCTGGGCAGTAAACCGTCCCGCCATCACAGGCAATACTCGCTCCACACCTCGGGCAAGGCCCGTATCTACGGGAATAATCGATTGGGATGCGGCGCGGGTTTTACGCAAATCGGTATGGTGGTAGGCATCCAGCACCGGTTGGTCATTCATGGCCGAGTGAATGGTGGTAATGGTGCCGCTTTCAATGCCCACCGCATCATCCAGGGCTCGAATCACCGGTACGATTCCATTGGTGGTACAGGAAGCGGCGGAGACTACCTGATGCTCTGCTTGTAACTGCGTCTGGTTGATGCCGTACACAATGGTTGCGTCAACATCGGGCTGGCCGGGCTGGGAAAAGAGCACTTTTTTTGCACCCTGTGCCAGGTGCATCTGGGCAGTGGCCCGATCGGAAAACGCACCGGTACATTCCAGCACCATATCTACGCCCAGATCACCCCAGGGCAGGTCATCGATATTTTTCTGGCGTAACAGAGTAATGGCTTTACCGTCTATGTGCAGATGTTGCTCGTCCCCTTCCAGCGAGCAGGGGAAGCGGCCATGGGTCGAGTCGTAACGGGTAAGGTGAAGTACGGTATTGGCATCCGCCAGTTCGTTGACCGCCACTACCTGCATCTGTGTTCTCATGGGGCTCTCGATAAGAGCCCTCAGCACACTGCGGCCTATCCTTCCATAGCCATTGATTGCCAGTCGCAGCAAAGGGGCAGTTCCTTAAAGGAGAGTGTCTTCCACGGCGGCGACCACATTATCGACAGTAAAGCCAAAATGTTTGAACAGGTCGCCGGCGGGTGCGGACTCGCCAAAGCTGGTCATGCCCACTACTCGACCGTCCAGGCCCACAAACTTGTACCAGTAATCCGCATGAGCGGCTTCTACTGCTACCCGAGCAGGCACATCACTTGGCAGAACTGACTCGCGGTAAGTGGCATCCTGTTGTGAGAACTCTTCGGTACAGGGCATGGAAACAACACGTATCTGCTTGCCGGAAACGCCTAATTGATCCGCCGCATCCATGGCCAGCCCTACCTCGGAGCCGGTAGCGATTAAAATCGCGTCTGGGGTACCTTCGCAATCTTTCAGTACGTATCCACCACGAGCAACGTCAGCGAGCTGCTGTCCATCACGCTGCTGATGAGGCAAGCCCTGGCGAGAGAAGATCAAGGCACTGGGGCCGTCCTGACGCTCTATAGCAGACTTCCAGGCCACCGCTGACTCCACCGCGTCACAAGGCCGCCAGGTGCGCATATTAGGGGTTGAACGCAGAGCGGTTAGTTGCTCTACCGGCTGGTGGGTGGGGCCATCTTCACCCAGACCGATGGAGTCGTGGGTAAAGACAAAAATGGATTGCTGCTTCATAAGCGCAGACATTCGCACCGCGTTACGCATGTACTCCATAAACACCAGGAAGGTTGCACCGTAATTAACGAAGCCGCCATGCAGTGCAATGCCGTTCATGATGGCAGCCATGCCGAATTCCCGCACGCCATAGTAGAGATAGTTGCCGCTGGCATCTTCGTTGCTGACGCCTTTGGAGCCACCCCAGATAGTCAGGTTAGACCCAGCGAGATCGGCGGAGCCGCCCAGCAGTTCCGGCAACAGGGGACCGTAGGCATTGAGGCAGTTCTGGGATGCCTTGCGCGAGGCAACTGACGCGCCTTCAGCCTGGCACTGGGCGATATAAACCGCTGACTTCTCGGCAAAGTCAGCCGGCAGTCGTCCTGCCATGCGGCGCTTGAGCTCTGCTGCCAGTTCCGGATAGGCCTCGCTATAGGCTGCCATCGTCTCAATCCAACTCTGCTCAACGGCCGCGCCCTTCTCCACTGCACTCCAACCGGCATAAACCTCCTGGGGAATCTCAAAGGGCTCGTGGAACCAATCCAGTGCAACACGTGTAGCGACAATTTCCTCAGCGCCCAGTGGTGCGCCATGACAGGACTCGCTGCCCTGCTTGCCTGGAGAACCCTTACCGATAACGGTTTTGCAGCAGATCAGGGTGGGGCGTGCTGTCTCGTGGCGGGCGGCTTCGATAGCTGCCTTGATTTCAGAGGGGCTGTGACCGTTAACATCGTTGATTACATGCCAACCATAGGCATTGAAGCGGGCCGGAGTGTCATCGGTAAACCAGCCTTCGACCTCGCCATCGATAGAAATACCATTGTCGTCGTAGAAAGCCACCAGCTTGCCCAAGCCCAAAGTGCCCGCCAACGAGCAAACCTCATGCGAGATACCCTCCATCAAACAGCCGTCACCCAGGAATGTGTAGGTGTGGTGGTCGACCACTTCATGGCCGTCACGATTGAATTGCGCTGCCAGCACTTTCTCAGCAATGGCCATGCCCACTGCGTTGCTAATGCCCTGGCCAAGTGGGCCAGTAGTGGTTTCTATCCCCGGCGTATATCCGTGCTCCGGGTGACCCGGCGTCTTGCTGTGCATCTGGCGGAAGTTTTTCAGCTCCTCAATGGGCAACTCGTAACCAGTGAGATGCAACAGGGAATAGATGAGCATTGAACCATGACCGTTGGAGAGCACGAAGCGGTCACGGTTGGGCCAGTCGGGATTTGCCGGATTGTGCTGCAGATAGTCGTTCCACAGTACCTCGGCGATATCTGCCATACCCATGGGAGCGCCCGGGTGACCACTGTTGGCCTGCTGGACAGCGTCCATACTGAGGGCGCGGATAGCATTGGCAAGTTCTGTGCGAGAGGACGACATCGATATCTCCGAAAATGAATAGGCGCTGGTTAAAAAAGCGCCGCTATTTTCGCGTAACACGAGCCGAACAGCAATCAATTACACAAGAGATTCCCATCCAATCTGTCACAAGATGAGAATAGCCGGTGACTTTGATCTACTCAGCGCTCTTGCTAGACTCCTGCTACCTGTCCCCCACTCCCGCTCTCAGAATGAGGTTATTTCGCCTACCGTGAAAACTCTTCGACTGCAGCGCATTAGCCTGCTGATATTTGGCTTGGCAGGCGCTCTGATGGTGCTTTTTCTTGGCTGGGAGGCAGTTCACTCTATTGGATTCTTGTCAGACGATTTCCTGCATCTGCGCAATGCCCGATCGCTAGGGGTTTTCCAGCCTATTGATTTTCATCACTTTTCACCACTCTTGGTCTCTTTCTACAAAATGGCTGGTAACCAGTTTCTGAGCAGCGGCAGCTGGCACTTAATTGCTCTCTTATTGCATCTGTTAAACGCGCTACTGGTTTACTGGGTAACGCTACATGCCACCGAGTGGGATGAACTGTCTGCCACCGCATGTGCCCTCCTCTTTGCCTTCGCACCAGGCGGTACCGAGGCGGTTTTTTGGCTGGCGGCTTTTGCCTACCTTCCCTTGTTAACTCTGCAATTGCTCGCACTTGGCCTGTTCTTAAAGTTTGCCCTTTATCAGACAAAGCTCTCCACGCACTTATTGGTTACGCTGGCTGTACTGCAATGCCTTTCGTTATTAATCTGGGACTGGGGAGTCTTGCTCACGCCAACTCTGGCCGTCGCTGCCATCTCCTATTGGCCAAAGGGTTTTAATTGGCGTATTTTCGCCTTGCGTCTGCTTACCCTGTTACCAGGGTGCCTGGTTTTGCTGAGCTTTCTCGGTTACCACCTTTTCAACCTGGAGCGAGTTGGATACGGCCTCTTCCCTTTAGGATTTGCCCGTGGAACCGGCCTCCTGCTCGCCAGCGGAGGGTTGGCATTGGGGCACCTGTTGCCAAAGGCCGCAATCCCCGTAATAGCCTTGTTGGTAATTGGAATTGCTGCCTGGGGACTATGGAAAGATCAACGGGTTAGCTGGCTGGTGGGCGTCTATTTCCTACTCCAATTGCCATGGTATTTGCAAGGCGCACCCAGCAGCCGCTACGCCTACTTTGCCATGTTCTTTCTGCTCGCAACGTTGGTCATCGTGTTCCGTCGGGTATTACCAAAGAACGGATTTTATGTGGTTCTACTCATTGCCCTGCTCGTGCAGGCAATTGCATTTCAAAGTGCACTGGCACGCTGGGTAGTGGCCAGCAGTATCGCAACCGATCTTGGCAACCAAATCGAGAAGGTGCCAGTACTGACTCCGGCCCAAAGATCACTGGTACTGGTAAACCTCCCCGATTCTCTGGGAAACAAGCATTCTCTGTGGCAGCCGCCAATCTGGCGTAATGGAATCACCACCATTAGAGCTGGAACTCTTACGGTTTACACTCCAGTGTATTTGGAGACCCATAGAGTCCACGACCCCAAGGTTCTTACCCGTCAGCAAATTTCAAAAATGTCTGCACAGTCAGATATCCTGGAAGTTCGTTGCGAAGAAAACACCGCTTGCTCATTAATTCCATTTGTTCGCGATAAATAGCCAGAATGAAATCTATATCAAAATATTTTGATATAGATTGAAAACACTGCTAGAATCGCCCGCCATGTTAGACCTAGCATCAAATGCGGCCTCAGCGCCGGACCTGCCCCGGGAACAGGAGCTCACAGAGCTGCTGGCTGCCCTGTGCAAGGCCAGTGCTGATCCCCTGCGCCTGCATATACTGCGGGTACTACGCAAGGATTCGTTTGCGGTCTCCGAATTGTGCGCCATCTTTGGCATACGCCAACCCGCCCTGAGCCACCACCTGAAGGTACTGGCAAGTGCCGGGCTGGTAGCCAACCGCCGGGAAGGGAACTCGATCTACTACCGTCGCAGCGAGCTGGGTCAGCGGCCGGAGCTGGAATCACTGCAGGCCCAGTTGTTCGAAACCGTCGACCAGATTGAACTGCCCGTCCTGATTGAGCAATCCCTGGAGGCGCTGCATCGCCAGAGGGAAGCCAACTCCCGTAATTTCTTTCGCGACAACGCCGATAAATTCCGCCAGCAACAGGATTTGATCGCCAGTTATGAACAATACGCCCAGACGGTGGCAGAGGTACTAAAAGACGCGCCCCTGTCTCATCACGGCACAGCCCTTGAAATAGGCCCCGGAGACGGCGCCTTCCTGTTACAGCTCGCCCCGCGTTTTGACAGGGTTGTGGCTCTTGATATCGAAGCTGCGATGCTGGAACAGGCCAGGCAGCAAACAGCAAGTGCAAACCTGAGCAACATTGAGTTTATTCACGGTGATACCAGCGCCGCCGAGCTCAATGCCTTACAGGCAGACTGTGTAGTGATCAGTATGGTCCTGCACCACACACCCGATCCCGGACGGATTTTCCAGGACGCGGCTCGTTACCTCGCCCCCGGCGGCGTACTACTGGTCACCGACCTGTGCAGCCACGACCAGGGCTGGGCCCGGGAAAACTGTGGCGACCTTTGGCTGGGTTTCGACCCGACAACCCTCACCGAGTGGGCCAATGCAGCGCAACTAAGTGACATTGCCAGTGGCTTTCTGGCTCAACGCAACGGATTTCAACTACAGGTGCGCCTCTTTGGCCACCGCCATTCCCAAGGATATAAATCATGAGTGAAGATGC
>ERZ1046740.2778-NODE-2778-length-11000-cov-4.946916_pt1 | contig 11000 bp, 16 predicted proteins | sample MGYA00383093_ERZ1046740 | MGnify/ENA primary metagenome ERZ1046740 (study PRJEB29581, sample SAMEA5548363) | metagenome | biome: marine; feature: coastal; material: water | depth 25 m | study: Short-term variability in the microbial, nano- and picoplankton...
ATTCTTATGCTAACGGTATTAGAAATCACGTTGACCCTACTGACCAAAACTATGTAAAATTACAATTAAATAGTATGAATAGTAATGATATTGAAACTGTATCTATATCAGGATTAAGTTAATTAAATAATAGAGATAAAGTTGCTATTTTAAGTAAGATTTCGTATATTATAGAAAAATAAACTATGATAGCAACTATATTTCACATCGACGGAGGATTAGGTAAACATATAGTAGCAACTGCAATAGCAGAAGTAATAAAAAAAGCAAACCCAAAAGCTAAACTATACATTATTTGTGCATACCCGGACGTATTTAAACATAATCCATTTGTATACAAAACAATTAAAATAGGAGAACATGGAAACTTTTACGAAAATGTAGTAAAAGGTAATGAAAATTTAATTAAAATTTATTACGCTGATCCATACACACATTCTGATTTTATACTAAAACAAGATCACTTACTAAATATATGGGCAAATCAATATGGATTAACGTACAAAGGAGAGAGACCTAATATATACTTAACAAAGAGCGAATTAGAATACTTTAAACCTTTTTATAATATAGAAAAACCCATATTAGTCATACAACCAAATGGAGGGTATGTAGGACAGGGCTATAACTACTCATGGACAAGAGATATCCCAGAAACAACAGTATTAAGAGTAATAGAGGAATTTAAAGATACTCATACAATAGTTCACATAAAAAGAAAAGATCAAAAAACATATCCGAATACATTACATGCACTTGATGGATTTCGTAGCATAGCAGTATTATTACAGCTATCAGATAAAAGACTGTTGATAGATTCATTTACACAACATCTAGCAGCTGCTTTTAATTTACCGTCAACAGTATGTTGGGTATTAACACAACCGGAAGTATTAGGATATAGGTTACATAATAATATAAAAGCAAACAAGTTTACATTACAAGCAGACTATAGTAATAAACTTTACGAACCATTTGCGTTATCAGAAGATATAACAACCTGCCCTTATGGAGACTTAAGGCAAGTATTCAACGATAACCAAATAATTAAATCATTAAAAAATGACACAACCAACTTGGAATTATAAAGGATTACCAGTACTTTCAGTAGAAACAATGCCGGAAGGAACTTATGGATTTATATACGAGGTACTACATATACCAACAGGAAGAAAGTATTTAGGAAAAAAAGTACTTTATTTTGAGAGAAATAAAAAATTAGGCAAAAGAGAATTAGCAGCATTAAGAGAAGAGAGAAAAGCAAAAGGAATAGGAGGTAGAGTTCCTGCTAAGAAAAAAGTAATAAAGGAATCTGATTGGCAAACTTACTATGGATCTCAAAAAGAAATATTAGAATTAGTTAAAAACGGAAAACAAGAAGACTTTAGGAGGAATATCCTACAGTATGTATCAAATAAGAAACAATTAACGTATTTTGAATGTAAGCACCTATTTATAAATGAAGTACTAGAGAGTCGTAATAACTATATTAACGATAACATACTAGGTAAATTTTATAGAAAAGACTTTGATATATGAAACTAAGAGACATTCTTTTAAAGGAAAACAATGAAAGCTGCCCAGCAGCTACACAAGACCTAATGTTAAATACTAAAAATAGAGACGCATCTATTAAAGCAGAACATATTCAATATGGTCCACTAAACGTAGCAGAACCGGGAGACTATTGGAAAGAAATAGCAGAATATTGGAATACAACAGAAGAAGCCGCTAAAGGAACAAACTGCAGCAATTGCGTAGCTTTTGATATCTCAAAGAGAATGAAAGACTGTATGCCAGGAGAAACATCAGACCCAGATGGAGAATTAGGTTACTGTTGGATGCACCACTTTAAATGCCACTCAGCTAGAAGTTGTAGAACTTGGGCTAAAGGCGGACCAATAGTAGATGATAAAGTATCTAATGATTGGCAAGAACGTAATAAAAAGTAAAAAGTATGATAAAGTTAAAAGAAATAGCAGGTCTACCTTCCATAGCGTACCACGTAGAAAACGGACTCTCCTTACATGAGAATGTCTACCGGTACTCTAGCGACAAGTTTATACAATTATTTAACGAAGCAAGAGACTTGTGGAGAGACGGATATATTCAACTTAATGAAGCAGACATAAATCTTATAGAAACAACAGACATCGGATTATACGGAATGTACGAAGGACAGAAAGTACCTTTAGATTTACCTATGTTAAATGAATCAGTTAATGAAGCTGAGTACCAAGGGAAAGAAGTACCGTTAAATAAACCAAAAAGAGGAGGTTCTAAAAAGTTCTACGTTTATACAAAAAATAAAAAAGGAAACGTTGTTAAAGTTTCATTTGGAGGAACAACCGGACTAAATGTAAAAATAGACGAACCAGGAGCTAGATCATCATTTGCAGCTAGACATAAATGCTCTACTAAAAAAGATAAAACTAAACCTGGATATTGGGCATGTAATATAGGAAGATACTGGAAGTCATTAGGAGGAAAAAGAAATTTTAGTGGATACTGGTAACCCCTACACAGAAGACGGAGAAGTTAGAACTTTTCTACAAGAAGTAGATGAGTTTGAATTAGTATGGCATAGAGATAGAGAAGATAGAATAGTAACTACATTAAGTGAAACCGATTGGAAGTTTCAATTTGAAAACGAATTACCAATTAAAATAGAAGAAGAAATATTTATACCTAAAAATAAATTCCACAGACTTATAAAAGGTACTGGTGATATTAAATTAAGAGTTAAAAAAATAATATAATGAAATTAACAGACATAATATTTGAAAATAAAAATATAGATAACCTGGAAAAAGAATTACAGAAGGAATTTAACAGTAAACTGGGTATATACCAACCAGACGTTAGAGTAGGAGAATATTCTCAACCAAGACCGGAAGGAGATCCAAATAAAGATAGAGGATACGGGCATGTGGAATTTATACACAGAGATAAAAATGGAATTCCTGAAAATGACTTTAACACAGCAATCTCTATGTTAAAAGAAAAAAACTTTGAAATAAAAGAGGAATCTAACACATATGAAATGGAACCTGGTGAAGGAGAAGATTTTCCAATAATAAAATTTGAATTTGATTTAAAAAAATATTTAGCTGAAGGTAGATTGTATGAAGTAAGTATACCAAAAGACATGACCAAACAAGAATTTTATGATGTTATCAACGGAAATCAGGTTGAGTTAGTAGACCAATCTGGTAAAAGATTTGGTTCAACTACTGAAGCGGAAAATTATGAAGTTTTCTTTACTAATGGAAGAGAAAATAGAGAACTTCTTAAAAAAATAGGTGAAGAGGAATTTATTAAACAACTTAAAAACCTGTACAATATTAAAGTAAAAGAAGTAATGTAAATTAAAATAAAATAAAATTTGAATTTGATTTAAAAAAATAAGAATGAAATTATCAAAAATAATATTAGAAGGTCCATTACAATATGACCCAGACTTTGATAAAGAAGTAGAAAAAATTAAAGAAAAAGGAGGTACATATATCGGATCAGGAGATTACGGCTCAGTATTCTTATTAAATGGAAAAGCAGTAAAAGTAACTACAGATGACGTAGAAATAGAACATGCTAATATAATTAAAGGAAAAAAAACAAATAACTTTGTTTACATATACGGTGTAGAAGTAATTAATCCAAAATTAGCGATAATTGAAATGGAGGTACTAGGTAAATTTAAAGGAGATATACCTGAAGAATTTATAGCAAATACAGAACAAGAAGCAACAAATTTAGGAATAGATTTAGAAGAGCTAGACTTTGTAGGAGATAACATAATGGTACATCCTAAATCAGGTAAACTTAAAATGATAGATGTTTAGTTGGAACTTAAAATAATTTTTCGTATATTATTAAAGTAAACTAATATCCCATAGGGAAAATAAAAAAAGTATGAATATAAATTCAAATGATTTACTTGAGCTAGTTCAAATTGTTGTAAAAGCAGAAATGGAAGAACAACTTAAAGAGGTTCACGAGACTTTCGAAAAATACAATAAATCGTATAAAGAAATGCACTCCTACCTACTTAAGAGTACTCAAGACCTAGAACAACGACCTGAAGAAGTTAGAAGAGAAATAAGAAAAACACTTACAGAACACAAACAACAACTGGATTTACTTACTAATAGAACAACTGATTTAACAAAGCAAGTAGACAAAGAAAATGGGTTTATGTTTGAACGTATAAAGCACATAGAAGGTACAATGGTTGTCAAGAAAGAAGGATTTTACAGAAAATATTAATAGATAAGAAATGATTTTAAGTAACGGAGCAGAACTAACATGGCAACAATTCATACAACAACCGGAGTATGAGAAAATGACTCTAAGTGAGCAAACAATTGCGTACGATAAGTACCTATCTCACTTAGCTAACATACGTAACAGTATGATTAATCACCAGAATAAGGGGAGACTAGTAGTAGATTTTAGAAAGGGATACCCTAGGGGATGTAACGAAGGTATAGATATAGTATTTTTGGTAGACTATACAGGGAGTATGGGAGGGGAAATAGAACAAGTAAAAGCAAGCATAATTGCCATAGCGAATACAATTATTACAGAATCGTCAAACAACTATAGATTAGGGTTAGTTCTCTTTGATGAAAAACTATCAACCGTAGCCTTTAACTACGAAGTATCACCAGACTATGTAGCTTTACCAGCCGCACAGAGGTACATTAATGAAAATGAAGCAGTAAGTAGAAGACAAGCAATAACAGCAATGGAGGTTATGAGACAAAATAACGAAACATCGTTTACTGCACAACTCAACAAAATTAACGACACCCCTAATTTTCCGCTAGGATCAGGACAAAGTACCGCAGAACCAGGAGGACTTGGTTATGAACAGGTACTAAACGGGATAGCAGGTGAGTTTAGAACGGATGTTAGTAGGTTAATATTACTGATTACAGACGCCGTACCTGGAGGAGACGATGATACCTATAATGGTACTGACCAGGCCTTTTTAACTACTCTAGCAGCTAGATCATTAGATTTAAGGGTACAAGCGTTAATACTATCATCACTAGAGGATGTTAATGAAAATCAATATAAAATATTATCAAACGGAACAAACGGAAGTTATACCTTCGACGACCTAACTAACACTCCAGCAGCAATAATACAAGCAATAGAGGATATATGTGTCATTAATAATGATGATGCAGATAATACAGATAACTTTTAAAAAAGTTGTTTTATAAAAATATAGTTCATATATTATAGTATTAACTAAGATGTATGGACTATACTTTTTTATTAGGAACTTTAGAGAATGTGTTAGGAAAGAGTAGTAAGCGAGCTAGAAATAATCATGCTTTTCACTGCCCTTTTTGCAACCATAGAAAACCTAAACTAGAAATAAATCTAGCAACAACCGAGGATGGTAAAAACTTCTGGGAATGTTGGGTGTGTAAAACAAGAGGTCAAAGCATATACTCATTAGCAAAACAACTTAAACTCCCGAAAGGAGAAGCCCAAGAACTACTTAAGTATGTTAAAAAAGGTAAGAAGTATGAATATAAAAATGAAGATGTAGTAGAATTACCAAAAGAGTTCCAACTACTAGCAACAGCATCAAAAACATCAGTCATTGCAAATAAAATAAAAAGATACTTATATGAACGAGGACTTAGCAACAATGATTTTATTAAATACGGTATTGGATACTGCACAACTGGAGAGTATGGAGGACGAGTCATTATCCCAAGTTATACTGCATCCAATCAACTCAATTATTTTGTTGGAAGAAGTCATGATGGAAATTACTTCAAATATAAAAATCCTGAAGCTTCCAAAGACATAATATTTTTTGAGAACTTGATAAATTGGAATAAACCAGTTATATTATGTGAAGGAGCTTTTGATGCAATAGCAATTAAGAGAAACGCAGTACCTATATTAGGAAAAAGTCTATCCCCGACTTTATGGAAAAAATTACTAACAGGAAAACTAAAAGATGTATACATTGCATTAGATACTGATGCACAAAAACAAGCAATAGAGACTGCTGAAAAATTAATAGCAGCAGGATTTAGAGTATTTTTATTAGAACTCCCAGGTAAAGACCCTTCAGAAATGGGATTTAAAAACTTTACGGAGTTAATACAAAACGCAACAGAACTAGATTTTCAAAAAATTATGTTGCAAAAACTAGACTTATGATAAGACAAGGAACAAATATCCTAAAAGAAAATTCAAAAAACAGATTAGATTTTAAACCAGACCTAAAACAAATAAACTTTTTAGACAGACGGGTATATAAAAGAGATACAGATAAATACTACCCATCAGTAACAACAATCCTACAGTATATGCCTAAAAATAAATTCTTTGACAATTGGTTAAAAGATGTAGGACATAGTGCAGATTTAATAATGAGAAAAGCAGGTAAAGAAGGTACGCAAGTACATGAGGCATCTGAAGCACTAGTATTAGGGAAAGAGGTAAATTGGATGGATGATTACGGAAATGCAAAGTACTCTCAACTAGTATGGGAAATGATAATGAAGTTTCACGACTTCTGGAGTACAACAAAACCTGAACTAATTTCCACAGAAGAATTTGTATTCTCAGACGAATTTAAATATGCAGGAACAGCAGATTTAGTAGTAAAGATGGATGGAGAGACATGGTTACTGGATATTAAAACATCTAACAACCTACACCGTGCATACAACCTACAATTAGCAGCATATGCAAAAGCAATAGAAGAGAGAAAAGGTATTAAGATAGATAGAACAGGTATAATCTGGCTAAAAGCAAGCACTAGATCAGCATCTAAAAAGAAAGGAGTATACCAAGGTAAAGGATGGCAAATTAAAACAATTGATGAGATTGACTATAATTTTGACCTTTTTAAAACAATATACAAACTATACTTATTAGAGAACCCAAATACAGAACCTATTTATAAGAGTTACCCAACAAGTTTAAAACTATAATAAAACTTAAAATAAATAATAATGATAAGTTTACTACAGCTAATAAGAGAGAATGCCGGCACAAAACCTAAGGTGATTGTAATGGCAGGAGGGTCTGGAGCAGGAAAATCACATGTACTTAATAAACTGGGAATAAATAGCCTTACAGTGCTAAACCCAGACAAATACGTAGAGGATCCAAACCACCCATACCATAATAATTTATCAGCAGCATCTGGACAGGTAGATAGAGATGCACAGGAACTAGCAGAAAAAGGAGAATCATTTATATGGGACACCACAGCATCTAACCCAGCAAAAATACAGACTATTATTGATAGAGGATATGATGTATATATGGTAATGGTGTACACTCATCCAATGGTTTCTTTCATATCTAACTTTAAGAGAGAAAGAAGAGTACCAAAATCAGCAGTATTTTCTACATGGAGAAATGTATATAAACTTATAGAACAGTATAAGGCAATGCTAGGAGATAATTTATCAATATTTGTAAATAGGAGAGAAGATAAATACGGTAAAGAAATAGAAGACTTTAATAGAGCAGCGGAAAACGGGGTAGAAGGAGTAACAAAATACCTTCAACAATACATGGAAGCTAATGGAGGTCAAGAAGCATTTAACTCATCCTTTAGAAAACCTTTTGAATTACCATCAGAAGAGCTTATAAAAACATTTGAGGAAGATATGAAAAATGTAGACTACGACAGAGGTAACGAGTCTATGACTAAGGAGCTTAAAAAATATTGGTTGAAGTTCTATGAGAAGAAAGAAGTAGGACCTGGAGAAGATAAAATGAAAAAGAAAGTTGCTTCAATAGAAAGAACGAAGGAAAATAATAAAAAAAGAGAAATTGAAGTTCTATCAAACATTGCAACAATGATACTAGATAGAGAATTCCAAGAACAACTAAAACATTCATCAGAATCGGAAATAGAAAGTAAAGTACAGAACTTCTTAACATGATAGCATTATACCCAGGAGCATTTAAACCACCTCACAGAGGACATTTCGAAGTAATAAAGAGCTTATTAAACGGAAACCACAAAGGTAAGGTATATGATGTAGGAAATTACAAAGATATAGGAACACAGGTACTTGGTGGCGACAGTGACGAAGTTGAGCCTATAAATAAAGTATTAGTATTTATCGGAGGTGGAGAGAGAAACGGGATAACAAAGGAAGAGTCGATAGCAGTATGGAAGATATACGCTAAATACCTACCAGGAATGCAACTAATAGACGGAGATAAAAACCCACTATCAGCATCTAAGGAATATGCTAAAATAAATAACAAAGAGAACTACTATGCTATAACGGGAATAAGGTCGGAAGAGGATATGGTTGATTTACGAAGAGTTAATACCTTTAAAAACTTGGACAACGTTCAAGGATTAGTTATACCCGGAGGTATCAATTCTAATATTAGAGCAACAGACTTTAGAAAAGCAATACTATCCGGAAACCTTGATGAAGTATTGGACTTTTTTCCAAAAGAGTTAAATAGAAAAGAAATATTAAGTATTATGAATATGTTAAAAGCAAGTATAGTAGCTGAAATGATGCAGGAAAAGCTGAATAATAAACTAGATACAATGTTTACAGAGGAAACAAAGCAGGAAGAAGGTTTTGTAGGAACAGCAACAGCACCGCAGAACGTTATTAGATCAGCCGATAAGGTAGGTTTAATTGATTTGTATAATGAACTAAACCAAGTAGTAGGAGACCGAGACTATAACGTAGTATTTAACCAAAATCATATACTAATCAAGCCAAAAAGTGAAGATGAAAAAACAGGATTCGACTACACACCATATATGGCATCAGTATTAGAGTATATGATAGATGAAGGAATGAATATAACACCCTTACCGGAGGTTAAAATTAGGAAAGATATCACAGAGTCGTCAAACTTTTTTGGGAAAACAGCATATTATAATCCTACAGACAAGGAAGTGGTACTTTATGTAGAAGGAAGACACCCTAAAGATGTTATGAGATCATTTGTACATGAAATGATTCACCACATACAGAATATAGAAGAACGATTAGGAAACATAGGAACAACAAATACTAACGAAGATGCTCACTTACTAGAAATAGAAAAAGAAGCTTACCTAAAAGGCAATATAACTTTCAGAAACTGGGAAGATTCTATAAAGAATTAGTTGGATCGTAAGTATATTTATCGTATATTAACATAACAAATAAAGGTTATGAATATAGAAAAAATTAAGTTAATAGTTGAAGAGGTAGTCCCTAAGTTAATAAGCAAATACGGCTACAGTAAATTTACAGACACACTACCATACATAGAGTACGAAAAAAATGTATTTAGTGAAGAAGAAGTATTAACAGATAAGGATAAAGAAGACTGTCCTTACGGAGAGTACGATAATTTAGATAATTCGATAGTACTGTATTATCCTAAAATGAAAACGAAGGAGCAATTAATTAAAACACTAATTCACGAATACCAACACTACCTTCAATCACCTAGTTGGATGACAAGGTACTACAATATGGGATTTAACTACAACGACCACCCATATGAAGTAGCAGCAAGAAAAGAAGAAATAAACTGGAAAAACTTATGAGCAATAGCATAGTAGAATTATTAGAAGCATATCCAATAGTGGAAGAAAAAGAACTTCCAAAGTATAAGATATATTGTGATATGGACGGAGTATTGACAGACTTTGAAGCAAGGTTTGAACATTTTTCTGGAATGTCTCCAAAAGAGTATGAATCTAAAAAAGGAATAAAAGCTTTTTGGCACTTAATAGACGAAGAGGTAGGAGTAAAATTCTGGTCTGAAATGGAATGGATGCCACAAGGACTAAGATTATGGAAATTTATATCTAAATACAACCCAGACATACTAACATCTCCATCAAGAGATACTAAATCCAGAATAGGTAAAAACGAATGGGTAAAAAAACACATAATAGATACTCCAAAAGTAATTTTTGCATACTCCAAGAATAAGCAAAATTATGCAAACGAGAATAGTATATTAATTGATGATAAACCATCTAATATAGCAGAGTGGAAACAAGCAGGAGGAATAGCTATAAAGTGTAAAAATGGTGACGTATCAACAGTTATAAATAAGTTAAAAGAATTAGGATATGAGTAAAGAATCTCTATTAAAAAAAGAGTTTAAAAAAGCAGATGTAGAGAGAGTAAGAAACTTAGTAAATAAAGACTTTTCAGCAAAAACAAAAGCACAGTCGGGTTATAAGAAAGTAATCGAAAGACATAAGGAAGGTGACATATGGGAAGAGGGGGACAGGCAGTGGACAATAAAGAACGGTATTAAACAGAATATAACTAAACTTGATGCAGCAAAAAAAGCATTAAGAGTTCCTTTGAGATGTCCCAACTGTGGAGGTCCTATGAAACACCACCTTGCAAAAAAAATGTATAAGATTCATGGATTTTGTTTTGATCCATGCACAGTTGAAATGGAAGCAAGTTTGAGGAGAGCAGGATTATACGAACAGTATGAGACTAGAATGATGCAAGGAAATATGAAGTCATTTGCAAAAGATATAGAAGAGTGGGTACTGGATTTGGTAAATACAAATGATTCTTTTGTAACTGAGGCAGGAGATGTAGAAGATTGGAATTCTAATAACAACGTAGAAAAACAAGTAAATAAGAATGTTATGCAATACTTGAAGCACTTATCAAAACACATAAAATAGTGCTATTTATACTAAAGTAGCAAAACACAATGGCTATAAAGCAACTAAAAACCATTACCTTAGAGGAAAAAGAGGACAAATTTGACCGTATTTCCTTCTATTTGGACTTTTATAAAAACTTAACACCCGATGAATTTGACATACATAAGAAGGGTAATGAGATTATCATAACAATACCACATAAAAGAGAAAACCAGGACGATACTATGAAAGAAGGCGAATACAGTGACCGAGAAGATTCTGATTTAAATGCAAACGAATCACTGAGAGACTGGTTTAAGAAAGAGAAGTGGGTACGCATCTCTTCTTCTGGTAATAT
>ERZ1046740.2784-NODE-2784-length-10992-cov-5.302551_pt1 | contig 10992 bp, 13 predicted proteins | sample MGYA00383093_ERZ1046740 | MGnify/ENA primary metagenome ERZ1046740 (study PRJEB29581, sample SAMEA5548363) | metagenome | biome: marine; feature: coastal; material: water | depth 25 m | study: Short-term variability in the microbial, nano- and picoplankton...
GGCTTTCCAATACGGGCCCAATCTTGTCGAACCGCGCGGGGATTGAGGACAATGTGACGACAATGCTCATAGTCAGATACCGTATGTGTCTTGCATGTGCTTTACGGCCAACGCATTCGCAGTTTCGCGGTCTGCACCATCGATGACGGAATGAACCAGTGGAGATTGTTTATTGGCTTCGGTTTCGGTGGGGTCGACAGTATTTGCCAGCAACCAGATGGGCACACCTGATTTCGCGACCATTCCTGACAACCAGACATCATCAACCGCCCATAATACTGGTGGAATATCCTCGGCGCTGTCGTCGAAAAATTCAGGGCGCACCATCACACCACCGCAGCCTTCAAAAATATCAATATGACCAGAGCGCATGTAAACCCTGCGAGAAGGTGCTGATACATTTTTCCAGTTTCGTCCGGCGAGAAATTGTTTGAATAGGAAATGTAGTTGAAACCGCACATCCGTAATACGCCACCGCCGAACAGCCTGAGGTTTATGCCGTCCAACACCTTGGCTATCCGCTATGGTTTCGACGTTAAGCCCGAGCACGCAAAGCGCGCTACTGGGGTGCTTTTGACGTAATTTGTGAAACCGCTTTATCCAATTTGGCGGATAAATACGATCATCATCACAAAACAGAAGGTCAACGTCCTGCCCGGCAAATTCACGCGCTGCAGGTAGGATTTTTGTGGCAGGACCAAGATCTTTTTCGACGCGCCGGATTTCCACCCCGTCTGGAACCTTCGGCAACGCACCATCCCAATCGGGGAAACGACGGTAGGCTTTAGCAACATAAAGGATAATACGATCGGCCGGATGGTCTTGCGTCAATATGCTTTCAAGTGCTGTTGCGATCTTGTGAAACCTAGGTGGAATTGTGGACAGCGTTACGATCAGCATGTTTACGGCCAGACCCCATAATTCTTGCGAAAGTACTCTATACAGGTTGAATTCGCCTTGCCTCTGTCGGCTCTCTCAATTGTCGCTTCGTGCAGAGCATCATAAACGCCAGCGGGCGTGTGCTGTGTGTCATGTTCGTCGGCCAAGGCCCAAATTTTGATACACTTGCGCGCTAGACAACCAGAAAGCCACACGTCGTCGACGGCCCAAACGACCTCAGGGATGTCAAAGGCCTCGTCGCCAAAGAAATGCGGCCTCATCAGCGCGCCGCCAAACCCCTCAAAACAATCTACATAGCCAGAGGATTTGAACGTCACCCGGGTCGGTTCACGCAGGTATTTTCGGGTCACAGGGGGAAATAGGAATTCCTAAACCATCCTGGCTTGAAACCGCAGGTCCCAAGTGCGCGACGAGCGCTTGGCACGTGGCATAGGACGGTTGAGCATTTGGCTTTGGCCATATCGATCGGCCTCAAAGCCTGCGATGGCGATGCAGTCGTCTGGATGATCTACGCGGGCGTCCAGAAAGGCCTGCGCCCAGCCAGGTTTGTAGCGACGATCATCGTCGCACAGCAGCAAATCCACCTCTTCACCGTGAAACTCTTTGGCTGCATACAAGATTTTTGTGGCTGGTCCCATGTCACGCGGCACGCGCCTAATTTCAACGCCTTCGGGAACGTCGGGTAGTGTCCCATCCCAGTCTGGAAAGCGCCTAAAGCTCTCCGGAATGTACAAAATAATTCTGTCGATCTTGGCCGTTTGTTGAAGCAAGCATTCCAACGTTGGGACGAGCTTGTCGAACCGAGAAGGGATAGAAGAAAGACAGACAATCAGCATCTTTTGGTACTCTTGCATTTGGTATTGCAATAGACCGAATCTCTTGAATTTTACAAGCTATGAAACGGGCCAGTTCGTTTTTGGGCAAATTTTAAAGGCATTCTGACAAAGGAAGAAACGACGTCTTTGCGCGCATCCTTCAGCCCTCTTCGGGTGTGTCTTGTTCTGTGGGGGCAGCGCCGCGTGCACGTGCGACGTAAACCGACACCACCATAAAATCCGCAGCTGTCATTAAACGCCTTTCTCGCACCAATATTTCCAATGGTTCTTGTTGTGACCAGTCAGAAAAGGCCGAAAATTGCTGTGCCACCAAAGGCGCGGTTTCTGGCCGCGACGAAACCATACGAGCCAAAACGTGATCAATTTTTTGACGTAAATCTGGCGCCGCGACCCCGCGCTGCACCGCCAAAGCGCCGATCACACCCAAAAGTTTGTTAAGCGGCTGATCTTGGTTCGACATCAGAACTTTATCTAAGTGCGCAACCCCTGCCGTGCCCTCCAGCTCGATCAGAGCTGCCGCAAAAGCACCGATATTATTGGCATTGTCCCATTTTTCGACCCGAGAAAAATACGCATAGATTTCCTTGCGTGCTTTGTCGTCATCGCTAAGCCCCAGTAACAGAACCCGAATTGGCTGGTAAGGATACCCATTCAGAGTCCACAATTCGTCAAGGAGATCTTGGGTTGAAAATTGCATTTCAAGGTCACGAAGCATTTCATAAGGTGCCTTGTCCAATTCACGCAAAGCCAATTCTCGCAGTCTTGGAGTTGGGCTTGATTGGAGAGCTTCGAAGACTGCAAATCGTGACGGGTGATATCCGTCTTTCCACATATCGACATTTGCGAGCGTGATCTGAAGCAAGTCGTTGAAGGCACGATCATTGTACGCAACCTGGATCCATTTTTGATCTTCGTCTTGGCGAAACAACACTGTATCATCTGGATTGAGAAGCAGCATTTTCCTGTTCAAAGTGTGCACCAGTAACGGCACTTGGTCAGTGTCCTTGTCGCCACGCAAAACCTCGACAACCCGATATGAATAAGGGTTCTGTGGATTGGGTCGGGCTAGGACAAGCGTCTCAGCTTCTAAAATCCAGTCGATCGACGTGCGTTCGGGCTTTGTCAGATCAAAAGCGCATGCATGGGCCATTGTACTGAATGGTGCTGGCGCAGCACCTACACAGAGCATAGCGACGATGGTAACTTGCGCAAAGCTATGGGTAAGTGCTCGGGGCAATATCAGTTTCATGCGGTCGCCGCGTCGTTCAAATGATGTAAAAGGCGCATTCCGAAAACTCCCATTTTTGCATCCAATCCTGCCAAGTTCTAAAATTTTCGCCTATTGGATGGGGACGCCTTGGATTCGTGGTTAAATCGGGTCTATTTGATCTGCGGACAAGGCGTATCCAATATCTGCAATTTGGGTTTGGGTTGATGCCGAGCCAAACATGCCCGTGACCCTGACAGCTTCGAACATGCCAGACGACACATAGGGTTTTTCTGTCGTGACAAAGACAAGCTGATTGGCAGGTGGCGGCGGAACATGGACGCAAGCGCCGACAAAAGGCACAAGAATAAAGGCGGTGACGCCCGTTCCGGAATAATCGATGGGCACAATATATCCCGGCAGTCGCACATTCATGCCATTCCAATCGGTGCGAATACCCGAGGAGTCTGGCTGCTCACTCATCATAGTGGATTGATCGTGTTCAAAAATTCCCTGAAGTACAGGTGGGATAAAACCTTCGCCTTCTGGGACAAGATCGGACCAGCTCAGGTCCACATATTCACTGGCCCATGCTCTTTTAGGCATAAGAACCAAGGCTCCAAGGCCTGATAAGACTGTTCTGCGTCTAAACTGGTCTATTCCCAAACGTAGACCTCCATTTCGTCTGCAGTCAGGGCATAGCCTGTCTCTGCGACATCCGTTGACTGAAGCTGGTGCTGCATTTTCCCCGTCACCCAGACTGCTTCCCATAAATCATCACTGGGCCAAGGCGTATTGCTGGTAACAAAAACCAATTGATTGGGCGGCGGCGGCGGCGTGTGAATACATGCCCCAACATAGGGCACCAACACGAAACTGGTGACACCTGCCGTTGACAGTTCAATGGGGATGATGAAACCGGGCATCTTAATGTAAGCGCCATCAAGCTTGGGGTTCAATTTGATTGCATTTGAATCAAATATGGGGCGCCAAGTGTCGTTCTCCACGTCCATCTCACCCTCTCCGATAATCTCGGAATAGGGCACGCCCGGTGGGATTAGATCATCCCATGTAATCTCGTTTGCCTGTTTGGCGATAGCCGCGCTCGGCAGCGTGACGCAAGCGGCGGCTGTGGTGATCAATTGGCGGCGTGACAACAACATCGTCATTTACTCTTCATCCTAAATTCGGACCATCATACCATCTGCGAGAGACATTCGATAGGCTCTGAGAGCCGGAACCATGCTCACAATTGCGCCAGCGATTATGACACCACATAAAACCCACGCTTCGTGAAGGGTCGGGGGGGTAATCGGAAGCCACAGGCCAAAGGCCTTGTCGACAAGGGGTTGGGCAAAGAACAAGCCGACATAAAGCAATACGAGACCCAGAATTGCACCGATCGCAGCCATCAAAGTGGCCTCGAGTACAAGCATCCCAAGGATCACACGCGGTCGCGCGCCCATTGCTCGAAAGATTGCCATTTCTCGACGGCGTTCATTGAGGCTGGAAAAGATTGTTGCCATCATCCCGATCAATGCTGTGATGATGACCATACCCGACACAGCAATCAGCGCAGTCTCAGCAATGCCGACGATCTGCCAAAGCTCTTGCAGGGCAACTCCGGGCAAAATTGCGAGCAGATGTTCTTGCGTATAATCATTGATGGAGCGTTGCAGCGTAAAAATTTGCAGGCGGCTTTTCACACCTACAAGGGCCGCGGTGACGGCCTTGGGTTTCAGGTCCATTTGTCGGATTACATCCGCTGGCGTGGATTGGCCGGGAATTTTTGCGCCACTTTTCCAATCAACGTGAATAGCTTCGATCGCCTCAAGGCTGACAATGACCGTGCGGTCGACTGGGGTGCCGGTTTTTTTCAAGATGCCCGAGACGCGGAAAGGTTGGTCTTTGTGATCGGAGAAAGAGGCAAGGCCGTGGGAAACAACAATTGGATCTCCCACGCTATAACCCAGTGTGGCGGCCACATCAGCTCCGATCACTGTGTCAAAAAGGTCTGACATAATTGCGCCGTCTCGCACCGACAACGATTGGCGCGATCGGTATTTGTAACGGTCAAAGAATGCAGGCGTGGTGCCCATCACCCGAAACTCTCGGTGGCTATCTCCTAAAGAAATCGGAACGATCCAGTCCACTTGAGGGCGTGCTGCAATATCGCGATAGCTCTCCCAAGTGAGGTTGTTGGTGGCATTGCCGATCCGAAAAACGGAATACAACAACAACTGGACTGACCCTGACCGCGCACCAACAATCAGGTCCGTTCCGGAAATCGTGTCCGCAAAGCTCGCCTTAGCGCCAGTGCGGACCTTTTCGACCCCCAGAAACAGAGCAACCGACAGGGCGATGGCAAGGATGGTCATGCCAACCGTCAAAGCACGCGCGAAAAGAGACCCCATGGCGAGACGAAAGATCATGCGTCATCTCGCGTGGTTTGGGCGATGTCAGCCATCTGGATGACCCGGTCGAACTGAGTGGACAGTCTTGCGTCGTGGCTGACCATCAAAAGCGTTGTGCCGTGTGTCTGCGATTGTGCGAACAACAATTCAAGAAAAGTTGCCTGAGTAGCGGCGTCCAAAGACGATGTCGGCTCGTCTGCGATGATCAAAGGTGGCGTTCCGATCAGGGCCCGCGCCGCGGCGACACGTTGTTGCTGCCCAACACTTAACGTACCCGCCCGCTCTGTCATCACATCCTTGGGCAATCCAAGATTTTGACAAAGCCTTGTGACCTCATCCGTCAAAGACGCCACCCGATCACGTCGCTGTGGTGCAAACTGTAGAGGAAGCAAGATGTTGTCTTGAACGCTGGCATAAGGAAGAAGGTTAAATTGTTGAAAGATAAGGCCAATCTGCTCGGCGCGAAATCTATCCCTTTTACCCGCTGACATCTCGGCGATATCTGTCCCAGCCACAGAGACGCGCCCTGACTGAGGCTGAACCGTACCGCAAATCAAGGACAACAGCGTTGACTTTCCCGATCCACTTTCACCCAGCAAAAGAACCGTCTCAGCTGGGGCCAGCGTTAGATTTGGAACATGCAAACCAAACGACGCCTGTCCCGGCCAACGGTACTGGACATTGTCCATAAGAAGGGTAGGGGCGTCGTCTGGTAAGATCATAGATCAGGTTAGAACATGTCTCGAAGGTCAAGGACAGGGGCATCACGCTCAACTTCAAATGCATTGGCACCTTTCGCCGACAAAACCTGTACTTCAACCTCAAGCGCATTTGGGAATGTGTCAAAATAGGCAAATGCTATTTCTGATGCGGCGGCCACGTTCGCACATGTCAAAAGATATTCGGCATGGAACTCGGTGTGCCCGGCTTCTTCTTCGTGCTCATGACTTTCGGCCTCATTATGGCTTTCATCCTTGTGGTCGTCATGATCATCATGAGCTTCTTCACTTTCAAGTTCAGCGCTTGCTTGAACGACGCTACATTCGGCAGCCTTGGGAAAGGCAAACAGATCCAAAGGGCGCTCAAGTTTCGAAACCGCGATGTCAATCGCGCCTAGGTCTTCGGCACTTTCTGCAGCATATTCAAAACCCACAATATCAGCACCCGGCGCGTGTAGTTCCATTGCGATTTTGTCGCCATCAAAAGCTATGTCCAACTGACCGACACCATGTTCATGGGCGTCCAATTGGCGGGTGTCTTCGGCAACGGTTGGTCCTGCAAGGATTGTCGAGGCGGCGAGGAAATAAAGGATTTTCATAGTGACTTACCTGTAGAATTTGAGGAAGGATTAAGAGGTGCAGCTTTGGCAACGTCCGTGGATCTCCACGATGTGGCGCTGGGCATCAAAGGCTGTTTGAGCGGAAATCGCAGAGAGTTCTTTGAGTAGTCGGGTCCCGTCGTGTTCTTCGACCGTTCCACAGTCTTCGCATATAGCCAAAACCGGGACTGCAGCGTGGTGATCGCACCGGCAGGGCACAAATGCTTTGATCGATTCAAGCCTATGCGCACGGCCTTGGTCCGTTAAAGCCGCAAGAGCCCGATACACAGTTGGGGCTGCAAGGTCTGGTTCATCCAGTTTCATGTGGTCCAGAATTGCATAGGCGGTCATGGGTTTGTCGTGATCGTGCAGGACATCCAATACATCAGACTGTCGAATTGCCGCTTGTTTGCGCATAAACTCACTCCACTACCGTTGCATAGTTTGTTATTTTATAAAGTAACAAATGGCAATGAAAGTGTTTTGTGTCTCTCGAACCCAAGTGCACGACGTGCAAAATGCATTTGTTTCGCGTAGGCAAGTTGAACAAGTATGGGACGAACCAGTTTAGTGTCCTCCCATTATCACCTTGACGTCGTGCCGTGTCCGCTTGCTCGTGGCAGTAACGATAAAGTCGCGCTGGCCACGATCTAAGTTTCTATATGTTATTCGCCAACGCTTCGGCCGCCAAACAGAACGCATTATTTGTGTGTTCGAGGTCGGCCTCGGTGAGGGCCAGAGATGGGTAGAGCTTTCCAGAGGGTTTGAAGATACCTTCCTGTCTTAATCTAGCATTCCATACAATATTGTCGTGCGGATTGCTGTGCTTAGCGCTGCGATAATCGGTAACTCTCTCAGGGGTAAAATAGAGATCAAACAGCGTCGCATCACCGCAGGTTTGATGTGCAATACCAACCCCAGACAGGGCCTGACTTTGCATATCCATCAACCTTTGCCCATGCGCGCGTAATGTGTCGTACTGGCCAGGGCGGCGCAGGATTTCCATTGTTTTCAGTCCGGCTGTTGCTGCGACCGGGTTGCCCGCCAGTGTACCCATCTGCATCAACCAGTTTTCGGCACCCACGTTGGCCTTGTCGAAATGTGCCATGATCTCGGCATTGGCCCCGAGCGCGCCAAGAGGAAAGCCCCCTCCAATGATCTTGCCAAGAGCGCATATATCCGGCGTCACGCCGTAAAGTTCTTGCGCGCCACCATAAGCGAGACGAAAACCAGTCACGACTTCATCAAAGATCAGCAAGACGTGATGTGTGTCGCAAAGATCGCGCAGCCCTTGTAAAAAACCGGGTTGCGCAGAAATGATCCGCTGCAAAGGCTCCACAACGATTGCCGCAATATCCCTGTGTTCTGTCAAAAGTGACGCAACGGCCTCAAGATCGTTATACGGTGCAATCAACATTTCGTCCGCCACGCCCTGAGGGATGCCTGCACTGTCAGGTACCGCAGTGGGGAAATTTACCCGTCGCGCAGGTGCTAGGCTCATCTGAGCCTCTGCGCTCATGCCATGATAGCCGCCCTCGAACTTGAGGATTTTGGATTTGCCAGTATAGGCGCGCGCCAAACGGATCGCATACATGTTTGCCTCGCCGCCTGAGGTCACAAAACGGACTTGTTCGCAGCAGGGCACCGCATCAACAATCGCCTCGGCGAGCTCAATGCCCAGCGCGTTGTTGGCAAAAAAAGTCATGCCTTTTGGAAGCTGTTCCAGCACGGCCTCCAAGACCTCGGGGTGGCCATGGCCCAGTAGCATCGGGCCGGATCCAATGAGGTAGTCAATGTATTCCTTGCCATCTTCATCCCACACATGGCTACCGTCACCACGTGCTATCACGATGTCTGAGTCGAAATTGCCAAAGCCACCAGCAGGGAGCACTTCTCTGGCGCGGGCAATCCAGTCGGCTTGGGTTCTTAGGGTTTTCATGTGGACCTCATTGATAAATGGCGATCGGATCGCCCAAAGTGTTCTCATCTGGATGCACCCCAAGACCCGGAGCTTCGGGTAAATGCAAGTGGCCATCAACGTTTCTCGCGCCGCGCCCGCTGGCGATATCCACAGTAATCATATCCTGACAGGCCCAAACAGCGAGGCAATGCGCGTCGGGGACTGTGGCCGCCAGATGTAGAGCCTCGGTATCGGCCAATACCGAACCGCCTGTGGCCATCACGAACATGTCGATGCCATGGGCCAATGCGACGTCGCGCATACGAGCCGCTTTGGTCAGGCCACCAACGCGGTTCAACTTAATGCCGAAAACTTCTGCCACGCCATCGCGCGCAACACGTACCGCATCTTGCAGTGTCACAAGGCTCTCATCGACAGAAACGGGAGCGGCGTGCTTGCCAGAGATTGCCGCAATGTCATCAAGTGTTTCGCAGGGTTGTTCAAACATGACGTTCAGGTCCTCAGTGGCCGACATCACTCTCAAAGCTTGCTGGCGCGTCCAACCACGGTTTACGTCATAGAGAACTATTTCACTTTCGTGTCGTCGGTTTTCTACATCTCGAATGCGCGCGATATCCCGCGCGACATCCCCACAAATTTTGACGGAATGCGCGACATAACCGCGTGCGCGATAGCGTTCGATCACATCGCGGGTTTCATTAATCGTTTTCGCGCCAACCGAAGAGGCAATTGGGCGCGGTGTGCGTGAACCGCCGCCCATCAAATCCGCAATGGGTAGCCCCGCATCTTGACCCGCGATATCCCAACAGGCCATGTCGATGGGGGATTTGGCATACAGATGCCCTGGCAACGCTTGATCCATCGCGCGCTCAACTTCAAGAACTCTGCGTGGGTCAAGACCCAGCACAAATGGTGCCATGGTTTCGATCCCTGCACGAATTCCCGGTCCATGGGCCGGCACATAGGTGTGACCCCAAGGTGTGCCTTCGCCCCAACCTACCAATCCTGTGTCGGTTTCAATCTTCACAAGCGTGGCGTCGAGCACTTCAAATTTCAGCCGCCCACCAGACAGCCAATAGGGATGCTCGAGCGGCAAATCGACTTGAAACACCGTGATGCGTGTGATCTTCATATTCATTACCTCGCTGAGGGCGTGCCGAAGGCTTTGGGAACGCGCGCCAACCTAAGGTTTAGCGTATCGACCAATTCAGCAATAGCGCGCAAAAAGACTGGCAGGTTCATGATGTTAAATCCACCGCTACGTCTGCACGAGGGCGCAAGCTGTGTGGATCGTATGCAGGTTCTGCAAGCACACGAGCCTCGCGGGACTGGCCATGGAGGATGACCTTTAGAGCGGTCTCAGGCACAGCGGCTTCAGGTGCGATGTAAGCAAAGGCGAGTATTTTCCCTACGGTTGGCCCGAACGCCACTGAAGCCGTGGATCCAACAACTTGTCCGTCCATTATAACTGGCTCGCCACCATGACCATCAATCTCACCATCTGGCTCAATTTCAAGATAGGCACATTTCCAAGTCGGATCGGTATTAAGTGTCTTGTCGCGTCCAAAGTAATCTTTGTCTGTCCGCGCGAAACGCAACACATCGGCCTCGGCAAGAGTGACCTCGTTCGTCAACTCTCCGGCTCCCTTAAATCCTTTCTCCATCCGCATCACATTCATCGCAAAGCTACCATAGTCAGCGATTCCATGATCCTCACCAGCGGCCCAAAGAGCGTGGTAGACATCAACCATGGCTGCGGTGGGCATATGCAGCTCCCAGCCCAATTCACCCGCATAGGACATGCGGAAGGCCCAGATGTTATGGCCCGCAACAGTGATTTCTTGCGCTGATAGCCAACGAAAGGATGCATTTTCCAGCGGTGCTTCCGTGCAGGCCGAAAGCACATTACGTGCCTTTGGGCCGTTGAGCGAAAGTGCACCCCAGCTGTCCGACAAGGCCGTAATTTTGGCCGTGGCACCTTCGCGATGCGTTTCCAGATGATCCAGCAAACGTTGCTCGAAGAAAGCTGCGCAAACGAGATAATACTTATCGTTTTTCATGCGCACGATGGTGGTTTCCAACTCTATCCGCCCCCGCCGATTGAGCATATGGGTCAGCGTGATGGAGCCAACCTTTTGCGGCATTCGATTTGCTGTCAATCTGTCCAGCACCGCATATGCGTCAGGTCCTTCAACCAGCACTTTGGTGAAGGCTGTGACATCCATAAGGCCAACACGCTCGCGCACGGCCCGGACCTCAGCCGCGACCAAATCATCGACGGGTGTGCGGCGGAACGAATAATGATCTTCTTGGGGAACGCCATCTTTGGCAAACCAGCGCGGGCGTTCAAAACCATATACTTCTTCATGGACCGCGCCCTTAGCCTTTAGCAGTTC
>ERZ1046740.2785-NODE-2785-length-10984-cov-5.294080_pt1 | contig 10984 bp, 10 predicted proteins | sample MGYA00383093_ERZ1046740 | MGnify/ENA primary metagenome ERZ1046740 (study PRJEB29581, sample SAMEA5548363) | metagenome | biome: marine; feature: coastal; material: water | depth 25 m | study: Short-term variability in the microbial, nano- and picoplankton...
GTACGTCCGAAGTTGGAACGTTTCCTCCCCTTCATTGCACTGACAGCCGCGGCGGCCCCACTCCTCGGGCTACTCGGAACCGTCACCGGGATGATCAAAACGTTCAACCTGATCACCATCTTCGGCACGGGTGACGCCAAGAGCCTCTCCTCGGGTATTTCCGAAGCGCTCGTCACCACCGAGCTCGGCCTCATTGTCGCCATCCCGGCATTGATCCTACACGGTCTGCTCGCACGCATGGCCCGCCAAAAGATCGGCGACATGGAGCAAACCGCGGTCGGCTTCATCAATGGCGTGGTCGCCACTCGCACCAACAAAGACTAAGCGCGCACGCCCACTTTTCGATGTTCGATAAAATCATAGGCATATGGCTGAGCGGCGGCTGGGTGATGATCCCACTCGCACTCCTTGCGGTGCTCATCTACTCGACTGGCATTCAGTTGCTGCTCTTTCTCCGCAAAGGCAACATCCAACTGGGCCATGAAACCGAATGGATGAGCTGGATCTACGAGCCCTCAAAAGCCGAAGGTCGCGCAGGTGAAATCATCCGCTACACACAGGAAAACATCTCCGAGTCCAAACACGTGCGCAGCCGTTTCGAAGAAGTGCGGCAAAGCATGCTACACAACATTGAGCGCCGTATTGTGTTTTTGAATACACTCGTCGCCGCCGCCCCACTGATGGGGCTTCTCGGCACCGTCATCGGTATGCTCGGCACCTTCGCAGCTATCTCCAGCGGCGGCGGCTCTGAAACCGCAGGCATGGTCGCCGCCGGCATTTCGGAGGCACTCATCACCACACAAACCGGCCTCTTCATCGCCCTGCCCGGCATCTTCCTCACGCTCATCATACGCCGGCGCAAGCACGCTGTCGAAGCTGCCCTCGCCCGCATCGAAGCGCTCAGCCTCACCAAGCTAAAGCTAGATTAGGACACCGATCCACATTCCTAATTCTTAATTCCTAATTCTTAATTTATTCCAATCATGCGCCGCAACCTAGCATCCGAAGACCGAGACGACGTCGAGATCAACCTCTCGCCCATGATCGACATGGTCTTCATCCTGCTGATCTTCTTCATCGTCACCACCGTGTTCGTTGAGGAGACCGGCGTCGAAGTCAACAAACCCGAGGCTTCCGCAGCCATACAACTTGAGAAGAACAGCATCCTGATTGCGGTCACGGCCAACAACAAGGTGATCTATGGCGGCCGTAATATCGGCGTCAGTGGTGTCGCCCCTATCGTGAAGCGCCTGACTCTACAAGAGGACATCCCTGTCATCATTCAAGCCGATCAAGGAGCCAGCCATGGCGTCTTTGCCCGTGTCTATGGCGAAGCCAAACTGGCCGGTGCCAAATCTATCAACTTCTCAACCAAGCGATAAGCACAAACAATTGAGCGAGACATCCATTTTCCAATGAAACGCATTCTAAATCTGCTCCTCGGACTCACACTCTGCATCAGCTCTCTGCACCCCCTCAGCGCTGTTCCCAATCCTGCAAAAGACATGTGGAACGACCCCGCATTCATCCAGTCGTTCACAGGCAGCTACGGCATCCTCGCCGAATACGAGCCGACCATCTCGAACGAAGAAAAAGTCATCCTGCGCACCTTAATGAATGCGATCAAAACCAATCCCAAGGCGGCCATCCAGCAGTTGCAGGCACAGATCAAACCGAAGACCAGTGCCGCCTTCGACTTCATCCTCGCGAATCTATACTTCCAGGAAGGCAATCTACCCAACGCGGAAGCATACTATAACAAAGCCATCAAAAAGCATCCAAACTTCCGCCGCGCCTACAAAAACCTCGGACTCGTCCAAGTGCAGGGCGGTAAATATCAGCTCGCGGTTCAAAGCATTTCCAAATCATTGGAACTGGGCGATGTCGACGGGCGCTCTTACGGATGGCTCGGTTACGGCTACCTGACCCAGGAACTCTACTACCCGGCGGAAGCCGCATATCGCCAGGCCATCCTGATGCAGCCCGATACAATTGACTGGAAACTCGGCCTCGCCCAATGCTTGATGCAAACCGAACGCTACGATGAGGCAATCGCCCTGTTCGACACTCTGATTAAACTACATCCTGACCGGGACGACTTATGGCTCTTTCAAAGCAACGCCTACATCGGCAAAGGCAAGCCACTGGCGGCCGCGCGTAACATCGAAGTGGTCCGCCGCATGGGCAAGGCCGAACTGCGTAGCCTAACCCTTCTGGGCGATATCTACATCAACAATGACGCGCCAAGCCTCGCGCTGAATGCGTATCTTGCCGCACTCGAAATTGCACAGAACAAAGACAGCCAGTCGCTCATCCGTGCCGCCGGAATCCTAACACGCACGGATAATTACGAAGAAGGCAATGATCGCCAGCACACGGCAACGCTTCGCCGACAAGTTGAGCGATGCCGACGACCTCACACTCCTCACACTCGAAGCCAAGATCGCCCGATCCGAAGGCGACGACGAAACTGCAATCACCTCACTCACCCAAATCATCGAGCGTGACGCCCTCAACGGTGAAGCCATCATCGAACTCGGTAATATTTACGCTGCCCAAGGTGACCTGCCCAAGGCGATCAACCGTTTTGAGCAGGCCGAAAAGATCGAAACCTTCGAACGCCAAGCTTTGATCGCACATGCGCAAGCACTCGTATCGAACACCGACTACAAAGCATCTCTCCCACTCCTACGCCGCGCACTTTACATGAAGCCGGACAACTACCTTCAAGACTATCTTGAGCGCGTCGAACGTGCAGCCCGTAACAAAGGCTAGACACACACAGCGGAAATACCTTTCAAACCTAGGCCGCCTATCGACACGAGGGCGGCCTTTTTGGGCAAGGAGCATCCGATCAACCGAAAGGAAGTGTTTAAAGGAGCGAAGCCAACCTGCCCCCGTTGGCGTCACTTCCGATACCTGTGGGACGCCACGCTCCTGCCTTTCCCCCTTGAACGCCCCACTAAACTGCTCCATTGCTCTCATTCATGCCGCGCCGCTTCCGCATCCTTGCCTCCATATGCCTACTGTCACTGTGCCCGCTCTGCGCGAAGCCCGGCACTTCGCGCCTTGAACTTTACCATGGAATCGCTGAAGGCAACTACCTGATCGGCGACCTCAAAGGCGCGGCCAACGGCGTCGAGGAAATGCTCCAGATCGACCCCGACTACCTACCCGCACTCACACTCAAGGCCCGCGTACAGCTCGACCAAGGCAACGCCGAGACTGCACTCGAGGCAGCCGAACATGCCATCAAACTCGCCCCCGAGAATCTGGAGCATCTACTGCTCAAAGCCCTCATCCTCGGCAACCTCGACCGCCGCGACGAAGCCATCGCTCTGATCGGCCACGTCACGGCGAATGCCACGCCCCCAAGCGACGATTCCCGCGCCGCCAAACAACTGCTCGGCCTGATCCGTATGGCCGAAGGGGACTGGGATGCCGCCGCCGAAGCCTTTAATCAAATCTACCTTGCCGATCCCGAAAACTCCACCAGCAGTCTACAACTCGCCAGCGAAGCCTACCTCGAAAAAGCCCGTAATGCTCTCAGTACGGGTGAAACCGACGACACCGTGGCCGCCATCAGCGAAGCGCTCGCCCTTTACGATGGAAAAACCGGACAAGAAAGTCTGCACCAGCGCACCGCTCTGCGCATAATGCGTGCGCGGCTGCTCACACAAATGGGCCAGCTCGATGCCGCCATTGAAGACCTCCAAGTCATCACCGGCCAACAGCCCGACAACCTCGAAGCCCTCGTCACACTCGCATCGCTCTATGCCAGCGCCGAACGCTGGAGTTCCCTCAACGGAATCATCGCCCCCCTGGCCGCGCAACCCGAGCTGCAAGACATCGCCCTCTACCTCGAAGGCCGCGCGGCACTCGCCAAAGGCCGCGTCGGCACTGCCCGGAGCAAATTCGAAGCAGCGCTCGACCGCCTGCCGGATGGCCCCAGCCGCCTGCGCGCCTCACTCCACTTCTACCGTGGCCTTTGCTTCGATCAACTCGGACGCAACGAAGAAGCGGCGACCGACATCCTTCATGCGTTGGACGCCGACTTCCGCCCCGAAACCGTCGATGAAGCCATCCTCGCAGCCCACACACTGCTACGAGTCAACCAACCCAAGAAAGCCATCACCCTACTGGAAGCGATCACACTCAACCGTATCACCCCTTCAGCCGAAGCATGGGCACTACTCGGGCGCTCACACCTCGCCAATGAATCCACCGCACTGGCTCTGAGTGCCTTCAATCAGTCCCTGACGATCGAGCCAAACCAAACCGAGACGCTGGCCCTACGCGGAGCTCTACTTCGCAAACTCGGCGATCTGGCAGGCGCCGCCGCCGACACCGAGAGCGCGCTCATCCTGGACCCCGGCAATCCCGCGCTCACCTATGCCCTCGGCTTGATTCGCATTCAACTAGGCGATCTCTCTGCGGCCGAACAGTCACTCGGCCTCTCTGCAAAGCTGCTACCGGAGCATCCCGGCATCCAGCTCCTGCACGCCCTGCTGGCCTACAATATACAAGCCCCAAAGACCGCCCGGAGCGCGCTCGAACAGTATCTGACACTCGTGCCAGAGACACCAAACGAAAGTGCCCTCTACCTCGAATACGCACTGAGTGCACAACAGGACACCGGACTCGCCCTCCTCAAACTCAACCAACGCGTCGAACAATCAAAGGCCTCGCCGGCCCTGAAAAACTTCCTAGCCTATTGCCAAAGTGAACTCGATCGCAAAGCCACCCTCGACGCAGCCGGCACAGCCGAAACGCCGAAAATCGCTCAACAACAGCTCTGTGAAGCCGCCTACTGGATGGCCCAACACCAGCGCCTCCAGAACCGAGAGGAAGAGGAAGCCGAACTGCTCAACCTCGCCACTCAAATCGGCACGCCCGACCTGCCCGAGTATCAATTTGCTCAATGGCAGATAATGCACCCCTGAAAACAAGCCACTACCCCGCTCACTTTTTACTTGCGCCGCGGCTCAAGAAAGCCATTTTCCTGCCCTTCAGCGTTAGAGCACACCCTGCGAAGGGTCTGTTCCTCGACTTCCCGCCCATCAAATAAGCGGGTATAACGGCTAAGACGGCTCGGTTGCGGTTTTAGCGGTTTCGAACACTCGAAATCCAACAGTCGTGCAAAGAAACATCAATACAATGGCAGATATAACAGATACAATCGTAGACAAAGAAGCGATCATCAAGGAATTCGGTCTCAAAGAAGGCGACACCGGTTCTTGCGAAGTGCAGATCGCACTCCTCACAGCACGCGTGAAGCACCTCACCGAGCACCTTCGCGACAACCGCAAGGACTTCCACTCACGCCGTGGCCTGATCGCGATGACAGCTCGCCGCCGTAAGCTTCTTGATTACCTCAAGCGCACTGACTTCAATCGCTACACCGCGATTATCACGAAGCTTCAGCTTCGCCGCTAGTCGAAACACTTTTTCAATGCCGGACTCTACTCGTGAGAGTCCGGCATTTTTTATTTAGGGAACTCACATATGGTGACACAGGCATCCTAGCCTGTAACTCCCACCGCAGGCAGCAATGCCTGCATCACACACGAAGACCATGCCGATCATGGTCGGCGGCAATTAGGGTCTGACTCCCGACATGCCGCTTGAATGCATCAAGCAAAACACAAAGAAAAGTATGAAACAAAAACACAACGTAACCGTTGAAGGTCTCGGCATCGAGATCTCTACCGGCACTCTCGCTGGCCTCGCTAGCGGCGCCGTCACAATCAGCATGGGTGAAACCGAACTCTTCGTTTCGGTCACTGCTGCTTCCACACTCCGCCCTGGGCAGGATTTCTTCCCGCTCACTGTTGATTACCGCGAAAAATTCACTGCCGCTGGTAAGTTCCCCGGTGGCTACTTCAAGCGTGAAGGTAAGCCTTCCGAGAAGGAAATCCTCACATCCCGTCTTTGCGACCGTCCACTTCGCCCGCTCTTCCCGAAGGGCTTCATGAACGAAGTGCAGGTCATCGGCCTCCTCCTGGCGACTGACCTCACAAACGAGCCTGATATCCTCATGGTCAACGCTGCTTCTGCGGCGACTCTGATCTCCGACATCCCTTGGAACGGCCCAATCGGCTGTGTGCGTGTTGGTCAAATTGATGGCGAGTTCGTCACCAACCCGACTCACGACCAAATGCTCGATTCCGACCTCGACCTCATCTACGTCGGTTCCGAAACCGAAATGTTGATGATCGAAGGTTCTGCTGAGTTCATCTCTGACGAGCGTTTCTACGAAGCCCTCGTTTACGGCCAAGAAGCCATCCAGCCACTGATCGCCGCGCAGAAGGAACTCGCTAAGCTTGCTGGCAAGGCGAAGAAGGATTTCGCATTGATGGTCACACCAGCTGCAGTGCTTGAGTTCTGCGAAGAACACGCCGCTGAAGGTGTGAAAGCAGCGCTCAACTTCGACAGCTACACAGAGCGCAAGCTCGCCATCGAAGTCATCGCCAAGGAAACAAAGGCGGCTCTCGAAGAAAAGCTCGGTGCTGAAAATGTAAAGGGTGACGACGTCGCTCGTGCATTTGACGAAATCCAAGAAAAGCTCTACCGCCAGAACATCCTAGACACCGGTAAGCGTGTTGACGGTCGCGGTAACGCAGACCTGCGCACCATCTCTTGCGAAACAGGCGTGCTGCCACGCGTGCACGGTTCTGCAGTATTTAACCGCGGCGAAACACAAGCCCTGGTGATTACAACACTCGGCACTAGCCGTGACACACAAGACATCGACGGTCTAACCGGCGGTGCCAAGAGCAAGTCCTTCATCCTTCACTACAACTTCCCTCCGTTCTCGGTTGGTGAAGCAGGTCGTTTCGGATTCACAGGACGTCGCGAAATCGGCCACGGTGCACTCGCTGAGCGCTCCCTGCTGCCGATCCTTCCTCCAGAAGACGAGTTCCCATACGCGATCCGCGTTGTCTCTGAAGTCATGAGCTCCAACGGCTCGACTTCAATGGCGTCGATCTGTGGCGGTTGCCTCTCTCTGATGGATGCAGGTGTGCCAATTACAGCACCTTGCGCTGGCATCTCCACTGGTCTTGTCACTGAAAAGGACGAGAACGGTAAGATCACAAAGAGTGTTCTCCTCACCGACATCCTCGGCGCAGAAGACCACTTCGGCGACATGGACTTCAAGGTTGCTGGCACGCCAGAAGGTATCACAGGCTTCCAGCTTGACCTTAAGATCACCGGTCTTCCATTCGACATCGCACTCGAAGCGATCAAGCAGAATCGCGATGCACGTATGAAGATCCTCGCGGTCATGTCTGAGCACCTGCCTGAGTCTCGTAAGGATCTCCGTGAGCACGCTCCACGTATCCACACGATCAAGATTGCACCAGACAAAATCGGCGCACTCATCGGCCCGGGTGGTAAAAACATCCGCCGCATCACAGAAGTCTCCGGCGCACAAGTCGACATCAACGACGAAGGCCAAGTGCTCGTGTTCGCAACTGACAAAGAATCCATGGATCGCGCGATTCTGGAAGTCGATGCATGCACCGCAGAAATCGAAATCGGCAAGACTTACCGCGGTATCGTTCGCGGCGTGAAGGACTTCGGTGCTTTCGTCGAATGCCTACCTGGTAAAGAAGGCCTCGTGCACATCTCCGAGCTCGCTGACTTCCGCGTCAACAAGACCGAAGACATCTGCAAGCTAGGTGACGAAATGGTCGTCAAGTGCCTCGGCGTCGACAAGGGTAAGGTTCGCCTCTCCCGTCGCGCCGCACTCGAAGAAGCTAAAGAAGCAGCCGAAGAGGAAGCTCCTGCAGGTGAAGAGACAGAAGAAGCAACAGCTGAGTAATCAGCCCCTTCAAAACGCTTAACACAAAAGCGGTCACCGAAAGGTGGCCGTTTTTTTTGGTTCTTGGATTCAACTAACAAGTGCAATCAACCAAGAAAAGCGTTTGGTTTGAAAAATTTGTAGCCGCTCGAACGACGATACTCAACGTGGATCGAGATATTGCGGAACGATCCGGTAGAATGCGGGGCAACCTATCCGAACAAGGAAACAGGTGGTGCACAAGCTGACATGCTTATCCCTGCGACCGCATGGACCCATAATTTGATACTCGCCACCCGCAACACGAAAGACTTCGAAGGCACGGCAATTCCAACCTTCAATACGTTTGATGGGAGATAATCTCCAGGGGGAAAGCCGAACCGGAACACACAGACAGGCAGCTGGCCACCTGTTCCGTGAGACCACCACAGGAGCCCTTATCTAGGAAATCACCCTTCTTAATAGTAACCGTTAATTATCCTAATCAAATCGACAATACATACATTCTTATCCAAAGTATTAAATCCCGAAACCATGAGAACGAACACAGATCACGCACTGGCAGAACGCGCAGATTGGGAGGACCTTTACGATCAAATTCTATCCGTAAAGTCGAACCTCTCTTTTAAAGATCTATCAGGTTCGTCGAGCGAATACATACTGATTCTCAACACGCACATGCAGATCGTGTTCGTCACCAGACGCTGCCTGGATTTGCTCGGGATCGAGGATCCGGCGGAGGTCTATGGCTGCCGAACAGGCGAGGTCATACAATGCATTTACTCCAATAGAGAAAACGGATGCGGGACGACTCCATTTTGCCATTTGTGCGGTGCCGCACACGCCATTTTGGGCAGCCTGAAAGGCGATACCAACACCCGGAAATTCCACGTCACCCAGCAACACAATGACCAGACGCTCGCACTAACCATTACGACCAAACCGATCCGCCTGAGTGGAACGCGCTACATCCTCCTCTCCCTTGCCACATCCGATAACGAGCAGGAGCAAGAAAACCAGCCAACGCGCTTACTCCCCGGGCCGGCTGCATTCGATCGTAGAACCGCTCAAATGATCCGAAAGGCGAAGCGACACAAAGGCAGCTCCGAACGGACCTAAACCAACAGTTCTTCGGCGTGCGCACGGGCGGAGTCCGAATGACGGTCCCCGAGCATCCGGGCAAGCTCACCGAGCCGTGTATCGCGGCTCGCGTGAATCGGCCCAATCGAGACTGTGGTCGAATCGTCGTCCTGCGCTTTGGTCACCACAAAATGATTTTGCGCGAGCGAAGCGACTTGCGGCAGGTGCGTCACACACAGTACTTGGTGACGCCCGGAGAGCCTGGACAGTTCGGTACCGACCGCCCGGCCCACTTCGCCACCGACATTGGCATCGACCTCGTCGAAAACCAGCAGCGGCGTGGCATCGGCCTCGGCGAGCACGGTCTTGAGCGCGAGCATCACGCGGGCGGTCTCACCACTGGATGCGATCTTGTTGAGCGGCAACAGATCCTGACCGGCATTGGGCGCAAAGAGGAACCCGCAGCGACTGTCACCGAACTCCTGCAACTCCCGCTCGGCAATCATCTCAATTTCGAGACGGGCCTTTTTAAAGCCCAGCGCCTTCAAAAGCGCCGCCGCTTTTTCGGCGAGCGTCTTGGCCGCTTGCTCACGTGCCTTGCGCAACTTCGCGGCGTCCTTGCGCAGCTGCTGCTCCTGCTTCGCGGCAGCCTCACGTTTCGCTTTAAGTGTGCCTTCGATATCGCCTTGCACGGCTAGCTGCTGTGCCAGCTCGTCGCGCCTAACGATCACCGCTTCGGCACTGCCGCCATACTTACGGCGCACTTCTTGCCAGAGATTCATCCGCTCGGTGGTCGCCTCCACCGCTTCGGCATCAAATTCGAAATCGCTGGCGAGTCGACCGGTCTCTTCGCCGAGATCCTGCATCTCGATCAGCAGGCTACGCGCACGTTCGAGCAGCGGCTCGGATTCCGCATCCAATGAGACCAAGGACTCATACTGCCCGACGATCATACTCAGCTGCTCACTCAGCCCTTGCTCGCCCGACAAGCCTTCGGAGCAATCCGCGGCGAGCGTCACCAGCTCTTGCCCGCTCGACATGCGCGTGTAATCACGCTCCAGCGCTTCGATTGAGTCTTCAGAGACATCGACGCTGTCGATCTTGTTGATCTGCTTGCGCACGAAATCGATTTCATCCTCGTCCAGGCGTTCGCCGGTTTCGAGTGCTTCGATTTCTTTATGCGCCGCACGCCATGTTGTGTAGCCCGCTTGATAGGTCGCGAGCAGCTCCGCATTGTCCGCGTAGAGGTCGAGCATCTCCAACTGGCGGCGCTCTTGAAATAGTTTTTGCGGCTCACCGGGCCCATGAAAATCGATCCACGACTCCCCCAGCCCCTGCAATTGTGTGAGCGTCGCCATGCTGCCATTGATCTGCACCCGCGGCATCTTTTTACGGTGAATACTGCGTTGCAGCAACAGCACGCCGTCTTCGCAGCTCGGCAAGCCCGCAGCCTCCAGCAGCGCATCCATCTCTGTGGAGTCTTCAAAATACAAGGCTGCCGCGACCTCGAGCTGATCGGTGCCCTGACGAATCATGGTCTTATCCGTGCGCGCACCGGAAAGCAGCCCCAAGGCACCCAGCAGCACACTCTTACCCGCGCCGGTCTCGCCCGTGACAGCAGTAAACCCCGCATCCAGCTCAAGCGTCACCTCATCGAGGAGCGCGAGGTTCTTAATTTTAAGATATTGTAGCATGGCACAAAAATTAAGCGGCGGAGCCAAAGAGTTTGACCAAAAACTGCGCAAGCAGGGTCAGCGGGAACAAGCTAACAATGATCGTCACCACCAAACACAGGAAGGTCTTCAGCACGCTCATCCGCAACGCCGCCGAAAGCGACAGCAGTATGATGACGTAACCATACACGAACACGACGAAGAAGAGCGGCGCGTAGCTGACAATCACTTCGGGCGCCATCTGCGCACCGATCATAAATGAGAGCACCATCGAGAGCAGCGTCCATGGCAACAAACTAAGCCCCAGCGCGGTGCGTGTATCCTGCTGCGTGGCTTCGGCACCAAACCAACGACCAAAATTACGCGTCAACCAGCCGAACAGATATAAACCGATCACCCCAGCCAGTCCCCCGAGAACAAATGGCAA
>ERZ1046740.2786-NODE-2786-length-10979-cov-16.990571_pt1 | contig 10979 bp, 6 predicted proteins | sample MGYA00383093_ERZ1046740 | MGnify/ENA primary metagenome ERZ1046740 (study PRJEB29581, sample SAMEA5548363) | metagenome | biome: marine; feature: coastal; material: water | depth 25 m | study: Short-term variability in the microbial, nano- and picoplankton...
AGGCCCCAGTTCCAAAATATCTCAGAAAGAGATGCCCAATTGTCTTTATCTTGCCCAAAATACCTCGGGGGGTTCAAAGGGGGCAGAGCCCCCTTTGCCTCGCCGGCAGAAAACTAGCTTCGGCGTGCAATGGTGTTGGCCAGAATTGCCAGCAATAATCCAAGCGTAAAGTAGCCAAAGATAACTTCGCTGATCACGAAAATCTCGCCAAATAGGCTATCGGCGGTTACGTCTCCAAAACCGAGCGTGGTGTAGGTTACGACCGAATAGTAGAACGGCGTAAACCACGTTTTGGCCGAGTTTGAATAATCCATGATCTGCCAGTCATAGATCATATCCATCGAGTAGATTAGGCCGTAAAACGTAGCAATAATAAAGGCATAAAAGGCGACCTTAAGCAGGCTGCGCCCATGGTCGATCAGGCCCCAAGACTTGAATAGGAATAGATCCAGCGCCCGCCACATCCCGGGCTCTTTGTCCAATAGCACCTGATGCAGCGTGTCGATGTAGTCCTGATCTTTGGCATCCCGCAGATAGATTGCGTTTCCGTAGATTAAATCGATACCGCGCACGCCGTAGTAAAGCCCCACCATCTCGCGGTAGTTGCCGTAAATCAGGTGTGTGACGTTCACATCGGACATTTGTGTAAAGTTAAATTTCGCGCCGGTAATATTTGCGCGGCTTAGGTTCGCCCCCGTCAAATCAGCGTGTGAAAAATCCGCTTCGCGCAGGTCGGCGCCTGTGAAATTGACACCTGAAAGATCAGCGCCGCGAAAGTCAGCACCTCTGCAATTGGATGCAGACAGGTCTGATTTTTCAAGCGTCGCTTCTTGCAGAATGGCCCCAGTAAGATCGGCCTTGTACAGCGCGGCTTGGGGCATCTTTGCGCTGGTGAGGTCGGCGCGGACGAAGATAGATTTTTTTAAATTCGCCCGGGTAAAATCGACCTCGTAAAAGTCAGACTCGGTAAAGTCGCACTCGGATAGATCCCGCTCGCTTAGCTGCTTTTCTGAGTAATCGCCTTTGGACAAAGGGGCCTCAGGTCCACGGCAATGGGTGCGCGCAACGCGCCAATTCTCGCCTCCTGCAAGCATTGCATCCTTGATGGTCTCAGCGTCCAAATGTGCGCTCCTGATGTCTAAGATGTGCGGTCGCTATGCGCCCAAAAGCGCGTCGATCTTACCAAGTAGGCGCTTAAGGTCCACAGGTTTGGTATCGTAATCATCCGCGCCTGCCTCTAGCGCCTTTTCTTTGTCGCCCGCCATGGCATGCGCGGTCAGCGCGATCACCGGAACGCCTTTTGTTTTATCGTTCGCCTTCAAATGACTGGCCGCTTCCCAGCCGTCCATCACGGGCAGGCTCATATCCAAAAGGATCAGGTCTGGCGGCTCGGCAGTTGCCATGTCCACACCCTGTTTGCCATCAAAGGCCATTGTCACTTCGAACCCGCGTTTTTTCAGTCGCCTAGACAACATATCGCGGTTCATCTCATTGTCTTCGACCAACAAAATTTTAGTCATTCTATCCCCATTCGCTTCCCGAAATACTTGCATATGGCAGTGTGCATTGACAAGTCAGGCGGTGTTTTCATCTGCATCGCCATCAAGCAACACTCGCTCCACCAGCTTACGCAGGTGCATTTCCAGCATAGTTTCAAAACTGGCACCGTCTTCAAACATATGGAAGGCGGCAACGTAACTACCATCTTCACCGATCAAGAAACGATCTACATAGCTTTGTAGCCGATCAATCTGATCAAGCCGTTCGATCACTTCGCCTTTATCGGCCAACGAAAGCACCGGTGCGCCACTTTTGCGGTAGAGCAGCATCTCTGGATGGCCATTTTCTTTGTAGCCGTGCAGCGCGTCTTCAAATTCGAATGCCGTGCCGCTGTCGTAGATCGTACCATCTTCCCGCGTGATCGTATCTGGCAGCGGAGAGCCGATGCGAGACCACAAAATGCCAATATAAATATCAGTCTGACGTGGTGGATGTATCTGCGCTTGGAACGTATCAGAGGCCAGCAGGGGCTCTTCTTCCCAAAGGATCGGGACAAGATAAGCCTGCCCTGAAAATTCTTCATTTAGGCGATTGATGATCGTTTTACAGATCAGCCTCTCGGGGATCACATCGCCAGGTGAAGAAATGAACACACGAAGCTGGCGGGCTACGTTTTGGCGAAGCCGAACCTTTTCGAGACAAGCATTGATGCGTGCAGTCAATAGGATCGGGTTAAAGGGTTTGGCCACGTAATCCTCGGCACCGTGCAGGATGCATTGCACCATAAGCTCTGAATCGTCAGCCGCCGAAAGCATGATGACGGGAATGGTGCGAAGACGCGCCGAATTCTGGATGATCTCAAGGGTTTCAAGGCCAGACAGGCCGGGCATCTTCTGGTCCAGTAGAATCAGATCATAGCGTCGGTTCGCCAGCTCATCTAACGCGGCTTCTCCGCTTTCAAGACAGGTCGAACTATATCCGCTGCGCGCAAGCCTTCGGGCCAAAAGCTCTCGGTTGGCAGGGTCGTCGTCGACAACAAGCACTTCGCCCCCCACGCCAAAAATTGAGGACGGCGCGGGCTGACTATCGGGTGCTATGTCTATCTTTGAGCGTGCTTTTTTGGCGGTACTCTGAACGAAATGCGGGCCGATGTTTTCGACCATTTGTAAAACCGTCGCCTGCGCCGTCGTGATATGATCGAGATCACCAAGGATGTCATCGACCCCGTCTTCAATAGCGTCCTCGCGCAGCATTTCAGCGTAGCCAGAAATATGGTTCAATTGCAGGCGCAGCTGGAACTGCGCGTCGACAAAATCAATCTCATCAGCCGAGGTTTTGGCGGCGTTAAAGTGCTGGTCGATCAACCCAAGCATTTTGTGGCCAGCGTTTTGAATCGCCTCAAGATCACCCGACAGCATCTTTGCCATCTCGTCATCCAAATCTTCTGCGATCATTTCGGCGTAACCAATGATGTGGCCGATGGGCGTGCGCAAGTCGTGGCGTAGCTCAGACAAGAGAGACTTAAAGGCTGTTTCTTCGGGCGAAAGCTCTGACATGGGTTAACCTGCCGCCGGCGGCTCATGCTCGCGGTGGAAGCGGTGTGCGGACCAAAGATAGATTTCTGCCAAGGCCCGTTCAGCAAGATCCGACACGATCCTGCCTTTGGCTTCTTGGGTCGTGCAAGCAACCATCTGATCGCGGGCGGCTACAAAGTATCGACGCTGGTTGGCGTACTGCCAGATCAGCTCACGGGTGGCCATTTTGCCCTGATAGAGTTCCCACACTGCCAGCCACAAGGGTAGCAAACCCATGAAGAACACCAGCCAGGTTTTGGCGTCAAAACCACCCATGCCCATTTTCTTGAGCTCATATTTAAAGAGAATAAGTGCCAGCGCGCCTAGAACCGAACCCAATAGAAGCGCGGTTTTGATCACCTCTAAACGCTCATGCTGGTGGTGCAATTGATGCAGCTTTTTTGAGAAATACTTGCTCTGATCGTCGATCCAATAATCGTGAACCGCTTTCATTTTCTCTGCGCTGGGTTTGTGATTTTCAAAGGTCACAGGTTCCATACAGCGGGCAGCGTCAGGCAGCCACTCAAACCGCTGAAAGCGATCGACACTGGTCAGGCTCATCACACGGCGAACGCTAAAACGATCCCCTGCGCCAGAAACCAATAGAAAATACTGTACACGCATGGTTTCGGCCAAAGCACGATAGGACAGATGCTTGCCAAGCCAGTGGCGCGAAGAACTGAGCTTAAAGAACAGATAGCCGACAACAAACAGCGCCACATAAAGCACGAGGTAGATCTTTACGGCAGAAAGCTTGGCGTAAACGAGGAAAAGCAAGCCCATCGCGCCCGCAATCAGTCCAAACGCCTTGAACAACATGTCCGAATTCTTTTGATTGGCCATCGCCAATTGGTCGGCACGCAAAAACTCTCGGTTAATTGCTTGGGCCTGTGCACTTTCGCCAAAGCCATCGTGCTGGGCCAATGGCCAGGCAGTTTGATCTGCCGCCAAATCGGAGAACCGATCACGTGCATAGGTTTCAAAACCCGACCAGCGGTCCATAAACGTCTGCGGTATGTCCTTCATCTCTTGAAACGAGGCGCCCGAAGCGTCCGAGACCAGATACGCCGCGGCGCCTGCTTCAACCGACTTTGGATCAGATGCGCGCGGTGTTTTGATCCAGATCGCAAGCTCGCCGCAATCCTCAAAGTGAATATTGCCCGAGGGCAGCATCACGGGTTCCTGATGTTGAGCACGTCCCGCCAAATAGGTTGTGATAACGTCAGACGTTCCACCCTTTTCGGTTAGTGTTTTCCCGTCCCAAAGCGCCATCAGCACGTTTGAGCGCCGCACGAGGAAATCCCCGAGCATTTCGTATTGCACGACGCGGTCTGCATCTGAAAGTTCCGTCTTGCCGACGTTGCCATCCACCAAGGGAACCTCATAGCACTCCATACGCGGGTCATCGACAAGCTCATTGAAACGCTCAAGGGCCGCACCGCGAAAGTCCTGTTCGTAAAGAGCGCGTGGCATAGGAAGGACCGCCGTCACCAGCAATCCCATGTCCAAAGCCACTTCTGCTGCCAGCGTGTCGGCGCCTTCGGCCAAGCCAGTCACCAGCCGAACCGGTAAATCCTTGAATTTGTTTCGCACGTTGCCCAAGGCGTGCACGATGCTCTTTTTCAGGGCGATCACGTCATCTTTGACCGGGTCACGGTGGCCAGTAATGCCAATTACGAATTCGCAGGCGATCATAGAAGATGCGCCGATATTTTCGTCGGTTGTTGTCAAAAGCTTCGTCCCGTCCACATGTTTGCCAGTGTCATCCAGCAATCGTTCTTAACAATTAATCCATTCTGTGGAATATTTGTCTAAAAAACAAAGAGTTTTCTCATAGGGGAGGAAAACGAATGACATCTGAAGCGTCAACGCTCCAACCCAAATTGCGCGAAAAGCTGGTATATATTGGCCCAAGCTGCTCATCAACAACGGAGTTGAATCATGGCGCCTAGCGAAAAGAAGATCAGACTTGGCTCTCATGAGGATATTGAAGGGCTCGCGCGACTGCCGGATGAATCCAGTAGCCCGGTCATGCGGATCGATCCAAATGGCAAAGTGCTCTACGCAAACAAGTTTTCTCGTACTCTCCATGATCTGATTGATCCCAAGTCTGAGGCGATGGAAAAGAGCGTCGTGAAAATTGCGTTGAAATGCTACAAAGACAGGGCTGAAGCGCGCATAGATTTTGAGACCGGTGACGCCGTTGTCGAACTGGCAATTATCCCCGTGCATGAGTTTGACTACATCAACATCTACGGGCGCGATGTTACGGAAATGCGCAAAGCCGAAAAGCAAGCAGCGGACCTGAACAAATTTCCAAATGAAAACCCGTATCCGGTCATGCGGTCGCTAGGAAATGGTGATCTTTTGTTTTGCAACGTGGCCTCAGAAACTATCCCCGGTGTCGTTGAGAAGGGTCCCCAAATGCGGCTAAGCACAATGCTGGCCAACACCGCAAGCGAAGCTATGCGCACGCGGGAACTCAAAACGACTAATCTGGAAAGCGGCGATCAGACCTTTTTGTTCACATTCTCACCGATCGAAGGCGAAGAGTACGTTAACATTTACGGTCGGGATATAACGGCCGAGATTAGTGCTGAAAGCGCATTGCTTTCCGCCAACGCGCAGCTAGAGCGACGGGTCGCCGAGCGGACCGCCTCGGTACGATTGCTGCAGAATATTGTGCTCGCTGCCAACAGCGCTGAAAGCTTCGAGGGCGCGCTTCAGACGGCTGTTCATGAGATCTGCAATTACACCAACTGGCCAGTGGGTCATGCCTATGTGGTTGATCGAAAAGATGGGAAAGAAACCCTCGTTCCCAGCGGGATATGGCATATTGAGACCGCGTCAAAGCTATCTGACCTGGGTGCGGCAACTGAAAACCTGCGTTTTGGTGATGTGTCCGGTTTACCTGGGCGCGTGCTTGCCGAAGGGCGTGAGGTTTGGATTGAAAACCTATCGACTTACGATGATTTTCGACGCGCAGAGTTCACCAGCCAAGCCGGTCTAAGAGCCGGCATGGGGTTTCCGGTCACGATCAATTCTCAGGTGATTGGTGTGCTTGAGTTTTTCTCGCACGATGTCTCACCGGCCAACATTGAAATTATCAAAACGCTTGAGCACGTAGGGGCTCAGTTGGGCTCGGTTGCGGAACGAAAAGCCGCTGAAGCAGAAGTGAAGAAAAGCCGAGAAGAGGCCGAGCTAGCGCATTTGCGCATGACCGATGCGCTTGAGGTGATTGGTCAGGGTTTCGTTCTGTTTGATAAGGACGACACCATTGCTTTGTTCAATTCGAAATACGCTGAACGCACGAAAAAAATCCTTGGTCGTGATCCTGTTGTTGGTGACAGCTTTGAATCGATAATGCGCGCCACGGCTGAGGTGAATTATATCCCCGACAGTATGGAAGATAAGGAGCACTGGATTCAGCGCATCCTCGACGAACGCCGTGAAACGAAAACCCGTGATAGCATTAGCAAGCAAAACGACGGCACTTGGTTTCGGGCTGAAGGTTATGAAACCAGTGACGGCGGAACGGTCTCGATTTTCACAGATGTAACCGAGCTGAAGGAAAAAGAGGAAGAATTGGCAGAAATGGCTCGCCAGTCAGAATTGGCCCATGCCCGATTGCACGACGGCATTCAGGCGCTGGGGCAAGGGTTTGCCCTGTTCGATCAAGAAGACCGGTTTGTCATGTTCAACCAGAAATACAGTGACATGATTGAAGTCCTCGCTCGTAGGCCGGTTGTTGGCGAAAGGTTCTCGGAAATTTTGATTTCAACAAAGCGATCAGATTTCGGTGGCCTGACACGTGAAGAATGGATGAAAAATGTCATGAAAGAGCGCCAGTCCGACAAGGCGCGCAATTCAACAAACCGATTGCCTGATGGCGCTTGGTATAAGGCCGAAGGCTTTCGCACCCGCGACGGTGGCAACGTGTCGGTCTTTACAGACATTACCGAGCTGAAAGAGAATGAAGAAACGCTTAACAAACTTGCAGAGGAATCCGAGCTTGCGCATAGCAGACTTCGCGACGCCGTCGAAGCGATCGGGCAGGGCTTCGTTCTGTTTGATTCTGACGACCGATTTGTTTTGTTTAATCAAAGATATTTGGACGTTATGCATTCCATTGGGCATGATCCAAAATTGGGTGACCGCTTTGAGAGCATCGTGCGCAACACGAAGAAAAAGAACTTTGGCGACCAAACGCGTGACGAATGGATTGAGGGCATTCTTAGTGAACGCCGTGAAAACCCGACGCGTTCCTCGACGGCTTTGCTAGATGGAAAGTGGTTCAAGTCTGAAGGTTACCAGACGGGCGAGGGTGGTATCGTTTCGACCTTCACCGACATCACAGAGCTGAAAGAGCACGAAAAAGAACTGGACGGATTGGTAAAGGAACTGGGCGTGGCCCGGGACTCGGCCGTTGATGCTAACAGTGCCAAGTCACAGTTTTTGGCAAACATGAGCCATGAACTTCGGACCCCTCTGAACGCTATCATTGGCTATGCTGAGTTGCTGATTGACGACGCCGAGGATGATGAAAACGAAGACTACATCCCCGACCTTGAGAAGATTCAAAACGCCGGTAAGCACCTTCTTGGTCTAATCAATGACATTTTGGACTTGTCCAAGATCGAAGTCGGCAAGATTGAACTTTATATCGAGGAAATCTCGGTTGCAGACATGTTGCAAGACGTCTCGAACACGATCAAGCCGCTGGTCGATAAGAACAACAACACACTTGTGATTGAGATTGGCGAAGGGGTTGAGACCATCCATTCGGACCTGACCAAGATTCGTCAAAACATGTTCAACCTACTTTCGAACGCTGCAAAATTCACTGAGAACGGCACGCTGACGGTCAAGACTAGTATAGAGCAATCAAACGCCGGTGATCTTATTGTCTTTGACATCACCGACGAGGGTATTGGCATGACGCCCGAACAGCTTGAAAAGATATTTGACCCCTTCACTCAGGCGGATTCCTCGACTTCGAAGAAATTTGGCGGAACCGGTTTGGGGCTGACCATCACACGAGAGTTCAGCCGTATGCTGGGCGGCGATATCATAGCGGTCAGCACACCTGATGTCGGAACGACCTTTACGATGAAGGTCTCGGTTGATGGCACAAGTATCGTTGAGCAGCCCGAAGCGGATGAACCACGAAACGCTAATGCCGTAGAGGTTAGCGAAGACTCGCCGCTTGTGTTGATCATTGATGACGATGCCAATGTGCGCGAACTGCTTCACCGCAATTTGAATGTGGCTGGCTATCGCACTGAGATGGCGGCGCACGGCAAAGAAGGCTTACAGAAAGCCAAAGAGCTTTTGCCGGACGCCATAACGCTTGATGTAATCATGCCGCACGCGGATGGTTGGTCGGTTCTCAGCCAGCTGAAATCTGACAAGGCGACTGCCAACATTCCAGTAGTTATGGTGACGATTGCAGAAGATCGAAGCCTAGGGTTTTCCCTTGGGGCCGCCGAGTATCTCTCAAAGCCTGTCGACCGTAAGAAATTGGTTATGGTCCTGGATAAATTCTTGCTCAACAAAGCCGGTGCATCCGTGTTGTTGGTCGAAGATGATGAGCCCACCAGAACGGTCATGCGCAAATACCTCGAAAACGAGGGGGCATCTGTGATCGAAGCCACCAATGGGCGTGAAGGGATCGAAGCGCTAGAAGTGTCAACGCCGTCGATGATCCTGTTGGACTTGATGATGCCTGAAATGGACGGGTTCGGTTTCGTCGAGGAATACCGAAAACGTCCTGAATGGCACAGCGTTCCGATAGTTGTCGTAACGGCCAAGACATTGACCGCCGACGAAAAGCGTAAACTCGAAGGTTGGGTAGACGCGCTTTATAACAAACTGGAAAGCAGCGTTGATGACGTCCTGCGCGACATCCAATCCAAACTTAAACAGCACTGATTGGGGCGTGGATCAGCCGTTACGAACGGTGTCGATCATCAACTGAACATTCTCGGGATCAGCGTCTGGCGTGATGCCGTGGCCGAGGTTGAAAATATGCGGTCCATTTGAAAAGGCTTTGACGATGGCGCGGGTCTCGTCGACCAAGTCTTGACCACCTGTCACCATATGCGACGACTTCAGGTTGCCCTGAACACAGCCGTCCACCTGCACATTGGCAGCCGCCCATCCAGGCGAGACCGAGTTATCCAGCGCGACGCAGTCAACACCGGTTGCTTTGCCAAAGCCGATATAGCGTTCACCTGCTTCACGCGGAAATCCGATGATTGGAATGCCAGGATGACGGGCTTTTAATTCAATGGTGATTTTCTTGGCAGGCTCAAGAGCATAGCGATCAAAATCTTCGCCTTTCAGCGAACCGGCCCAGCTGTCGAACAGCTTGACCACTTCTGCGCCGGCTTCGATCTGCATAGACAGATATTCGATGGTGCCCTCGGTCAAGATATCCATGACCTTTTCAAACAGAGGCCGGTTTTCAGCCTTCAATGCATGGGCAGGGCCTTGGTCCGGTGTTCCACGTCCTGCGATCATGTAGGTCGCCACGGTCCAAGGCATGCCTGCGAATCCGATCAGCGTGGTTTCCTTCGGCAGTTCTTTGGACAGGATCTTCACCGTCTCATAAACTGGGTTCAGCGTCTTGTGGATGTCGTCCTTGGTGCCAAGTTTGGCAAAATCGGCATCTTCAGTAATTGTTGACAAGCGGGGCCCTTCTCCTGTGACAAACCACAGGTCAGCCCCTAACGCCTGTGGCAGCAGCAAAATGTCAGCGAACAGGATTGCCGCGTCAAAACCATAGCGGCGGATCGGCTGTAGCGTCACCTCGGCGGCCAGTTCAGGGTTGTAACAAAGCTTTAGGAAATCGCCTGCCTGCGCGCGTGTTGCACGGTATTCTGGCAAGTAGCGCCCAGCCTGTCGCATCATCCAGATTGGCGGAACATCCTGTGTCTCGCCTGCCAATGCGCGGAGAATTGTCTTCTGGGCCATGATGCTTCCTTTTCTTTGCCCGCGTACGTCCCGCGACAAAGCGCCAATGTCAAGCGTCAGCCGCTTGTCAGGACAACCTGCCGCGACTATCAGGGGGCATGACCATGACCTTTCCTACCCCCGCCGAGCCGCTTAAGATCGGAACCCGAGGATCGCCTCTTGCGCTTGCGCAGGCGTATGAGACCCGTTCCCGCCTGTCCAAGGCGTTCGATCTGCCTGAAGAGGCGTTTGAGGTTGTGGTTATTAAGACGACCGGCGACGACCGTACGCTGATCGACGCAGACAAACCGTTGAAGGAAATCGGCGGAAAAGGACTGTTCACCAAAGAGATCGAAGAGGACTTGCTGTCGGGCAAAATCGACATTGCGGTGCATTCGATGAAGGACATGCCAGTGGCCCAGCCCGAGGGCTTGGTGCTGGATACCTATCTGCCGCGCGAAGATGTCCGTGATGCGTTTGTATCGCTGAAATGCTCCAGCTTGGCTGATCTGCCTGAGGGGGCCGAGGTTGGATCGTCTTCGCTTCGACGCAGGGCGCAGCTTTTGCACCGCTTCCCGCATCTGAAGGTCATCGAGTTTCGCGGCAACGTCCAAACGCGCATGAAAAAGCTTGGCGACGGGGTGGCCGAGGCCACGTTCCTTGCGCAAGCGGGATTGAACCGCCTTGGGATGGTCGATGTGCCCGCGACGCCGATTGAGATTGACGATATGCTTCCAGCTGTTGCGCAGGGTGCAATCGGCATTGAGCGGCGCGTCGATGACCCACGTACTGCCCACATGCTCGCCGCGATCCACGACACACCAACCCGTCAAAGACTGGCCGCAGAGCGTGCATTCCTAGCTGCCCTTGACGGCTCATGCGAAACCCCCATAGCGGGCTTGGCGGTACTTGAAGGTGAACAACTGCGTTTGCGCGGAGAGGTCCTGCGCC
>ERZ1046740.2795-NODE-2795-length-10963-cov-6.915200_pt1 | contig 10963 bp, 13 predicted proteins | sample MGYA00383093_ERZ1046740 | MGnify/ENA primary metagenome ERZ1046740 (study PRJEB29581, sample SAMEA5548363) | metagenome | biome: marine; feature: coastal; material: water | depth 25 m | study: Short-term variability in the microbial, nano- and picoplankton...
TATGAAAAGTCTTTGCTTGTTCAGGCTCATCTGTAATAATGAGTAACCTTAAAAACGGTTTTTCTTCCTTTTCTTCATTTAGATAATCTTTAAACTTGTGTACTAACATTTACTGTGTGGCACTCTCTTTGGTTTCTTCTACCTTTTTACCAATATTATATTTGGCAGATAGATTCCACTCTTTCTTTTCTTTAAAAGGCAATACTTTAATTTGACTCAAAGGTGCTTTATTTTCAGCAGATTGGGGTTTTACGATTTCAATTAAACTCCAATCTTGTAATAGAATGGAAATTGTATTTCTTCTTTGTATATCATTCTCAACAAGTGTTGCCTTCTTACCATCTAAGGCAAACAATTCTTTAAAATGTACTATAAAGTATTTACCTTGTTTGTGTAAAATGTGGCATGATTGGTATAATGTTTTATCTTTTCTACTTGCAACACCAATTCTTGTTAAGGTTTCTCTAACTTTTAAAAAGTCGTCTGGTTGTTTTATGGTGACCTCTAGCATATCTTCAGCCGACCATGATATTTCTTCGCTCATTTTCTTTTTCTCCCGCCTTTAGAAAGGCTTATTTTTATGTCGTCAATTTGTTTGTCGTTTAGTATGCTGAGAGCCTCTTTAGCTTTCTCATTACTATATCCATAATACTCTTTTACATACTCTATATTTTTCAATTTGGCTTGTGATAACCACTTGCCACCAAATCGCTTACTCTTACGAATACTATTTATATAGAAATGAAACTGTAGCTTCTTATCCAAGAAATGAAAACCATTCATTTCATTAGCCTGAGCTATGGTATCATAGTGCATAGACAAACACTTGTTGATTATAAAGGGAGGGTATTTCTTTTCCCATGTTAGGTCCTCAGTATCTAACAAAGGCTTCTTCTCAAAGTTTATTGCATTGAGATAATCTTTTAATTCATACATAATATATTCCAATCAATTATTGGAGCGGGTGACAGGATTCGCACCTGCGACCTATTCGTTGGCAACGAATTGCTCTACTACTGAGCTACACCCGCTTATCATTATTTAAATTTACAACTGGCCATAATTTCAGTTAAACAAGCGACCATATTAATCTCATGGTCTGCAACAAAAGCTGCCTTGTACTGATAACCAGCAATAATTAAAATTGCTTGTGGTACTGATTTACTATCAAGTGAATCATACATACTATCATAGATACCTCTAAAAAGAGAAGCTGGTTCTTTGTCAATATTTTGAACAACCCACTTTCTCATATCATTAAACTTTTTATCTTTTAATGTTTTTACAAGTTCTTTAGTATTTGCTTCTGATAGACTAAACAATATACCACTATCAATCTTACCTCTAACAGAATACCTTTGAAGTTCATTAATAGTTCTACGAAAATCAGGATAGTATTTCTGTATTAATTCTGCTAATACTTTTTTATCAAATTCAATGTTCTCGCCTTTTAATAGACCAGACATTCTTTCCATAAATGCTTTAGCAGTTAGTACCTTTTGACCATTCTTAATTGCAAAATCAATAACAGTACACCTACTATGTAGGGCTGGTATAATTTTGTTCTTGTAATTACAGGTAAATATGAAACGACAATTGTTATAAAAGGTTTCAATAAAATTACGCAAGGCAGGTTGAACACTATCAGCGTTCATATAATCTGCTTCGTCTATAATTACAACTTTATGATTGGCGTCTTCGGTAAGTGATACTGTACTAGCAAAATTCTTAATCTTGTTTCGTAGTGTATCAATTTGACGGCCTTCATCTGAACCATTGATGATGATATAATCAGCACCAAGTTCTTCACACAAGGCTCGTGCAACTGTCGTTTTACCAGTACCGGCAGTACCAGATAACAACAGATTAGGTATTTCTTTTTGTTTTAGAAACTGACTAAAAGTTTCTTTTATATCCTTTGAAAGGATACAATCTTCGATTGTTTTTGGCCGATACTTTTCGACCCACAAATAGTCTGACATAATATAAACTCCACTTTATTCATTATTTTTAGGCTTCATTATTTCATAAGTGATATCATAACCACCTTTTCTATCAGAGAAATAATCTTCTTCTCTATCATAGTCATGTTCGCCTAAAAAATCCATTAATTTATCATCTTCTTCATCCGTTGGTTTGTTACCTATTGGTTCAGGACCACCCCAATCAGGACCAAGATGTGATATAATCTCTTTAAATCTATCTACAGAACCAAATGTTTCAGCAGCTGCTTCTTCACTTATTTCGTAGGTAAAATGACTATGTACACTATGATACTCAATCTTTTTTAGTTTTATATTTGCCATTAAAACTCACTATCTGGTTCTAATGCAATCCAATATTGGACTTTTTTGTTACGATTAACAAAGTGACTAATCTTTTGTGATGAAATACTTACATCATAGTCATCTGTAATCATTTTAAAGTTCTCTACTTTGAAGTAGGCTTTAAATGTTTTATCAGTTTCACCAACATCAATAGAATATTCATTTGATGATTTATTCTTTTTATCTGTGGCAACCATGTGTATCTTACTACCATTACCAATAACTGCAACATCAATTAAATTTAGTGTTGTAGCTGCTTTCATAAGTTTTGCAAAGTTTTCCTTTTTAAAAGTAAACGATACAAAGTTATCAGGCATTGTAATAGATTTCGTAGGTGATACGATTACTGATTTGTCTGCAAAGAAATATTTAATATTCTGTTTAGACTTTGCTTCATTGATGGTTACATTTGCACCACCATTAAAGTTTAGAGTTGGACTATCAAACAAGTCAATAGACCTCAAAAACTCTGGCAAGTCATAGATAGCGAATTCACTACCAAACTCCTCACCAATCTCAGCTTCTGCCAAGATATTCTTCATTGTAGAAATTGTCTGTACTGTCTTACCAGGTTTAACCAAAATGTTTTGATTAATGCCTGAAAAGTTTTTCAATACATCAATTGTATCTGTTGAAAGATTCATTATATATTCTCCTATTATTAGTTTGTCAAGTATTTCAACATACTTTCAGGTGATGATTCACCGTATGGGTCACTAGCCAGATTATCACTTTTTCCAGGTTCTTCAAACAAAGCTTCAATAACTCCGTTGTTTACAACCATAGAATATCTCCAAGACCTCTGACCAAATCCTTTGTCATCTTTACTGACAAGCATTCCCATGTATCTTGTAAATACACCTGAGCCATCTGGAATCATTTTGACATTTACAATATGTTCCTTTTCTGCCCAAGCATTCATAACGAAAGCGTCATTAACTGATAAACAATATACTTCGTCAATGCCTCTTTCTTTGAATTCATTATATTTATTTTCATAACCTGGCAATTGTTTACTAGAACAAGTAGGTGTAAATGCTCCAGGTAATGCAAAGACAACTACTCTTTTACCACTAAAGTAATCAGAGCTTGTCTTTTCGACCCAATCGCCAACTTCTCTTGTTTGAAATTTTGCGTTAGGTACTTTCAATTTATTCATTGATATGTCCTTCAAAAATTGGAGCGGAAAGAATGTACTGCCCAAACTTCTCCTGGTTGGAAACCAAGTGTTTTACTTTTAAACTATTTCCGCATTTGTTATTCATGTTACACATTATATAGTAAGTGACCAAAAAAGGCAAGCCTGATTTGGCCACTCATTTATTATTTTACCTGTACTAATTTAGACCAGTTATCCTTACCTTTTTCTTGTGGTAAGAAACCAGCGACTTTCATAAAGTCTGTTTTACAACCTAGGTCTTGTAGTCTTTTTAGACCTGTATTCCAGTCTTCCATAGTTCTTTCTCGTTTAATTGAGATAGAAGATTTTTTAGTAGGTCTGGATACATGAAATATCACTTGACAATCATTACCTGTTTCCAGATACTTGGTCATCATTCTATGATAAGTTCTATAAGCACTACCTTGTTTACACATAAAGGTATGTTTTTTGCCTGTCAAGTCACCACTAAAATTATACTTGGTTGCTGATTGTTCTTTAGACCATCTTTTTGCCTTTACTTCATTCCACTCGTAAACAGCTGTGTCTAATTCAGATAGATTTTCCACTTGTCTAACTATACTGTCTTTAGATTCTTTACTTCTAAATGGGCAAATTAGGTTAAGATGATTTCTGATTTCCTCTGTATCTTTTTTAAGACCAAACTTGTTAATTTTTAACATAATTGTTTTTACAATGTCAATTTCTTTATTAGTCACTTTTGGTAAACCCTCGTTTTCCATAGTTCTAATATCTAGTAATTGGCTTTCTGTACAATCAACTACATCAAAAACCATTTCAAAATCACCACCAAATAATAGTTCTAAAGCATTTGCTCTATTATAACCATATGTTAGTATGTGACTATATTCACTATTCTCATTTGGATTTTTATATACACAAGGTAAATACTCTGTAGTATCCCAACCTTTTGATAGTGAATGTTTTAAACTTTCAATATCTGATTCAGAGGTACCATGCTGTCTAGCAGTATTACCTTCCATATCATCAATCAATACTTTTGAAAGTGGTAGTTTTATATATTCTTTGATTTTTACACCGACATTTGAAAAGTCGGGAATTGGCCGCTCAAATTGTATCTGAGCTATATTTTTAGTTTCTATAATCATTTTTTTCCTCTTATTAGATTACGACAAACTTTATCCCATGAGGATAAAATCCATCTTATTATTATTTATACATCATTATATAGTAAAGTGGAGGAAAGGCAAGCCTCCCTCCACAATTCAAATTTACTTTATACTAATAGTTTTAGCCTTCTTATGTTCTGGTACAATCTTCTCCAGAGCCACTTTTAAAAGACCATCTTTTAGTTCAGCACTCTTTACTTCAACATCATCTGCTAATGTAAAGTGTTTAACAAAGCTTCGTTTAGCAATACCTTGGTGTAATACACCGTCATTGTCTTCAACTTCTTTTTCTTCCTTTGTTTTTACTGATTCGATTTTCAATACATTATTCTCATAACTTACTGAAATATCTTTTTTACCATAACCTGCTAATGCAACCACGATATCATATGTTAAAGAACCTGTCTTTACAATATCATATGGCGGATAATTATTCGCTGTCATATGTGGTAGTCTATCAACCATATGGTCGAATTGGTCGAACATATCGTCAAACCCTACTGTGAATGGCTTTAGGCCGGTAAAAATTGAATGAATTGCTTTGTGATTTGTCATTTTAATCTCCTTTGTTAAGCAAGTTTAATTACGATACCTCTATTGAGCGTATCACTATTATTTATATAATCATTATATTTCATATTTCAAGTGGTAGTTTTTCTTTTTTGAGTTTAAAACTACCAAAACATTAACTCGCAGCTTAAGTTCTTTTTGAGAAGTTGAACCAGGCGCAAATGCCAAACAAACTTATTCAGGTTAACGCTAGCGCCCCTAAATTCTGTTATTGGTAGAGGTAGGCCACCACCCTCTTTTACCCTAACTTGTCTTACCAATGCCTATCACATCTTCATGTGCTACGAAGGCCAATGGACCAATAAAGAGTAGTCTAACCGTGGACTACCGTGTGTGTATTAAGGCACAACCCTTAAAGTGATGGTTTTTGTTAAAGAAGAACCATCAAACTCCTGCGACCCCGACATAAAATTGTCGGTCTTCCCTACGCTACTGGTCTTACGAACAGCCAGCATAATATATATAACACTTCACAGCGTAGGAATCTCTAAAAACCTCTTTGTTGTTGAAGCTTCTTTTGTTTCTTTTTCCAATTCTTAATAGCTTCTTTTTTCTTTTCTTGTTTAATCTCGGAAGGCTTTTTGTAGAATTGTCTATCTCGGAGCTCTTTCACTAGGCCTTCTTTTTGTACTTTTCTTTTTAGTACACGCATGGCTTGTTCAAGGTTACCGTTTCTAACAGTTACATCAATACTCATAAATTACCTCCTCTCATAACAGTATAAGAAAGGTGGAGGGCACTACCCCTCCACCAAGGACTTACACTATGATTGATAGATTTAGATGGCGCTATCGTCATCTGACTCACTATCATTGTCATCCATTTGTGAACTCATATCCGCTTGTCTAGCTTCTTCGCCAATCTGCTCAGCAGTAGCGCCAGCGTCAACCTTTGTATATAATTCAATAAATGAATTCTTTGTGTCATCATCAAATCTGTTAGTACAGACTTCAACCGCTTTCATCTTTTTACCAAAGATAGCATACGCTTGAATGATGTGGACTAATCTTCTAGTTGATATAATCTCATCAACACCACCATCAAAGTAGGTTTTTCTGATTACATCAGCCCATGTTACCAACTTCTTACAGAAATCTTTATCAGATTTACCAGTAGCTTTAAGTGTAGAATTTAAAATCTTTTCTTCTACAGCAGGTTTTGGATAACTTTGTTCGAAAGTAATTGGAAATCTTTCCAAGAACGCTTCGTTAAGTACATTAGTACCGATAAACTTACCGTCATCACTACCTTGACCTTTTGTATTGGCAGTAGCGATACAGTTAAAACCATGAGCAGGTTTTACAAATCTGTTTATCTTTTTAACAAAGACACCAGAACCTTCAAGTATCGGTTGTAAACACATAATCTTGTTTGAAGCAAGGTCAATCTCATCTAATAATAAGACAGCGCCTCTCTCCATGGCTTCGATTACAGGACCATTCTGCCAAACAGTTTGGCCATCTTTAAGTCTGTAACCACCAAGTAAATCATCTTCATCAGTTTCGATTGTGATGTTTACTCTGATTAATTCTCTTTTGTTTTCAGCACACGCTTGGGTTACACCCATAGTCTTACCGTTACCAGATAGACCTGTGATAAAAACAGGATAAAACATTTTAGACCTGATAATTGATTTTACATCAGGATAGTTACCAAATGAAACGAACACAGGATCCTTTTTAGGAACAATGTCGCCTGTTAAAGATGATACTACATAAGCAGCCTCAGAAACAGTAGTAGTTTCAGGTGCCTTACTAGTCAAAACTTTTTCAGCTTCGCCTTTAGATTCAACTTTAACATCTGTAGCAAAATCTTGTTCACTAGGTAATTTGAATAATGATTTACCGATTTTGAAATCGGCATTTTTGATTAGCCATTGTGGTGCATATTTACAACCAAAATTGGCATTTGCTTCTTTTAATTGAGCAGTAGTTAATTCGTTTGAACCAAACTTTTTGATTGCATAGTCAACGAACTCTTGTTGTTTAGTGTTTAGCATAGTGTTTATGTCCTTCTTCATTGTTAATATAGGTATATTATACAGGCCTTTTCTGTAAAAGGCAAGCGTTATATACGATTTTTTTCACTTTTTTTCCGTTACCAGGTAACGGTTTCCCACATATCATCAAATTAATTGCCATTTTTATGCAACCTCCTTGATAAATTTGTTTAAAACTACTCTGGAAACCAATCGATTCGCCATTGATTTACCAAAGATTCTTTTGAATTCTGACGGTGTGCCTTTCTTAATTTCAACATTATCCATATCAAAACTTTCTACAGCAAGTTTTTTACCATCAAGTAAAAAGAATTTACTATAACCATCAGCATTGACAGCTATTGCTTTATCTCTAGTTAATTCTTTTCTCATTCTGTTATATTGAGAAATCTTATCATCATAATTTTTATAGTCATTGATATATTTTTCAATATCCCATCTTTTAACTCTTTTAACTACATAGAAACCAATCACATTACACTTGTGTGCTTTTTGTAAATGTTCTAATAGTTTTGTAGTAAAGTTTTGATACTCACCTATAAACTTTGATTTACCAATCTGATAAACTTTCTGTTTGTAATATTCTCTATCATCATAAGGGTCAAAATCAGAACCAAAAATCTTACCTCTTGGAGAGTTACCAGCACCATCTGTAAGTGTAATAAATGTCATCTTCTCAATACCATATTTTTTTCTAAACATTGGTATCAATTTGTCCATGTAAATAAGTGACTCATTTAATGGTGTATTACCAAGATAGTATTTGTTTGGTATACCATAATTTTCTGAAGCAGCTAACTGGTCAGCTGATAGGTCATAACTTCTCATTCTCCAACTACCTGAATATCTATCATCAAAATACATACCCATATGATACATAGTTTTTAATGCAAGGTCAGCTTGTTTTTTATTCATTCTATGAGATAAACAATTTACCATGTGGAAGTTTTCAAAAAACCAATCACCTTTATTGTGAGTAAAACCCTTTGTTGTTTCTTCTTCTCTATAATTTCTTTCACTAGTAAAGAAGTAAACTTCAAATGGTATGTTAACTTTTCTACAAAATTCAACAAGGTTAATTAATTGTTTTACAGTATTAAATAATACATCTGACATTGAACCAGACCAATCAAGTAACATCATCATACCGTGGTTTTTGCCATCAGGAATGATTGTTAATTTCTTAAAAATGTCCTCATTGTATTGATATTGTGGCAGTTTTAAAGGGTCAATAATACCAGTTTTATCTGTACTTGCTCTCTTATAAGCAGTTGCAGCTTTTTTCATTTCGAATTCTTTAACAAGATACATAACTGTTTTCTTGTTTTCTTTAGTAAACTTTTTGAAATCTCTTTCAAGGTACTCAACATAAGATTTAGCACCTGAATAATGTCTTAATTGTTCTACTTTGTATTTTTCCATATCAGAAAGGAAAGTTTTCCAAGAAGTTAAACAACCATCTTTACCAAGATTTGGAGTAGGTATATTACCATATCTAAAACCTTTTGATTTCTTATCTTGTAATTCTTCTTGCTTCTGATTATATGAATCATCTGTAATAGATTTAAGTTTTTTCATAGTACCGTCACCGCCAGCACCTTTAGCAAATCTATCTGATTCTTTAGCTTCGTTAGATTTAATATTTTCAGTTGATTGACCGTTGTCGCCAGATTGATTACTGTCTTTTTCATCATCTGCTTTTTGGTCACCAAAGTTATTGAAGTCATTTAATTCATCAGCTTCATCATCTGATTCTTTAGTATCTGAACCATTGCCTTCGCCGTCACCGTCACCATCTTGTTGGTCATCTTCATCATCAAAATCATCTTCATCATCACCAAGGTCATAACTTTTAATAAGTGGATGACTATCAAATTCTGGTAATTTTTGCATTTGTTCAACTTGTTCTTTTTGCCAATCAAGTAACTCTTTGGCTAAAACTAACACATCATCAAAAGTTTTTAATGCGTCAACTTTAGCCAACCATGATTTGTCTTCGGAACTAAAGATGAAAGGCATTCTTTGTAATGATTTTGACCTTAGATTAATCTTGTCAATAATCATAAATTCTTTATTGATATCTTTACCTGCGATACCAAAGAAATTCTGTTTTTCTAATATATCAAAACCATTCTGATAGTTTCTAACAACACCAGGATATTTTGCTTGAATTAATAAGTCAATTCTGCAATCTTCTAATACATTAACATAAGACCTTAACTCAGCATTATCAATACCTTGCCATTGTTCATATGGAGTCCATAATGCGTGAGCACATTCGTGTGCTATCAACATATCATAGACATCACCAGATTTTTCTTTAAATATAGGGAGAGTTAGGACACGGTTCTTAACATCAAAAGAAGCTGTCTTAACATTGTTGTGTTGGATTGTAATATTTTCGTTAGCAAGTAATTTTGCTAGATTAGATTTTACTTCTAAATTCATAGTGTTTGTGTCCTTTTTCATCATATACTGGATAGTATACAGGAGAAATAATCAAAAGGCAACCTTTATTTCGCTTTTTTTTAAAGTTTTTTTTGTTACCTGGTAAGGGTTTCCGAATACACACAAAATAAAAGCGTGTTTGTCGCAGCTAAAATCTGATTATTTTCTTAAAATATCGTCTTCCGAGCACTCGGAACCATATTGAATCTCCACGATTCGCAACGATTCGGTTGATTCGTTTGATAACATATGCCACTCACCTCTATTAAAGTGTAGATTATCAAACATATTATACTTTCCTTGTAATTCGTAATCTGTACTAGGTTCATGTATAGTATAAATTGTAGCCTGGCCAGAGGATATAAACCAATGTTCAGCTCTATACTTGTGTTTTTGCATAGATAAAGATTTGCCTGGTGCAACCACCAGTTCTTTTACCTTTACGACATCTTTGTCATTATGTAATACACGATAGTAACCCCATGGTCTCTCCGTTCGATTATCAGCCCATTTTTCAAGTATGTTAGATGATGAATTACTTTTGGAACCACCGACATTAAACTCAAAGTCAATCCACTCCTCATCCATAAAGTGTTCTAATTCAGGTATATTATCGTCTGTTCTATCACCACCATTTGCAAAGATTAATCTAGCATTAGGGTAAAATCTCTTAACTTTTAGTATGGCTTCTATGGCCGAATCATCATGGTCTGCAAAGTTAATCACATTATCGACACTTTTCAGATTAAGTAATACCTGTTCTCTTTCGTAATATGGTAAGAATGACTTACCTTTTTTACGACTTAACCAATCATCTGAATTTAGGCCAACTATTAATACCTCGCCTAATGCTTTGGCGCATTTTAGGTATTCTAAATGTCCTGAATGTAGGGGGTCAAAACCACCAGTTACAATGACAACTCTGTGTTTCATCTGTCATCACCGGATCCGTGAATGGTATTGTTTTTCTGTCTTAATGCTAGCTTTTCTATATTAGCGCTTGCAATGTCGGATAACTTAATGTTAAAATCGTCAGCCAGTACAGCGATATACCAAAGGCAATCGCCAATTTCAGCCTTGATTTCAGACACCAGTTTCTCATCTTTACTATTTGAGCCATCTCTTATTATCTTCTTTACTTTGTTGGCTACTTCACCTGCTTCACCGGTCAAACCCAATGTTGGGTAGATAATGGCCTGTTCTCTCGGATATATTGCCGTTGTTAAAGCAACCTTTTGGTACATATCCAGGTCGCTAATTTTCTTGTATTTATGATTTTCGTTTGTTACAGTACCTAATTCTAATTCTA
>ERZ1046740.2796-NODE-2796-length-10963-cov-4.442244_pt1 | contig 10963 bp, 9 predicted proteins | sample MGYA00383093_ERZ1046740 | MGnify/ENA primary metagenome ERZ1046740 (study PRJEB29581, sample SAMEA5548363) | metagenome | biome: marine; feature: coastal; material: water | depth 25 m | study: Short-term variability in the microbial, nano- and picoplankton...
AGAATTAGGATTAAATGTTTCAAATTTTAATGTTGTGCTAAGGTTTTTTTTAGCTTCTTTTCTTTCTTTTCTACGTTGATCAATAAGTTTTTTCATGTGATGATCACCCAATTCCAACATTATGTCTTCTCGTCTTTCTGCTGTTGTTCCTGGTGTTGCTAGTTCAATTCGTAATTTATTTCTTTCTGAATTAAGAGTGTCTAATTTAAACACATCAGGAACTAAATCCCTGCCCTTAAACCAAGGTGAATCGAAATATTCTTTAGTTTCTTTCCACGTTCTTTCAGCAAGAGTTGGAGCACCTTCATAAAAATCTCTAGCCCAAAGTGGCCAAAAATCTGGCCAATCGACTGAGGACTCAAGAACCTGTTTAGTAACATCTTCAGTAAATCCTTTTGCATTCTCTTCAATTTTTTTAGTTAATTCATCTTCTTTCTCTGACTCCTCTTTATCTACCTTTTCTTTTGCTAATCTTTTATTTTCACGTTCAGCATTTTCTATAACTGATTCTGGTGTTTGATCAGGGTCTTCAGCTGCTTTTTTTCTTGCTACTGTGTATTGAGCCATTTTTGAAATATCTGCTGAGGCTGTAGCAGCATAGTTATTCCATTCAGAAACGATATCTGAAAAATCAAGTTTTACTGCATCTTTATCATTATTAGGTTTTCCTTGATTTGCTGCTAAATTCTCATAAACTCTCTCATCAATCTTTCCTTGTATCAATAATTTTTGTCTAGCAAACTCTTCCATAGTAGCTAGAAATTCAGTCCCTTTAAACTTAGGTTTTGTTAAACCTAAATATACTTCGCTATGTTGATTAGCTAGTTGTTCTATTAATACCCTTGGATTTTCCATCCCTGCGTGTAAGAGGGCTGTCATTTTATCAGTTGGTTTATAATTATCAGCAATTACTCTTTTAAAAGCACTAGTCATTTCATTGAGTTGTCTGTAACCTGTGTCTCTATTCTCTTTAGTTCCACTAGTAGCATGGGATAAAAAAGTTCCTAGTCTGCCATATGCTTTATTACCAACATTTCCTTTGTGAACAGCATATAAAAGCTGTCCTCCATCTGTTATTTCTCGTTTAAAAAGTTGATCTAAAATGTCATTATAAGGCTTAGAGCCTATACCATTAGCCGTAGCATCATCTATTTTATTAAAAACACCTAAGAATGCCGTATAAGTTTTAAAGTCAGCTCCATCTATATCTCGCATTTGAGCCAGTATAATATTATTTCTATCAGCCCATTGTTCTGGATTGGTAAATTGTTCTTCTTTTAATTTTTCAACTAAATCAGAAGCATTAATTACAGCATTATCATTCATATCAATTCGTGCTTTTCTGTAAGCTGCATCTTCTTCTTTATAATGCTTATCTACATCCTGTAAATATTTAGTATATATTTTATTAATTGCTTTTCCTGCTTCAGTTGAACTTGCATCAGCTAGAGCACTAAAAGTAACACCTTTAGCAAATTCTGATTGCATAAGATTATCCATCACAGTAGAGTTGGTGATCATATTTTCATTAGAAGCAAGAGAATTGAATACCGCTAATTTTGCATCATCTTCTCCAACCCAAGGTAAAGAAGTTCTTAACTGTCCAACTACCTTCTGCAACCAATTACCAGTAAATATTTCTTCTGGAGTGTATTTTTTATTATCAAAACCATTATCTATTTGTCCACTAATAGCATTAAGACCAACACTATATCTTTGATTTTTATCTAGATTCCAAACATCCTTCATGTTCTTAACTTTAAGACCATCAACTTTAGATTTAAGTTGTATTAAAGCTTCTGGATTTCTAATAGAAACAGAAGAGGTTTTCCATAAATTATCTATAGCAGTATTTATTTGTGTATTCTTTTGTACTGGAGTTAAGAGTGAATTATGTAATATGGTTTTTACCTCTTCACCATCTGAAAATACTTCTATATCAGCATAAGCTTGATTAGCTGTTTCTATGTCTTGTGTGTCTTCAAAAGCTCTTTGTGCTATTGGAAGAAGACCACCAGGCATGACTTCATTTCTTATAGCAGCTTCTTGTGCTAAGGAAATATCATCTGCAATTCTTTTCTTTTTAGAAGTTTCAGCCATACTCCCTAAAGCATTACCAAAAGCCTGTATTCCTCTAGAAAGTTGAGCATCTTCTGTTGAGGTATCTATAGGTTTCTGTGCAGTTATCGTTGTAGTAGGCTGAGTAACCTTTGTCTGTACGGTATCTAGTGTGAACATCTGATCAGGAGATGGCATTATTTATTTCCCCCAGTAAGATTTCTACTAGCACCACCACCATATCCCTGCCCATGTTTAGTTGTACCCGTCCTTCCATCATAAGAAGATGTTGATGCTGTTGATGCTGTTGATGGTTTCTGCTCTCTTAAAGCAGCTCCATATGTTCCACCTCTAGATTCATTGGCAATCTGTAGTCCTGAACCTGCAACACTTAAAGCAGACCCTAAGAAACTAGCACCTGAAGATAAGTTAGAGAATGCAGCATTATTTTGATTAATTGTTTGTAAGTCTAGGTTTGCGTGTCTACGCCCAAAGTCTGTTAATTGAGCTTCAAAGTTGAGGTCTTTTCTTGCTAATGCACCATAAGCGTGTCTAGTAATATTATTATAAGCTGCAGCATACGATCCACCTACATCTTTAGGAGTACCACCACGCATACCTCTCTGAGTAGCTTGTACTGCAGATTTAGCTTCTTCTCTCCGCTTCTGTTTCCATAGTTCCCATTTATCTAAACCATGTTTCTTTAGAGTTAAAGCTTGTTCTTCATTAATACCTAAGTGAGCATTATGGTTTAAATTATTATTTATAGAGACCTGTTGAATGGCTTGATATTGTTGCTGAACAGCTGCTGCGTTAGCATCGTTATGTTCTTTAATAGTGCCTATAGCACTAACAGCAAATTGAGCTGCATATAATAAATCAAATGACATTAGACACCTTACAGAATTCAAAAAACTTTACGTTATTAAACATCCTCTCTCCTATTATTTTAAAGCCACACCATTTGATCCACCTAATATGGACTTCATTTCTACTATCTATGATATTACATAGATGAGGATATATTTTATTCATTCCTTCAACCTCTGATCTAGATTCCTTGAGAAAAGCAGTCTTAATTTTTAGCAAACCTTTACTCCCTAACATCCATACAGCTCCTGATATCTCAGAAGTATTAATAGGAGTTACTCCATACATACCTACAACTTGACCATAAGGGTTTATTATAGAGCGACATATAGTGCTAGAAAGATAAGCATACCCTAAGGCTTGCTCTGGAGTGTGTCCTAAAGTTTCTACTTCTCGTTTATCTTCGTATCTTAAATGTTCTTTTAAATGTAATACATCTTCTAATATGCTTTTTCTATGGTAAGGTTTCATATACGGCCTTATCTTAATCACTATGCTCTCCTACTAACCGTCCTCACTACATAGTTGCCTTCCCAATCTGCTCCTGTGAAAGCACAAGGTAGATAGGAATCGGATAATAATTCTATTTTTAAATCTCTAGCATCTGCTAGGATTAACTTTTTAAAACTACCAGTTTCAAACGGAACTTCTCCTACCTTATTCAATGCTGATCCAAGTATTCTACCAGTATATATGTGACTAAAAGGAGACCTACCTGGAGCTGTGATCTTCATCTCAAAGTATCCTGCCCTAAAGTAGTCTACGTTAAATTTCCTGATCTTTAGAATACCACCAGAAAGAGAACTAAGTCTCCCTGATACTTCTGTTTTAATTGTAGGCTCTGTAAACTCATATAAGAACTGATATTCTTTCCCTATAAATACAGAATATGTTGAGTGATCTCCAGTAGCCTCTAGTGTTCTAGGTGATGTCTGTGTTACTCCTTGTACCAAGCCTCCTTCTTTACCTTCCCAAGTAGAACTATAAACAATTCTAAAAGTAGAATTAAAGTCATCAGGGTAAGGTATAACCCATGAGGTCTTATCAGTACCAAGATCATATGTACCAGTAGCCTCAACTAGTCTATCTAAATGAACCTTAAATGGAAGCTGGGAAGTGCTGGCGGTCATGCCTACAAGGTTAGCATCCTGTAAACTCATTTGATCTAAATAAGTACCATCAGGTCTAACTACTACAAAATAAGCTATATAATCTATAACAGTCATTCCTATAACTTGCTCTTCTTCCTTGAATGACCACTTAGACCATGAGCTTAACTTCTTAGCCCCTTCTTGAAACATGAATTTATATACAAAGATTTCATTAGTATTCTCATCAGATAATACAAAGAGGAAATCATCGTGCGGAACGATTTGAAATCCTCTACCTTTAATATAACTAGGGACATGAGCTGTAATGTTCTCCGCTGTCTCTTCCTGAAGATCTTCGATGATACCGAATTCCCGAATTGTAGAGAAGCCATCGTTCTCATCAGCAAAATATATCTTCCTACCGTTGACGACAGGTGTAACAGTCTTGTCATGTTCGTATTCGGTCAGTAGTGATATCTTAGCATTGGTAGGAGTAAGCCCACCAGCAGCAAATTCACTTAACTTGAACTGGCTAAAGTCACTAAAGATATATAAATTTTCATTGAATGGTAAAGCACTATGTAAAATGCTTACCTTATTTGAAGGAGCTGCCAGATCAATCATGTCAGTATCTAGCAGGTCTGTAGCTGTAGTAGCATAGAAATTATAGTGCTCCCCTAGCTCTGATAATATAATATTTTCATTAGCTAAGAACCCTAGTCTATTCTTATGGAAGAACATATCGTTCAATTTCTGTCCAATGAATGATGGGTCTGGAGCTGTGTCTTCATCTCCTGCAGCTCTATCAGTCCAACCTATTTGAGATAGAGTAAACCTCTTCTCACCAAAGTCTGTACCAAGAGCTGAATGAAAAGGGTCTTCCACAGTTCTGACTAGCTTAATTGGCATAGTAGAAGCATCTATTGAATTTTGTAGCCCTGCCCCTACAGTCTCAGTCCACTCTCCTACATCTGAATCAGAAGCATTAGAATGCTGTATCCAATAGTCATCCGTACCAGAACTAGGATCACCTGTAAGTTTAATCCTAAAGCCATCTTTAGTTCTAGAAGGTAAATCTGTAAAATCTGTTGCTGTATCTTTTATTCCTATTAAGTTATCTTCAGGTGCATTACAATGTAAAGTAAAATCTGTTCCATCATCTTTAGTAACATGGATATTACTACCACCAAACTTAGTCATGGTAAATGTAGAACCTATGGCAGATACCATATCATTGTATATATCATCAATCTGTACCGCAGCATCAGTACTTGAAGTAACAGTAGATACTAACGAACCATCTACATAGACTGTCATTGTTGCAGCGTTGGTAGCTTGTTTTAAAAATACTAACCCTTCAGGTGCTCTTACAGAACCAACACCTGTAAACTCTGAACTAAAGTCTGTACTAAATCCTGTTTGTAATAACTTAGCTGTAGTTTTATTCTTATTTAAAATGAATGTATAGTCTGCTACTGAGAATAACTGTAGGTTATCCCTAGCATTACTTGTGGTTATATAGGAAAGCGTTTCTCCAGCTACTCCAGTAACACTAACTGGACTACCATCTATATCATATACCTCTAATTCTGTGCCTGTAAAGTCTGAACTAAAAGCCGAATCAAATTGTTCTGAGGATATTAAAAGAGTATACCTCTCAGTTTCATCCCTATTAATATAATGAACGTAAGCATCGGTATCCGTTTTAGAAGTTAATTTAGAGATATGTTCTAATGGAGGTCTCTTCTTCAAGCCCTCTGCTACAGTAGACATACCATTTTCTTGTACTTCTGATTGAGATGCTAATCTTAAACTAGGTGGTTGTTGTGAAATACCATTTATTAGGTTAGAAATCTGTTCACTAATTAATGGCATTTACCAGAACTTCCTGTAGGTCTTTGTCATATTCTGCATATCTAGCGTTCCCCACCCCACATTATAACCTGCTCGTTCTGCTTCATCATCTAACAGATCAGCATAAGCTTCAGCTTCTTCCTGTCTATTAACTGTCTCAGCAGATACCTGACCAATGATTTCTTCTTGAAAAATTCTAGCAGCCTTAGTTGTTACATACTGTCTGACTGCCTGAGGAGTATCTTGAAAATCTAATAAAGTAATAGTAACTGCATTAGTTAAATTACTAGTCCAAGTAAATGTATTATTATCTAAATCATAGATATACATTACTCCAGAGATTCCCCTAATAGTAGTCAACTGGTTCTCTACATAAACTGAAAGAACTGAACTACCTATAGGAATTTTATTATCACTATCTCTTGTTAGTGTTACGTCCCACTCTGTATTGAAGTGCCAACCTTTTTGCTGTGTTTCTCTATTAACATTAGATAGTAAGTTCTTTGCTTGCGTTACTTCTACAGTTGTTGCAGTCTCTAAACTGGAAACAGCAGCCTCACCTATAGCAGAAAGCAAGCTATTAACTGCTTCTAATTCAGTTAGCGGAGTGGTTGATATAAAGCCCATTTTACGTTACCATACTCATGCCCATAAGTTGAGCATTTCTTATTGTTAAATTATCTGTGCTATCTATGTTAGCGACAAATGCAGAAATATAATCATTTGTAGCCATTGAAGCATAGCCCATTGTGTGTAAGTTAACTGAGTTCACAGTAGTTGCAGGAGAAAACCCTACAATCTGAGTACCAGTTATTAATGTACCATTCTTATGTAATGCTACTGCAAATTCTTTATTAGTTATAGCTGTATCAATTTCTAAAGATACTGAAGCCATAAACATACAGTTAACAGTAGGTGTACCTGTGTAGCGTAACCTTGCATTTGTATTCATATCAAACTCATTAGCTGCAGGGCTAACACTTAAAGTATAAGTTCCTGCACCCTCTACATAAGTTCCTGCTACCCCTATAGAGGTAGATGCAGGTGTAGATACATAGATACTACCCTGTTTAGTTTGACACGTTTCAATGAAGTCACGCAAATCTTGAGGTGTTATTGATCCTGCCGACTGACCATCTTGAAATAGATTAGTTGTCAGATCAGTAACGGTGCGTGATGTGTCTGCCATTCTATTCTCCCTAAATTAAAAAAAATAGGAGAGTCTAGTAAACAACCTAGACTCCCCCATGATGTTACGAGGTTTTAAGCTCAATACAAGCTTCAGGTCTAATAAAGCCGTGACCCATAGCATACTTAGCTACGATCCACCAACCTTGAAGTTTGATATCATACTCAGTTTCAACAGCCAAGTTAAGTAACTTAACGGTAGCTACTGAAGATTTGTGCATGATAAGTCCTACCGTAGTAGCAAAGTTGCCACGATGAGCAGCAGCTCCACCAGCAGATAGATCGGTAGTAGGTAAGTTATTGGTTTTCACAATGTGAATACCTGCAACCCTCAATACCGTACCATCTGCATACGTTCCTGATCCACCCCAATCCCTATTAAGAACTGCTGTGGTTTCTGCCATCAGATAATACTGGGCAGGTTTAACAAACATATACCTGTCATTCTCAGGTACATTATTCTCATCCAACTTCTGAGCACCATCGAACATACCTGCAGCTAGATCAGAACCAGAAGTACCATATCCTGCTAAGGTTTGCACAGTACCACCACTAGCACCAGAAACTAATGCAGCGGATCGTGCTCCAAGAACACCCTGTTGAAGAATGTTCTGATCCCATTCTGTACCAAGGGCTATACCTGCTTCCTTAGCATAAATAGAACGTACATCGTAGTGATTCATAGCTTCATCAAGGTTGTTGACAAAGTGATCAGCTACTAATAGACCATCAATCGAGATGACCTTTTCATTTTTATGTATTGCCGTACCATCAAGCTTATTAGCAGTAGTACCTGTGTCACCAGATGCGTTTATATACGCATATTCTGGTGCAGTAGATTTCCAAACCAATGGAAACTGAGCACTAATACCAGAGTTAATAGAACGGACAACGTGCTTGTCCATAGTAACACTTGCTTGTTCAAAAGCGGTCAAAACCTCTCCTGCATATACCTTTAGATATAATGCAACGGAAGAACCTGTAGAGTTCGCCTGACCTGAACGAGTCATTGTTACTGCAGGTGCGGTTGTCGCTGTTACACCCATAGTAATCTCCTTAAATTAAATTAATAAAAAGTACCTAACAATAGCTATACTTTTTTTTAACTTTCACTCAAAGATTGTCCACCGCAGTAGGTCTTTAGTTACTTGTCAATACTTTATAGCCTTAGATAGAGCCTGTAGCAAATATCTCAGACCTATCTAATTTATCTAAAACATCTTGGCGAAATGCCAAGTCACTCTCATATCTTGGGTCTCTCATAGCTTGTACTACCTCAGCATTACTGCGAAATACATCTCCATCAATTCTGCCAGTAGGAGATTCGCCACCATAGGTAGTACCTTCCTTACCAGTTGATCCTTGGTAGTCAGCCCTAAGTCCTTTAGCTGCCATTAAAGCTGTGTTAATATCACCACCATTAACCGCAGCATCATAAGATTGAATTTGTTCAGGAGTATAATTAGATTTAGCCCACTCAACCATAGATGAATAATCTTCCTTTCCACCTACAGAGTTCATCACTTTACTTCCTAGTTGTTCTCCTAAAGCTTTTACTCCTGCAATATATGTATCAGCATATTGTCTACTGATTCCTGCATCTTCTAATGTCTTATAACTTTCATCCCTAAGTCCACCAAGTTCTTTATACTCAGTAGCTAAAGCTTCCATATCAAATGGAGCTTCTGTAGGCTGTGGTATACTTAGATCATTTTCATCTTCTACTAATGGGTCTGATGGTTCTTGACCATGAAATTTCTTTTCTAATTCTTCATAACTTTGTTTAAGTTTATTATAGTCACCACCAAACTTATCACCCTCTTGTTCTATAGGTCTAACTCCACCTATATCATGCTCTACTTCTTCAACCTTTGAAAGCATCTCCTGATTATGAGCCTCTTCTGCTGTCATATCAGGTGCTTCACTATTTACCTGTATTTGGTCTGCCATCTCGTTCTCCGAATGTTTCTTGTATTGCTCCACTATGTAGTCTCTTCTTAGTCCAAGTAGAGGGAACACCGCCAGAAGACCCAACTTGATCTAGTTTTTGTTCCAATATTTCATCTGGTTTATGTACTACTTCTTTTAATTCTTCTTTAGAAACTATATCTCTTACAGGTTTCTTTTCTTTAGTTGTTGCCATTGTTTGCTTGCTCCCTTATCATTTCACCGCCTTGATTAACAGCATTAGGCACACCTGCTTTCATCATCTCAGCTTGTTGCTGTGCTTGTTGGGCAGCTTGTTGTTCTTGTTGGACTTCTTCTTGTGTCTTAATTAGACCCTTCATGTCAATACCAAATCCAGTACCTAATCTTTTCATAGCATCACTCACATTAGTGTAAGATACTACTGCCTCAGGGCCAAGTATTTGGGCTGCAGTCTGTAAGAAAGTGGCTAGTTTATTAGCATCATTACCTCTACCCAAAGCTTCAAACCCTGTTATTATAATAGGCTCTACAGTATCCTTAGGTAATGATGGTAGTTTCTTGTCACGTTCTAGTACTGCAATAATCCGTCTGATCAAAGGCAACTGAAGCTCATGAGAAAGCAAACTATAGATACCACCAAGAGAGGTCTCCAGTTCATTAGCTAAGAACCTGATCTCTTCAGCAGTCACACGTTCTGCATCCCTTTGAACACTCTGGTTCAATAGAAATGCAGCAGCTAGTCTTCTTTCAGTAGTCTCTAGTGTTTCTCTAGCTACTCTAAAGTCGTTAAACTTTTCCATCTGAAGAACACTAACATCTTCTGCTGCCCCTTGCCTAACCGCCAAGTTAGGAGCTTGGGATATAGTTTTTAACTTGGTAGTTCCATTAGGTCTCACAAGAAAGATTGCTCTCGCTGCTGCACATGAACCTTCTAGTATAGCTTTGCTCAATCCTTCTAGTGCTCTTAAGTCACCTAGATATTCTTCTACAAAACCTCTTCCATAATCCTCACCATCTATTGAAGAGAACCTCAAAGCTAACCAAGGGTTCTTATCTAGTGGATAATTAGAATCAGTATTAGGTATCTTCATGTCGTTTACTTCTTGATGGACATGAATCTTATTATCTTTACGTCTTACTATTGTATATAAATTTAATTCTTTTTCATCTGCTTTGTCTGCATCACCTGATTCTTTGGGTGGGAGCTTCCCAAAGATATCCATGTAGAGTTCTCGACTCATCTTCTCATGAACAATGATCTCTAACATCTTACCCTGAGGGTCTCTTCTTACTACATACTGATCAAGATGGAATACTCTTACTGCATTATCTTTATCTATATGAAGACAGGCATTACCTGTAATTATTAAATGCCTTAGTGCTTCATTCAAAGGAACACGCATGGCTTTAGACTCTACCTCATCCATGACTGAGCGTTCCATAGCATTCAAGCCTTCTTCTACTGGTGCTCTCTGTGCCTCTAGTTCTGCTAATGTAAAGTCATCTATCTGAAATTTAAAGAATGGAGAATTCGGAGGAAACAATGTCAGTAATAATTTTGCTGACAAATTATTGACACCTCTAGCACCTATAGCCTGATAAGGTGTAGGCATATCATGATCTTGTGTTCTATGTCTAGGGAGTATGAAAGGTATGGTTAATTCTGAGGCATCCCATGCTCTCTCTAAGAAGTTCTGCCTCCTTCTACATAAATCTCCATACCGTTTACTAGTTTGATTCATGCTAGTTGTAATCCTGTGTTACTAAAAGATTCTGTGTTAACATAAGTGTCACCTGTACTCTCTTGTTTCTTTCTATTTGATTTGGCTTTCTTGATCTCACTAGCTAATACTGCTGAAGCCTGTACTCCACCTGAACCTGTTACTGTATTGTGTACTGAGTTATATGCTATTGGGCTGTAGCCGTAAGCTGACTGATCATATGCAGGTGCTTCTTGACCTTGGGGAAATAAC
>ERZ1046740.2799-NODE-2799-length-10959-cov-4.997891_pt1 | contig 10959 bp, 10 predicted proteins | sample MGYA00383093_ERZ1046740 | MGnify/ENA primary metagenome ERZ1046740 (study PRJEB29581, sample SAMEA5548363) | metagenome | biome: marine; feature: coastal; material: water | depth 25 m | study: Short-term variability in the microbial, nano- and picoplankton...
ATCAAGTCCAGCTGTGCAGTAGAGAGTGTTGGAGTATCGCAGGCACCCGATGGAAACGCCAGGTACAGTGTTACTGCAGCTCTGGCTGAAGAACGACTTGGCCTATCTAGCCACTCACTGGTGGTGGCAACTGGTGCGCTTTCGATTCCCACTCTCGGTGGCAGTGGTTTTGGTTATGAACTGGCCAGTCAGTTCTCTATACCGCTCACAGAGCGACGAGCAGGGCTGGTTCCATTTATGTTCAGCGACGCTTTGAAGCCGGTGTGTGAGCGACTCTCTGGGCTGGCGGTTGAGGTCGAACTCTCGTGTGGGACGCAGTCCTTTCACGAAAATATACTATTTACCCATCGGGGTATCAGTGGCCCAGCCGCGCTGCAGATATCCAACTACTGGTATCCTGGGCAGGAGCTTAGCATTGACCTGATGCCAGGTTGTGACGCTGAGGCCTGGTTGTTACAACAGAAGCATGACCATGGGAAGAGCCTGTTAAAGAGTCGAATGCAGCAATTGCTGGCAAAACCGCTGGCTCGTGAGTTGCAAGCCCTGTGGTGGCCAGAACTTGCCGAGACACCCCTGGCCGAGTGCAGCGATCACCGATTGCAGGATGTCGGCCGTCTGTTGAATTGCTGGCGCGTTAAACCCTCGGCGACCGAGGGCTATAGAACGGCCGAGGTTACACTGGGTGGCGTGGATACCAATGCTATAAGCTCCAAAACCATGGAAGTTAAAAGCCAGCCCGGTTTGTTTTTTATTGGAGAGGTGGTAGATGTGAGTGGTCAACTTGGTGGCTTTAATTTTCAGTGGGCCTGGTCTTCGGGTTATGTGGCGGGAATGAGTTGCTAAATTGACCGATTACAAAATAATTCCATAGTGTGACTGAAAATAGCCTATGCTGTGCATCATTATTGAAAGGAATTGCAAATGGCCAAGCCAAATTATTCATTTGAAAAACGTCAGCGAGAGCTGGCCAAGAAAAAGAAGAAAGAAGAAAAACGCCTGCAAAAACTCAAGCTGAAGGAGGAGGCCGCGCAAGGTCAGCAGCCAGCTGCTACTGACGGTACTTCGGCGGAGTAAAGACCCCAGAGTAGTGAGTTGCCGGCTAAAATTCTCCGCAGCTTGTCAGATGAGGCCTAAGACGAAAGCACTGAAGGGTGTTTGTCGAGGTTCCAGCGTGTTGCCTGCTCATAGGCGTACGCCAATTGCAGGCATGCAAGGTCTGCATGACGTTTGCCAATAATCTGCAAGCCCATTGGCAAGCCCTGTTTGCTAAAGCCGGCCGGTACATTAGCGACAGGACACCCGGACAGAGTGCCTGGAACGACGACTTCCATCCAGCGATGATAGGTATCCATTTGCTTGCCATTGATTTCCCTTGGCCAGTGTATGTTGGCATCGAAGGGAAAAACCTGTGCCGTGGGTAATATCAGGTAGTCATAAGTATTGAATGCCTTGAGCAGGGCCGCATACCAGCGTGCTCTTGCCGCCGAGGCTTGCGTTATCTTATCGGCTGTCAGATCAGCACCCCCCTCAATTTCCCAAATTGCCTCGGGTTTGAGTAATTGACGGGTTTGAGGGTTTTCGTATAAGGCTAATGCCTTGGCGCGCACCAACCAATGCCGAAAAGTCAGCCAGGTTTGCCATAACTCTGCCATGGAGTAGTCCAGGCGGACGGACTCAATGTCACAACCGACATCTCTAAACCCTTGTAGCGCTTTTTCGCAAAGCGGCAGAACACCATCTTGCATACTCAGGTAACCATCGAAATTACCTAACCAGGCTATTTTCGTACCTTGGAAATCTCTTTCCAGGGGGAGGGAGAACTCGGCTGGATTGCTTTTCAGTGAGTTTGGCGAGGCCCGATGGTATCCCGCTATCGTTGATAGCAGCATCGTGGTATCAGACACATCGCGGCCCATGGGGCCATTACAGGGAAGTTCTTCCATAAAGGAATTGCTCAGTGGTACCAGGCCAGGGGTGGGCCGAAAGCCGATGACATTATTAAAAGCAGCGGGATTGCGAAGCGAACCCATCAAATCGCTACCGTCTGCCACAGGTACCAGTTGCAGGGCCAGGGCTGCAGCCGCTCCACCACTGCTGCCGCCAGCACAGCTTTTGCCATCATAGGCGTTTAAAGTGGGCCCAAAAACCGGGTTATAGGTGTGTGAGCCCAGTCCGAATTCAGGCACATTGGTTTTGCCAATGATAATTGCACCGGCATTGCGAACACGTGAAGTAAGAATGGAGTCGGTCTTTGCCACGTTGTCCTTGAATATTGGTGAACCCATTGTCGTCTTGAGGCCTTTGACGTCGCTCAAGTCCTTCACCGCATGAGGGAAACCGTGCATCCAGCCACGGGACTCGCCTTTTGCCAGCTCACGGTCACATTGCTTTGCTTCAGCAATTAATTCGGCGTGATCATGTAAGGACACAATGGCGTTGAACTTCGGGTTAATGTGATCAATGTGATTGAGGTATGTTGCCATCACCTCTGAGCAGGATATTGTGCGGGAGTGAATGAGTCCGGATAACTCTAATGCGCTATAGCCTACCAATTCAGCGCTATTCGAAGCTTTTGCACTGGCTAGCGATCCTGAGAAACTGCTTAGCGCCGCTATACCTGCAACGCCAAGGCTGGATTTTTGAATGAACTCTCGACGTGAGAAACTGTTTGTTAAGCTTTTTTCTGTCACTGTCTATGCCCCCTGGAAATGGCGATATTCTTGTTCAGTCTTTTGCTGCCATGCTTCACTAGTCCACGAAAGTGGCGACCTCCGCCAAAGGCTTTTTGCGTGTTGATGCAAGAGGGATAACGGCATCATCGCTGGGGTAGCCCGCAACCAGGATCATATAGGCGCGTTCGTTCGCAGGGCGTTCCAATACATCGCTGAGAAAAGTCATCGGAGCGGGTGTGTGAGTCAGTGTGGCCATGCCTGCGCGATGCAGGGCGTTGATTAAAAACCCTGTGGCTATGCCGCAGGATTCGTTCATATAGTAATTTTTTTGCTTTGAGCCATCGTCTTTGACTGAACTACGTTTAAGGAAAATAACGATTAACCAGGCCGCAGATTCCAGAAACGGTTTGTGATCGTCGGTACCCATTTTTTCAAGGTCATTTAACCAGGACTCGCCTGCCTTGCCGGCGTAGAAGCTGCGCTCCTCTTCCTCGGCTTCCATTCGGATCTTGTGTTTAACCTCGCGATCCTCAACGCACACAAAATGCCATGGCTGGTGATTGGCACCGCTAGGTGCTGTCCCTGCAGCCTTAATGCAGGTTTCTATAATATCCCGGGGCACCGGCTTGTCGGAGAAATGTCGCACGCTGTGACGCGTCTTTATTTCCTCGTAATACTGCTGCGCCTGCTTGCGCATTTCGCTTTCGGGTAGCTCTTTGTAATCAGAGAGTGGTATTGGCTGGTAATCTTGATCCATGGCTAAATGCTCTGTTTGACTTGGTTATCGTGTGCTTGTTCTGGTTGCCGGGTAGCTATATTACAGTGGTAACTCACTTGTTTGTTCTAAATCTTTCATTACATAGCTTGCACTGGCATGGGGGCGGATTCAGATAGCCTCACACTTTCGTATAAAGAGAGCCTTTTACAGCTTGTTGATGAAATCGATATGACCCTGCGGGATCATTGGCAGCCGGGCTGATCCAGTTTGTTTTCGCCATAAACCCTGTTCCCGGGCCACCTCGAAAAAATAATCACGACTAAAGCATGCTTTTCTGGAAATCTACCAGGTAGTCGATATCCTCTTCGGTGTTAAAAAAGTGTGTGCACACGCGTAAGTTACCGATGTTGCCTAACCTACGAGCTGAAATTTTGATCGGTTTCTTGCACCGTCCGGGAGCGGCGCAGCGCTGGAAAAACGCCTGATCCTTGTCATAGTCTCCAGATGTATAGGTGATGAGCCCATGGCGCATTGCCGGGTCTGAGGGTGTTGTTACCTCGCAACCGATTTCCTGCAGGCGTTCCACTGCGTAGGTGCCCAGGCGACGTACGCGTTCTTCTACGTTGTGAATGCCGATTTTTTCGTAGAACTTCAGGGTCGCATTCCAGCCAAATAACGCGGGTCCTATGGTGACGTCCTGTGAGAATTTATTGGCGTTGTTTACTGGTGGTGCCTGCCAACTGGTAATGTTGTCGTGGTCTGCATCGGCGAATGGGATACCACCGGGGAAATCTGCCCAGATGTAATTGCGAAAGCGCGGGTCAATGCTCTCCATCAGTTCTCGTTTGATGTAGAAAAACCCGGCGCCCTCTGGTCCGCACTGCCATTTGTAGGCGCCGGTAACCAGCATGTCCACATCATCTTCCTTAACGTCAACATTGATGGCACCCACTGCCTGCATGGCGTCATCCAGTACCAGGGCGCCTTTGGCGTGGGCAATGCGTGATACTTCCTTTACGTCGTAGGTAAAGCCGGAAAAGGCTGCGGTTCGGTCAATAACCACCATGCGTGTCCGTTCGTCGACAGCTTTTTCCATGTCTTCCATTCTTACCACGCCGTCAACGTTTTTAATAATGCGTAGTTCAACGCCGTAACGGCGTTGCAGGTCCTGGAGAATGTAGACAAAAGAGGGATAGGAGAGATCGGAAAATACAATATTGTCGCCCTCAAACCAGTCAAACATATTGTAGAAAATCAGGTTGGCGGTAATGGCGGGGCGATAGGTGTTGGTAACCTCGTCTTTGTCGGCATTAATGAGCTTTGCCGCGCGCTCAATACATTCGTCCCACATGGAGATCAGGAAAGGGTGTGTGGCGACATCAGCATTGGGAATGTCTTCCATCCTGCCGTACTCAACGAAGCCATAAAAGTCTCGCGCTGCCTTCAACCAATAGTCTCCAGGGATCATCTGGTCACCTGCGTTAAGGTAGACCCAGTGATCAAGCAATTTGAACTCCCTTCGAATCTCGTCAATATGCTCGTCTATATAGTTTCTGCCCACTGTGGAGTGCTCCGTCTATTGAGTGAGCGAGTATTATCGCTGATTTATTTGTTTTCAGCGCGGGGCTTTAGGGATTTAGGCCTAATGCAAGGGGCCGAAAATCTGCTAATAGCCAAACTATGGCTGCTGGGCCATAATCACCTGCTGAAATTTCAAGCTGATGGATAAAGAATTAATATGGCTATTTCACTCTATGACACCAGCATAGGCACTTACCTTCAGGGTCTGGGTGCTACTGCGAATATATTAGCCAAGGGAGCCGAGTATGCGGCTGAGAACAATCTGGACCTTGGGGAGATAGTAGAAACTCAGCTGCGGTCCGATATGCTCCCACTCAGGTTCCAGGTTGTCTCCGTTTGGCACCACTCCCTGGGAGCGATTAATGGTTGTCGCGAAGGTGTATTTTCACCGCCCCCGCCACGGGGTGACCTGGATTACGCAGGTTTACAGCAGCTGGTTGCCGATGCGACTACAGGGTTGCAGGCAATATCTGAGGAAGAGGTTAACGCTATGGAGGGTAAGTCGATGAAATTCCAGATGGGGGAGTTCGAGATTCCCTTCACGGCCGAGAACTTTATCCTGACTTTTTCCCTGCCTAACTTTTACTTTCACGCTACCACCGCTTACGACATTCTTCGTATGGCGGGTACCCCCCTGGGTAAGATGGACTTTTTGGGGCAGATGCGTGTCGGCAACTGATTCTTACAAATCAAGCAGAGAAATAATAATGAACCACATACGCCAACGTGGCTCCACACATAACGCTATCGCTCTTGGGCTGGCTACTGCCCTTGTGCCTTCGGTTTCTCACGCTGTACTTGAAAAACTGATCGTTACCGCGCAAAAGCGCGAAGAAAATGTTCAGACTGTTCCGCTGGCAGTATCTGCCCTTAACGGAGAATCAATTCGCAACGGCGGTATTATTTTGTTTGGAGCTGGATAAAAATGACAGAACGTATTCTTCTGGGCGGTTCCGATGCGGGCCAGGTTTTTCTCAATCTTGGCTATGCCAATCGTCACGGCCTGGTAGCGGGGGCCACCGGAACCGGTAAAACAGTATCTCTGCAGTGTCTTGCGGAAGGTTTCTCAGATGCCGGCGTACCGGTTTTTCTTTGTGATGTGAAAGGTGATATTTCCGGGATGAGCCAGCCTGGCAAGCCCCATCGTAAAATTGATGAACGCGTAAATGCTATCGGCATCGAAAATTACCAGCAGCGTGGCTACCCTGTAGCTTTCTGGGATGTGTTTGGCAAGAAAGGTGTGCCCATTCGTTCGACTGTGTCAGAGATGGGGCCGCAGTTACTGTCGCGCCTGCTGGATCTTAACGAAACCCAGGAAAGCGTAATGACCCTGGTGTTTGAGTTTGCCGACAACGAGGGCATGTTGTTGCTTGATCTCAAGGATTTGCGCAGCACCCTGGAGTTCCTTGGAAACAACAGTAAAGAACTGGGTACCGGCTATGGTGTATCCAAAGCCTCGGTGAATGCCATTTTGCGACGTTTGCTAATGCTCGAGCGTGAAGGGGGCAAAAAGTTTTTTGGTGAACCTGCGCTTGAGCTGGAAGACTTTATGCAGACTACCCGCGATGGCCGCGGTTTGATTAACGTATTGGCCGCCGATAAATTGATCATGAGCCCCAGGGTGTATTCCACCTTTCTTCTTTGGCTTCTTTCAGAATTGTTTGAAAATCTACCCGAACTGGGCGATCCGGAAAAGCCGGTGTTGGTGTTCTTCTTTGACGAAGCTCACCTGTTGTTCCGGGATGCCCCGAAAAGCCTGCTGGAGAAGATCGAACAGGTGGTTCGCCTGATACGTTCCAAGGGCGTAGGTGTGTATTTTATTTCCCAGAGCCCCAGTGACATTCCCGATGCAGTGTTGGGCCAGTTGGGTAATCGTATCCAGCACGCCTTAAGAGCTTACACGCCCAAAGAACAGAAAGCGGTAAGAGTGGCTGCCCAGTCCTTCAGGGAGAACCCCGGGTTGGACACCGTCAAGGTGATCACAGAACTGGGTGTGGGCGAGGCGTTGGTGTCTACGCTGCAGGACAAGGGTATTCCTTCCCCGGTTGAGAAGGTGTTAATGCGCCCGCCACATTCTCGTATGGGCAAGGCCACCATGGCCGAGCGAAAGGCTGTACTGGAGCACGATCCGAACATGAGGCGCTACGGCGAACCCATCGACCCACGTTCAGCTCACGAGGTATTGGTGGAGCGTGCTGCGGCCCGACTCAAGCAAAAAGAACAGGCCGAGCTGGAAGCCAGGGCGGCAAAGGCAGACAGACCTAAAAGTCGTGGCAGCAGCCGCGAAAGTGCCGGAGAAGCTTTTGTAAAGAGTCTTGCTCGTGCTGCAGGCAGCAGTGTAGGGCGCAAGCTTTTTCGCGGTTTGTTGGGTTCGCTGCTTAAGTAATACGAATCAGTGCAGTACACACTGGGGTCATAGCTGACTAAGCACGCGTGTTATCAGAGGGCCGACTTCATGGTCGTTAGCAGCGAACCTCTCCAGTTCCTTGACAGCCTGTTGCCTCAAAGGCCCATCGGCAATGCGCAGTAGTTCTATTCGCAACAGCCATTCCAGTGGGTAGGCCTGTAACATTTCTTGTAACTCTGCCAGCTGCTCATGTGTTGGCTGGACGTCTGCTGGCGCAAGTGCGTTCACCCGGGCATAGGCGCTCATAAGTGCTTCATCCTGCTTTACCTGGATGGTCTGGGTTTGCGGAGTGGGTTTGTAAAGCTGTAGCTTTTCGCGATCCGCCACACCGCCACATACTGAACTGATTGCCGAACCGACGGCCATGTCGTAGGGCCCCCAGCTTGGTTCAAACAGTGTGTTCTCCTGCAGGTCGGTAACAGTGCAGTCCTCAAAGTTCAGAATAAGATTGCGGTGCTCCTGGCGATGAATGTTCCGCAAAACTCCTGATACAGTAACGCCAGAGAGGTATTCAAGCTGAACCCGTTGGCCAATGATTATGCTGTGGGTCTTAAGCTCATCTATCGTGTAGTAAGACAGGCAGCGGCTGAAATCCTTTAGGTGGCCTATGGGGGAGCCAAAGCCTTCGCTGTGGTAACTGGTGCCGTGACCTATGATTTCGTGATCCTTGAAGGCCAACTGCGTGGGCCCTGCAGTGCGCAGGTATACCGCATTGCCCACTGCGTCGGACAGTGCTTCGGTAAACACGCCGCTTACCTGCATGCCCGAGTCGTAAACTGCGGTACAGATACTGCCGGCGTCGATGGCTGTGTTCAGTGATTCCAGTCCTCCGCGCATAAAGCACATGGTAGCGGCGAACTCTTCCAGTACCTGCCCAAGATGTTTACAGCTTTTAGTGACGAATAGCTGGGGCTGCGGCTTGGTGATGTCGTAGGCATGGCTCACGGCATCCACAGTCAACGGAATTTTTTTAACAGCCTCGTCGTTCAGGCAATACTGGCTTTCACCCAGGGAAGACAGTAAGCCGGCGCCGAATATGCGGTAATCCTCCAGCTCCCCCACAAGGCCGTATTCCACTGTCCACCAGTGCAAACGGGTGAGTAGCGCGGCCTCAGAATTGGGCGTATCTAGCTCTCCAAGGCGGTTTAATTCCTGCTCGGCTTCCTCGATTTCCTGTTCAGTGCTACCGGGGCACTCCTTGAGAATGGATAGCTGGCGTATTGCTTCATATAAAGCCATGTCTTCACTAGTGGCGATGGCTTTCATGCCTACCTCGCCAAAACGTTGGAGAAACTCTGCGTAATCCACATCGACAATAAAGGGCGCATGCCCTGCAGACTCGTGAACAATGTCGGGTGCCGGTGTGTAGAGAACATGTTCAACACTGCGCATATCCAGCGCGATCACCAGTACCTTCAGTGCCTGGAACTCCATAAAAATGGCCGGAGGTATAAAGCCGTCTACTACCACCCCTCGCCAGCCCAGGCGCGCCAGGCACTGGTTCATCTCGTCGATAGAGGGAATGTGATCCAGTGAAATACCGGTGCGCTCAAGGCCTTCCAGGTACACCGGGTGGGCGTAGTCAGCGAGTTGCTTGGTGAGGCGCTGCATAATAAAGCGCCATGCGGCCTGATCCCGCGGGGTGTATTGGTTGTAGTCCTGTTGCTTGACGAAGGGGCGCAAATGGGCAGGCAGGCTGGCGACAAGCTCTTGCTGGGTCATGGGATTACTCCGGAGCGTCTGGCTGGGCTTCGGGAGCGGCCTCAGCAAAGGCTTCAAGTGCCTTGCAGTTATCGACTACCCGGCGAATATTGGGAAATTTCTCCATCGGAATGTTGAAGCGGTCCGCATTATAGATCTGGGGAACAAGGCAGATATCAGCAAGCCCCGGTGTGTTTCCCAGCGCAAACTGGGAGTTGTTGGCTGTAATAGCCTGTTCCACAGCCTCAAAGCCCCGGTGCATCCAGGTGCAATACCAGGCGAAGATTCCATCATCGTCCACACCGTGGTTTGCGCGCAGGTAATTGGTAATCGAAATATTACAAAGTGGGTGCACATCACAAACAATATTGTTCACCAGGGATCGAACCTGTGCTCTAGCCAGTGGGTTGGTCGGCAGCAGGGCAGGCTGGGGCTGTGTTTCTTCCAGCCACTCGAGAATTGCAACCGACTGGGCGATGATCTCGCCTTCGCCTGACATCAGGGACGGCACTAATCCCTGGGGATTGTGTTCCAGGTACTCCGGGCTTTTTTGCTCTTTTTTTAACAGGTTTACCGGGATGTAGTCATAGGGAAGGCCCTTGAGTTTAAGGGCGATCCTGACCCGGTAGGCGGCAGAAGATCGAAAGTAGGAATACAGCTTCACCGCGACTCTCCCTTATTGAGGTGGGGTGTATTGTGTTACGACCTGGTCGATCTTACCGAAAATACTGAGCCCTGACTCATCCAACATCTCGATTTCTACGCGATCACCGAAAGACATGAACGGTGTACTGGGAGCACCCTCGTTAATAGTTTCCAGGCAGCGTACTTCCGCCAGGCAACAGGAGCCGGCCACACTGCCTACATTAGACACGGTGCCAGAACCAATTACGGTGCCGGTCATCAGGGCCCGAGACTTGGCGCAGTGGGCGATCAGGGTGGGGAAATCGAAAGTCATATCCACGCCAGCGTTTGGGCTGCCGATTAAGACACCGTTCAGGGTGGCACGCAGGGGCAGGTGCAGTTTACTGCCATCCCAGGCTTCTCCCAACTCATCGGGCGTTACCAGTACAGGGGTGAAGCTGGTCCAGGGTTTGGATTGGTAGAATCCGAACTGCTTGCCCAGCTCCCCGGGAATCAGGTTGCGCAGGGAAACATCGTTCACCAGCCCCACCAGGCGAATATGCTGTGACGCTTGACCCGGGTTGACTCCAGCGGGTACATCGTCGGTAACCACAACCACTTCTGCTTCGAAGTCTATGCCCCAGTCCTCGCTTTCTACTTCGATATCATCCCGTGGGCCGATAAAAGCATCGGAGGCGCCCATGTAAATGAGCGGGTCTGTCCAGAAGGATTCAGGAAGCTCTGCGCCGCGAGCCTTTCTTACCAGTTCAACATGGGTAACGTAGGCGCTACCGTCTGCCCAGTGGTAGGCGCGGGGCAGGGGGGCGCTGCATTGTACGGGATCGAAGTCGAAGCTGTTGCCGGCATTGCCAGCATTGAGTGATTCATAGACATCTGCCAGCTTTGGTGCCAGTTCGGCCCAGTCGTCAAGTGCTGCTTGTAGGGTGGCGGCAACTTCGGGTGCGGTCACAGCCCGGGATAAGTCCCGGGATACTACAACCAGTTGGCCATCCCGGCCGGATTTCAGGCTTGCGAGCTTCATGCAATTTCTCCGTCGAATTCTTTTTCGTGCAGCCAGGCGGCGTGCTTTGGCGCTTTTTTGGTTTCACTCCACTCCTGCAACATGGCTGGAGCGACTTGGTGCAGCGTTTCCAGTTCTTCGTCTGTGCAGGTATTGGCGACCAGTTCCAACCTGTGACCGTTGGGGTCGCGGAAGTATATAGATTGGAAGATACCGTGATTCGTTGGCCCGATCA
>ERZ1046740.2806-NODE-2806-length-10939-cov-24.888184_pt1 | contig 10939 bp, 12 predicted proteins | sample MGYA00383093_ERZ1046740 | MGnify/ENA primary metagenome ERZ1046740 (study PRJEB29581, sample SAMEA5548363) | metagenome | biome: marine; feature: coastal; material: water | depth 25 m | study: Short-term variability in the microbial, nano- and picoplankton...
CCAGTAAATGGACCCATGTTAGAACCTGAGTTCATAGGACCGAAGTTTGAACCACCGTCGAAAGGACCCCAGTTAGAAAGACCGTTACCGTTAGTCCAACCGTTGTTGTTATTGTTACCAAAAAAAGCTGAAGCTGAAGTAGCTGCTACTAAAGTAGTAATTGCGATAATTTTTTTCATGTTAATCTCCTAGATTATTATGTTGTTATAACACCTTCGTTAGTGAGGTGTTTTAATGTGCTGAACTTGTGTTCTGCATGGGGAGTATTATACGACAACTATATTAGAAGTCAATGATATTATAATATTTATTTTTTAAAAAATAGATAAAACCTTGCTGCATAAGGGTCTATATAGATAAAAAAAATTTAAAAAAAATCAATATAAAGGGGGAAATTGCCAATAAATAGATCAAAATATACCTAAAAACACGTGTTTTTGCACCAACTTGACCAAGCAACCCTCAAAATAATGAAAATTTTAGAAATTTTATTAACGGGATTTATACATAAAAAAATCGCCAGTAATGGCGATTTTCAACTTCAAAATCTTACTACAGACCTAGTCAACTTCAACTCTAGATGTTGAAGCGGCAGCTGGCGACATTTCATAACCCTGCTTACCATAAACACTATCGACGTCACTATAACGTTTCATTTGAGCCTCGACAGCCTGCTGAATGTCTCTCGTTTGATCTTGAATGTGCTGATACCCTTGTTCAAAATTTATCGGCATTTCGTTAACAAAGAAGGTCTTATTGCCAGAAGATTGAATTTGCTCCAATGTTTTACTAAAATCTGTATCTGTTAACCAGTTACTTGGCTGGACTGGATTAACCATTGGCATCATGCTATTAGTCGGTCTAAACCTTGGATCTTGACGATACTGCTGCAAAGAACGTGGGTGTGCACCATAGCGACTCATATTTCTAGCATCATTAGCCGGTGAATACTGACCGCCACCTACTGACATTGGGTTCCAGTTAGAATTATTGCTCCACGGGGCAGCGCTGTTATAGCCTGTACCGGTTCCAAAAGCAGGAAAGCTGTCTGTATTAAAAAAAGCTGACGCACTTAACGACGTTAAAAAAACACTGACTGACAACAATAATTTCATTTTCATGGCAATTCCGCTCTTAATATAAAACTTATATTATTATACCATGATATAGATTATTTTCAAATAACCCTAAAATGCATAACTCAATTTAGTGAAGAATCGATCATTGTCTTGGTAGGCATCGATCGTTGGATTGTCGCCGCCAATATAGTCGATTACACCGCCACTCACTGACAGCTGGTCATCAATAGCATAATCCAACTCTACTCTAAACGAGCCGCCGTCTTCACCATGCAATCCAACAACACTAACAACCGTAGTCAAATCTAACGCTTGATTTAAATAAGACTGGCTAAAACGTAGCGCTTGTTGGTATTCATTTTCTGGCTTATAACCATTCAAAATACCCGCTATAGCAACATCATAATCATGAATTTTGCGCACAGCTGCTTCATAACTAATCGAGCCGTCAGCAATGCCGGTATATTCAACCCCAAGCAGTATGTCTGTTCTAGCCTTGGTCTCAGAGATGCTATTATATTGAATACTATCAAAATGTGCAGCTTCGGCTTTAAACAGATAGCTATCAATAGCTTGATTATAGGCAACGCCAATCATTTTTGACTTATTGCTATAATCTAGTGTTGTATTGGCGTCGACTAGATAGGGTTTATCCAAATAAGTGTCTGCATAATACAAACCGAAATCGTAGCCTGAAAAAGCACCGGTTAAACTTAAGGCGACTGTTGTATTGTCTAAACTGTCATCCGGTGTGACAATCGGTTTGTCCGGCGTTGATTTAAAATCAGACCCGTCTGTCGGATTTTCTGAAAAACGATTTTCATGAATCAAGATTGCTGATGCGTTATAACCTTGCTTATAATAATCCAACTTGCTCATGGTTCGGCCCAGCCTTAAATTCTTAATATCGACCAATCCTGGGGTGCGATTGTCTAATGGGTTCAGAATATCCGTTATTCTGATTGAATCAGACTTCCCCCACACTATCACCTGCCTACCTATCTTAAAATCCAAATTTGGGGAAATTTCGAGCTCAATATTTAGCTCATTCAGATTAATTTCATTTTTATAGCCATTCGGCACCGCTTTATTTTCAAGATCATAAATAAAATCATGGTAGCCTTTTAGGTTTCCAGAAAGCTTAATGCCACTATCAAATTTATAATCACCCAAAATGTCAACCAGAGTTTTAAGAGACGACAGATCTTTATCATTACTTAAATTGTAATGCGCCTCCAAATCAACCGAACCATACAGTGTGCCTGGTGCATTTTCAGCTTGCACAACAATATCAATTGAATCCGAGTCAAAACCATCATCATCAAACCCATCTTCAGCACTCAATGTGAAAGAGAGAAATCCAGCCAAAAAGAACAAAAGAACTTTCATCAATTAAAGACCCTTTTCAATGGTACGAATGGTAAACATATCTGGCTCAATCTCGGCATTCATTTGCACATCAGAATTAGATAAAATAGTTTTGTGCAGGGTAGACTTTCCCTGCTTGGTTGTCATCTTGGTTTGCATGGCAACCCAAATACCATCAATCTCTTTCATCGTTAACACATCCATATATTTAATACGGCTGGCTTTTTTTAGATAAAACTTAGCTCGAGTCAGCACGTAATTGTCTTGTCGTATATACAAGGTACTTTTGGTATAGCCTGTTTCGTCGATAACCGCCTGACTCACAGGTGTTGATTCAATAACCCACACCTTTTCATCGCCCGCTTTACGCTTAACCACTGTTTCTTTAATTAACTTAAATGTGTAATCATCTAGCTCTTTATCCGTCATATCTGCATAAGAAAAATCACTGCCCATAAATGCAGAGTCTTTATCGCTAGCAGGGATGCGCTTGGTTTTTTTCAATGCAGGCAAATACATCCATTGATCATCGTCTTTATCGTCATCACTATAATCATAAGTCAAAAATGCAGTGTTCTTAACGTCACTTGGCGACAAAAAGAAAATGGTTTTATGCTCTGTATTAGCATCAATGTCTTTTGAATAAGTTCGCATCTGGCGTATGCGTTGTTTGCCATTTTTGTCAATCAAGGTCATTTGCATGGTAGACGCCATACTTGCGCCATCGTCTCTCGCATCTACTTTTTCCATAATATCTCTGGCTTTATTATCTGCGATAGAAGCGCCACTTAACATCACACCCAAAACTATTAAAAAAATATTTTTCATTACAAATCTCCTTTATTGTGAATCATTAATTTCATGATGGCCGGTACTAAGAAAAAGTCAGCCAGTAAAGCGATAAAAATTGCCGTTGCAGTAAGCACGCCAAAATTAAACATTGAGCTCATTGATGCAAATAGCAACACTAAAAATCCAACTGATAGCACCAGTGATGTCACTACAATCGCTCTACCGGTGCCCATTAGTGTTAACCTTACCGCTTTGTCAACATCATTATATTCGAGCTCATAGCGCCTAAAATTATGCATAAAATGCACCGTATCATCTACAGCTAGCCCAAGTGCAATGGCACCAATTAACATGGTAAACATGTCTAATGGCATGTCAAAAATGACCATCACCGTTGACAAAAATAAAATTGGCAGCATGTTTGGAATCATACTAATAAGGCCAATCTTAACATTACCAACAAGCAACATCATCATCATTGAAATCAAGCCAAATGCAATCACATAACTCAGCGCACTTGAATTAATAGCCTTCTCCATAATAATGGCCAACAATGGAGATATACCAGTAAACGATACCGTGGCAATACCAGCAAACTCCTGATCAAAGTATCGCTGCCATTCATGTAAAAATTTGTTATACCCCAATGATTCAACATAAGGCAATTTAACGGTAATCCGCGCCTTGGAGAAACTAGAATCTACAAAATCCTGCAGATCGTCACTGCCGCTATTTTCAAATAAAAATAACTCTTGAGCGATTAAATCTTGATCTTGTGGAATGGTATAAAATTCAGCCCTATTTTCATTAAGCGCTTTATTGGTTTCTTTGAGAACATCGACCAAACTCATGGTCTTTCCAACAAAAAAGTCCTGAGTTTGTACATTATCTAAATAACGACTCACTTTCTCAATTTTATTTAGCACTTTTGGGTTGTATAATCCGTTTTCATGATGTGTATCTATGACCACCTCCAATGTAATAGAGCCCTTTAGTTTGTCATCAACCACTTCTGTTGCCACACGTGACTCATGGGTTTCTGGAAACCATAACAGGGGGTAGTGCGAAAACTTTAATTGCGCTGCAAAAAATATTGCCACAACAATCATTAGGCTGCTAATGGCAACAATGGCCTTTGGATAGCCGGTTGAAATGCGACTTATGTTTAATAGCATAGTGTCCATCAAAGTGTGCTCTTGGGCATCTTCCTTAGCGGTATGTGGCTTAATATTCATACTAGCAATTAGTGCCGGCAATAATACCAAGTTAAACAATAAGCCAATTAAGACACCACTACTGGCAAATATACCCAAGTCTGCAACGGGTGATAATTCTGAAAATGAGAACGACCACAACCCTGCAGCTGTTGTTAGCGAAGTCATTACAATGGCTAGTCCAGAGTGTCCCATCGCATAACGCAACGAAGTCTTCCTGTCTTGCGTTTTAGACAAATCTTTATAAAAAATTGCTAACAAGTGAATGGCGCCACCGGTAATTACAGCCAGCAAAAAAGAGGGCATAATTTGAGTAACAATGGTAAATGGCGTGCCTGTCATTGCCATCATTGACAGTGTTACCAAAATAGTGAAGGTAACTGCCAACAAAGGCAATAATACGCCAGATATTCTTTTGAAAAGTAGTGCCAAAACAATAATAATGGCAATAACCATCTTTTGTACGAAGCTCTTAGTATCTGCTTGCATACTTTGCTTTAACGTGCCAGCAATCACAGCTGAACCTGTTAAATATATCTGAAAATCGTCAGCAATGAAGTCTTTAATAATAGCTTGCGTTTTAACAACAATCTCCGTATTTTCACGGTCTGACAAATAAAGCTTGGGTGTTTCACGTGAATCATCGTCTGCAAATTCATCCTCTTCTTCAACAATAATTTTATTACCACGCTCATCAAAAGAAGAGTAGGTTTGCGTATCAATCACAATGGTTGTAAAGGTTTGATCTTTACTATAAAGCAAGTTTTCAAACAATGGATTGTTGAGTGCACGTTGTTTTTGACCAACAATATCTGATTGTTGCTCCGGTAGCGTTTCGAACAAATCTTCAACAATCAAGCTGTCTTGATTACCGTATGTGTTTCTAGCGTTAATAAGCGAATTAACCTCAGTAATGTACGGCAACTCATTATCAAGTTGCTGATGCAGTTTTTGTAGTTTTTTAAGAAAACCCAAATCAAAAACATCGTTTGTTTTGATGGCGATTAATAATTTTTCATCACGTCCGAACTGATCTCGAAACTCATCATAAGCAACACGCATCGGGTCAGTCTTATGCAAGAACCCTTCGGTTGAGGTGTCCATCGTTAAAGATGGTAGTTGTGTTGCAAAAGCAAATACAACCAGCAAAATAGCCCCAATGGTTTTTTTACTATGGTCAAAAATTACGTCTGAAAAACGTTCAAATTTTCTTTCTGCACGATGGCGCCAATTCATACAACTTCCCCTTTATTAATAGACGGTAACGAAATTAATCGTCTTCTAATTCTATACGATATAGCGCATGACAAGCTACACAATTTTGCATTAAAACAGCCACTTGCTCTAACGCATGATCTCGATCAGCGAGCGAATTGGCATCAAGCGCAATTTGGTCAAATTTCTGGTGGGTGTCAGCAGCTAACAATTTAAAATCAAATGGTAATTTAAAAATTAAGGATAAAGATACACCGCCAGAGGCATCATTACCCATGGCTTTAGCTGCACTCGAAACCTTGTTCAAATCCTCATTAGCAATGCCTTGTGTTATTTGCTGTATTGTCGATAAAAATGTTCGCATTTCGGTTAAGACAATATGGCGCTCTTCATCATCAAGATGAATAGTCTGACGTTTATCAACACTATCGCTATCTGCAATTGTTACACCCGCCAACGTTAGTAGTATTGCAATGGTGATTAATTTTAATTGTTTCATAATATTATTTTGTTAAATTAATAAGGGTTGCTTAGGGCAACGAATCCCGTTCACAGATTCAAACATTGCAGCTTAAAACAAAGAGGGAGAATTGAAAAGCTGCAATCCTGTGTACGAATAAAAATTATTTACTATCTATCGCCAAACCATATGCGAGCAAATAGTTTTTCTTTTAATGCAACTTGGTGATATAGCGCCGCTAAAACATGTCCTGCTACCAATAGCATTAAAACCACACTAAGCGCCTTATGGGCCACCAAAGGCTTAACACCTTCGAAAGTTTCTGGCAAAGATGCGCCTGAGTCAAAAAATATAATATCGCCCAAGCCTGCAATTTGTGCTGTAACTATACCGCTTACAGACATTAAGATTACCGCTGTATACAGCGCATAATGCCCGAACGTACTAGCTTTATTTATAGAAACCGCGTTGACATCAATGGGCGCTAATTTCTTACTACGCAGACGCACAACCAAACGCACCAACATTAAAACCAATATGCCAATACCAACTGCCATATGGGTTTTTAACATATTAAATTTTTCCGGATCAGTATTGGCTGTTCCTTCTAAAGAGGTGTGCCCCATAAACAACCAAAACATAATGGCTGCAGCCAAAATCCAGTGAAGCGTAACTAAAAATGGATGATAACGTTTCATGGAATACTCCTTATTGCTCGGGTGTTACTGTGACTTTCACAGTTGAACCTGGTAACGTATTTGATTTAAAAGTAAATTCACGTTCATTAAACTTAGCCGAAACCAAATAATAATCAAGGCGCTCTTTGCGCTCCTGTTTATATTTAGTTTCACAATGCTCAACCTGTCGGTAGCTAACTACTTTGCCACTAGTTGATCGACTATTGTCACTCGCAATTGATGCGCCTAGCAATGTACCTGCGACTGTCATAGCTTTATTGCCTCGGCCGCTACCTAGCTGATTGCCTACAACACCGCCCAATATGCCACCAAAAATCTCATCAGTGTACGAGTCATTAGCGCTCTGTGAATAAACTGGCACCTCTTCGGTCCAGCATGATTCGTAGGGTGTTTGGATGATTTGCATCTTAAAAACTTTCTCAAACTTAAGTACCTCTGCTGTATCCGTAAAGGCTATCGATGCTGTTGATAGTACCAACAACCCTGTTGCAATAAATTTATTCATCACTTGCCTCTATCGCTTGCCGTAGCCACGGCCGTAGCCATTGCCTGAACCCTGTGATCCTGAACCGTACATATGCCTATTACCTTGGCCTGAGCCATCAACTCCATACTTATGTTGATTGCCTTGTCCTTGTCCTGCACCATGTTCAGTTCTCATACTATCTCTAAACACTTGTCTTTCTTCAACCGTCATACCTTCAAGACTAGTTTGCATTGCGCCTCTAAAATTCATTCTATCTGTTGGTGACATTGCCTGAATCGTGCTACGCATTTGTGAGCCATCATGAACATGTGTTGCATCTTCAGTTACGTGTGCTTGCGTTATTTGAGCACTCAACGCTAATGTTGAGATAATCAGTAATTGATTTATTTTTTTCATTATTGTATCTCCTTATTAGTCGTTATCGTTATGTTCATAATTTGTATTGCAGCCCTTGTACGACTTGTGATTTTGCTTTTGATGCTTGATGCCAAGGCGCTTCATAGTTTCATGTCTGGCCTGCTCATCAAAACCCATGTAATCAAAAAAGGCATGTCTTTCTATGTCTGACATGTTTTTCATATTATTCTGCATCATGCTGAAAAATCCCGCTCGCTCCATGGTTGTCATAGAATTTACTGTCTGTTGTGCATCTGACTTTCTATACATATTACGCTCATCACCTGGGCCAAATCCTTGGGAGGCTCTCATTCTATCTTTAAATGCTTGTCTTTCTTGAGGGTTTAATTTATCCATGTTATTATGCATCATTTGTCTGAATTCAGACTGTCCGGCTGGCGACATAGCTTGAACCTTATTGTATAGCTCGCCATGCTGATGCTGATGATTGGTCACATGCGCTTGTGCCGCATAAGCGCCTAATAGTACTGTTGATAATGCTAAAACTTTGGTGATTTTTTTCATGTTGTTACTCCGTGATTGTTAAATTATTTTTTAAAGTTGAGCTTAGTATAAGGCGCCAATGTAACCGCAGCATTTCCTCAATAAATCAATTAGTAACGGTTTGTTACCGATTGTAACCAGCACCCTAACGACAAGTGCTGACGTATAATCAATCTCATGAATATTGAAAAAACAATTTTGATTGTTGATGATGATTCTGGCATTTGTCGCATGCTAGAGCGTTACTTAACAGAGCAGGGTTTTACAAGCCACAGTGTGGCTGATGGCGTGCAAATGGATGAATGGCTTGATAGCCATACACCTGATTTAATTCTGCTTGATTTAATGCTTCCAGGAGAAGACGGTTTATCCATTGCCAGACGATTGCGAAGTGCTTCTAACATTCCTATTATTATGCTAACCGCTAAAGGCGAAGACATTGACCGTATTATTGGTCTTGAGATTGGGGCGGATGACTATTTGGCCAAGCCCTTTAATCCACGTGAATTACTGGCCAGAATCAATGCGTTACTAAGAAGGGCAAATTACGCTGACAGTACTGAGCCATCTAATGGCGAGTTATTCAAATTTGGCCCTTACCTATTTGACAAAGAATCACTTATTTTGCATCATCACGATCAAGAGATTACCTTAGGCTATGCAGATAGCGAGTTATTGCAGTTATTTATTAGCAACCCAAATCATCCTATTAGTCGGGATTTTATTTTGGACGAATTGGCTGGCATAGATCGAGATCCATTTGATCGATCTATTGATGTGCGCATTACCCGACTGCGTAAAAAGATTGAGCCCAATCCTGCCAAACCTCAATTTATTCGTACAGTCCGGGGTGTGGGCTATCGCTTTACCCCAAATGGAGATAGTGGGACATGACTAAAACCTTGTTTGGCCGCACTTCATTAATCATCACCAGCACCATGCTGGCATTTTTAATAGCCACCATTGCCATTGCGGGTTATTTTATTATTCTACCTGTGGGAAAGAGAAATGCTGAAGACTTGGCCTCTCTCATCCACCTATCTGCCAAAACCTATGTTGAGCTGCCACCAGAAACAAGACAGGATTTTATCAATGAACTGTCAAATAATCATCAATTATTCTGGGGTACTGGCAATGAGCAACTGGCCGAACACATACACTTAAAACCTCACTTCCACTACATGGAAAGCAATCTATCCAATAGCCTTGGATCAGAAGTAGATATTGCGCCTGAAGTAGGCAATGTTAATCGCCACTGGGTCGATATCAACATTGCTGGAGAGTCAGTAAGGCTTGGATTTGACCAGCAACGAATTGGTGTTGCGCTTCCCTCGGTGGCACTATATCTATTATCAATATTGGCCGTGATGGCCATTCTCAGTAGTTTAATTTTAGTCAGAAAACTCACCAGACCCATTCAAAAATTATCGGAAGCTGCAGCCATTGTTGGTCGTGGCAACATACCTGAAATATTGTCAGAAGAGGGTCCAAAGGAATTAGCACAAACTGCCAAGGCGTTTAACAAAATGTCAACAGACGTTCAGAATCTTTTAGAAAATCGTACCGTGTTGCTGGGTGGTATTTCTCATGACTTACGTACGCCTTTAACTCGCATGAGAATGGTATTAGAAATGTTGCCTGAAAATATAGACCGTGAACTAAATAGCGAGCTCAAAGATTCCATCGCCAACATGGAATTGATTATTGATGAATACATGCAACTAACCAAGGGGCTTGAGGACAGTTCGCTCGAATTGATCAATATTCACACCTTGTTGACTCGTGTTATAACTGAGTTGAGCCCATCCCAACACCAGGTTGTTGAACTAATGGGCGATTTAGACAGTGTGGTTAATTCACATCTATCAGCCTTGCACCGAGTACTGTTTAACTTGGTTGAAAATGCGCTGCGCTATGGTAACAATCAGCCAGTGAGCATCTCATGGAAAACATTAGACGGTTCACTAACCATTACAATTAGAGATCAAGGGCCTGGTATTGCGTTTGATGACCAGGTGAAAATATTCAGGCCTTTTTATCGATTAGAATCTTCACGCAATCGCAACAGTGGTGGCACTGGGCTAGGACTGGCCATTGTTGATCAAATTGCCACTCAGAAAGGTTGGGGATTATCCTTGCGGTCTGAGGTGGGCAGTGGCACACAAATAACCTTGTCGCTATGATTTATTGTTTTTTAAAGGTTGTTTTGTTTAACCCTTGATGTTTCAATGCCACTACAGTTTGCTACTGGCTTATGATCGCCACCTTAAATCACCGCAATATTAAACTATAAACGCCAGGCAATCCTGGCGTTTATAGTTTAATACGTTAGCCACTTAGGGTGGCAAATCCCGTACTGGCTGCAACTTGACTACTAAGGGAGAGAAGCATGGTTGCAACCGGTAGCACGATAAGTGGCAAGCTAGCTACATGACGTACCTTCTGCTACACCCATTTTTTTCAAAATTTTAGCCAATGGACAAATATTGGTTAATCCGCTTTGCATCAAATTAAAGCCCACAAACACCGTTAGCCACATCCAATTTGGATCTACATATTGAGTCAGTGCAATACTTATCAACACCATCAGGCCCGCCATCATTCTAACCATTCTATCTACTGTCATCTCTTATTCCTTTTTTTTATTTTAAAAAAGGCCTTGATAACCAAAGCCTTTAAAGTTGTTAATACTTACTGTTTAGAAAAATGCATTTCTCCAGCTAATA
>ERZ1046740.2808-NODE-2808-length-10938-cov-8.306901_pt1 | contig 10938 bp, 10 predicted proteins | sample MGYA00383093_ERZ1046740 | MGnify/ENA primary metagenome ERZ1046740 (study PRJEB29581, sample SAMEA5548363) | metagenome | biome: marine; feature: coastal; material: water | depth 25 m | study: Short-term variability in the microbial, nano- and picoplankton...
GATATTGATCGCTGAGTGAATCGGGCCCGGCATTTGCTGCCGAGCCCGAGTTGGTACTTAGCGGGTGCTTTTCTAAAAGTTGTAAGACAGTTCAGCGAAGATCTGACGACCTCGACCCAAACCAACTAACTGGTCATCGCCAGTGGCAGGTCTAAAGGGTGCTGGACCAGCAAACGTGAAGTATTGCTCATCAAAGAAATTACGCGCGATAAGCGAAACTTGCCACTTTTCCTCAAGCATATATAGCGAGACTCTTAAATCAAGTTGCGTGAAACTTTCTTGTACAAGATCACCAAGTGGGTTGGTAACAGGGTGAAATGGCTCCACTGAGCTTCCCCCGACGAAGTAATCTCCTTTGTAGGCAAGGTTCGAGTTGATGTTGAGCATCAAAGAGTTACCGATTGCTGTTTCCCAGTTTACCCCGATGTTACCCGATAGGTCTGGTGAGAAACCTGCTTCACGTCCCCGCAAATTTGCACCTGATGCAATCACGAGATCGCCAGTCAACTCAGAGCTTAAGAAAGCCCAGGAACCTGAGACAGTCATTCCGGATATCGGTGTGTTCCACATGAAGTCGACATCGATACCTGCGGTGGTGAGCTCGCCTGCGTTAGTTGTATCAAACGCGAAAATCGCGGGATCAAAGTTCTGTACTTGTTGATTTTCGAACACGTAGTGATACGCCGTCACGTTGAGCAAAAGGTCTCCATCGAGCAACAAAGATCTGAAGCCGATTTCGCCGCCGTCCGACTCTTCTGAGGCAAACCGCAGTACATCGCCAGAAGCTTCTCGCACAGCCGGGTCAGGGTCGTTCAGATTCAGTACAAGAGAACCCGTTGGCAGCGTATTGTTGTCAATGCCACCTGACTTAAAACCTGCCTTGTAGGCGCCATAAATCGAGATAGAGTCATTCAACACATAGGTCAAGACCAGTTCCGGAGATATATTGTCGTCTTGAAACCCGACGTCACCCGATTGAAAACCCGATGCAATTGCTGTGAGTCCTAGCGCCGCGACACCGGAGTGAATAAACGGGAAGCCGACGGACGTCGTCTTTTCTTCATCTGTCCAGCGTAAGCCACCGGACAGCAGCCAACTTTCCGAGAACTGATATTCGGCACTAGCAAATACAGACACAGCTTCTGCTTGAATGGGTCTGTTGGCTAACCAGTCAAAGGTAAATCCTGTAGCGGGATCAGGTCCAAAGCCAATTGCGCCAAGTAGAGAAGGGTTGAAGGCATTCTGAGATGTCTTGTGCCCTATGTCTCTATCTTCCCAGAATGCGCCAACCTGATAGTTGAATGCGCCATCATTATTGCTGGCAAGACGCAGTTCAAATGTCGTCTGCTGCAGGGTGTTAAGGAATGGAGCAGGTAATCCAGCAGCACTGCCATCAGGAAGTTGACCCGTAGAGTTAAATGTATCGTTGTACTCGTTATCAAGGTCTACATAACCAACGAGAGCGGTAAGATTTAAAGACTCGTTAAGCGCATAGTTCATTTCCAAGCGAGTAAAGAACGTATCGGTGTCGTTGTAAGCTAAACGAATGTCTCGGCCTTCACCTGGCGAACCTGTGGGTACCGATGTGAGCAACGGGTGACCATCTGGACCGACAAACTTGCCATCTTTGACGTTACAATCATGTGTTGGTTCGAACAAATCGAACCCCGGTACGCCGCCCAAGGCGCCGCCGAGTATAACCGATGGGTCTGCTCTACCGTCTCCTCCGCAGAAGATGTCGAGATTACTATTCAACGAATCTGAGCGCTGGCGATTGTAATTGATCTTTAGATTAGCATCGAAATTATCGACAGGTTCCCACTGGAAGGTCACCCGAGTAATCAAGTTTTCTAATCCACGTTCTGGTTGAGCAGTTGGGTTGCCAGGAGCAATTTCTACAAATTTATTGATGTCTTGTATTTCGGCTGCAACCCGATAGCCTAGGGTATCGCTGATTGGTCCGGATACGAAGCCGCCGAATGTTGTGCCTTCTTCTTGTCCCTCATAGGAAGTTTTGAAGCCGTAATCTAACTCATCGGTTGGGTTGGCGGAGCGTAATGAGAGCACGCCGGCTGACGCCGCTTTTCCAAAATAGAGTGATTGCGGCCCCTTCAGGAGCGCGATCTGTTCGACGTCGAAAAAGGCACTTTGCAGCAAACGTTGCGTGCTGACGGATATGCCGTCGTAGTTGAGTGCAACCGCTGAATCAAATGCATTTGAGATAAACGATGAACCAACACCGCGTAATGTGATTTGCGCCCCAGCTCCAGAACCCCCAACAGATACATTCAGAGCCGGTACCATGCTGATCAGGTCTGTTGCCTCATCTATACGGTAGGCGTTCATGACGTCATCACTGATCGTTGTGACAGCCACCGGTACATCTTGGAGTGATTCTTTAGTATTTCGGGCTACGACAGTTACAATTTCCATATCATCATCATTCGACTCGGCAAAAGATACTGCGGGAAGTGCAGTAGCCGTTGCGGCGAAGACAGCGATGAGTGTGCTTGGTAATAGTTCTTTGCCAAACACGCTTTTCCTTAGACTTCGGTATTTCATTTTTTCCCCTCTATTGATATAGCCGATCAGATAATGTGCAGTCGCTACATTTCGGATCGATTTGATCTTCCTAGTTCAAAAAATTAGGCCCGTTTCTCAGGCGCTCGGATATAGTGCATAGAATTTCGAAGGCGCGCAAGAAAAACCGTTAGGCTTTCGTGTGATCGAAACCATGTCGTTCCGGATTCAGCAGAAAGAGCGATAAATATATTGAAAGTGCTGTAGGTGACGCTAAGAAAGTAGCAGAAGCATGAGGCTAGGCTGCTTCTCAGCATGTCATGGTCGGTTGCGGCGGGTAATTAACAGTTTGGTTGCGAGAAAGATGGGTCTCATTTTTCCGCGGCGGAGGGTATCACGCTAACGACTCGCTTAAACGCGATCAATTGACGTGCAAACGCTATAAGCCGTACGCTTGACGCTTGTTCTAATAATGTGATTTATTCGTCTTATTCTACGGCGTCGCTATGTCAGACTAGTCCGTAGTACCTGTTTTTCAGCGCATCTCAATATAACAAAGGGGTTGAACGTGGAAGGCGTATTTGAATTAGGTAATTTTAGGCTTCAGTCAGGAGAGGTCCTCGCGAACGCCCAATTGTCATATGAAACGCACGGAAGTCTGAACGCTGATAAAACCAATGTAATTCTTTACCCCACTTGGTATTCAGGTCGACACGACGATAATCGAGGCGCAATAGGTTCAGGAAAAGCGATGGACCCCGACAAGTATTTTATTGTTGTTCCTGACATGTTTTGTAATGGTTTATCGTCTTCACCTAGCAACACACCGGCTCCACAGGATGGGCCAAGATTTCCAAGCATTAATGTTTACGATAATGTGATAGCGCAGCACGCGCTTTTGACTCACGAGTTTGGCATCGAAAAAATCAGGTTAGTGGCTGGTTTTTCAATGAGCGCGCAACAAGCTTTTCATTGGGGGGCACTTTATCCCCAAATGGTTGAGGCGATTGCGCCGATATGCGGCTCGGCTCGGACTTCCAGACACAATTGGTTGTTTTTAGAAGGGCTAAAATGTGCACTCACTGCTGATGCGGATTTTCAAGGCGGCGAATATCAAAATCCGCCAGAATTAGGGCTTAAAGCATTCTCTACAATCTATGCGGGTTGGTTTGCTTCTCAAACCTATTATCGTGAAAGCTTGGACCTCACTTTTGGTGGTCAAGCGTTGCAGAACATGGAAGAGTTCCTGAATACAGCACATCAGGTTTTTGCAAAGAATGATGCCAATGACTTATTGGGCATGCTTGATACTTGGCAGAGTGCTGACCTAAGTAATCATACTGGCTTTAATAATGATCTGGAAAAAGCACTTTCTGCGATCCATTGCAGGGCGATCGTAATGCCTTCAGAGACCGACCTTTATTTCCCGCCAGAGGATAATGCACTCGAGGTAGACCTCATGCCAAATGCTGAGTTAAACGTTATTCCCTCTGTTTACGGGCACCTAGCAGGAGGGCCAGGTTTTAGTAATGATGCTGACGATGAGTATATTGATAATGTATTAAAACGGCTCTTGTTGTAGTCCTTTAGCTTGGTGACCACCGCTTTGGAGATAACGGCTTACAACAATCGAACCTTAGAGCAATCACACTTTTGCAACTAGTGATAATGACACCTTAATCGAACAATTTCCGCTTCTCGATTGTCGGCGTTTCCAAAGACTCGATAATGGTTATTTGATCAATTTTTTGCTGCCTGATCTTCCTTTCTAAAGGTGTATTAAGAAATTTAGCTAGTCGAACTAAGTGAGCGGGGCGTTTTCCTCTGCCCCGCACACAGACCTTCAGAGCCGTTCTTTATTTGGCTGCCTTCATCATTGCAGCGGAATCGTCAAAGGGTTGGAAGGCAGCATATTTACCGTCTTTAATCGTAATCATGTGGACAGACTCAGTATCCAAGCCCTCAGCGGTCATATGAACGTGGACAAAGACCGTGTCACCAGATTCATAGAATTTAATTGGCTCTACTTTAAAGTCGGGCCACATCTCCCCAATTGGCCCAAAAATTCCTGCTTCTACGGCAGCAGGTCCTATATAAGTTCCCGTGTAAGGCAGTCCCACTTGAACCTCCCAAACTGAATCCGAGGCTTGTACTGATCGCCATGCATCCATATCGCCAACATTGAAGGCATCATAGCCCGCCTTCGCAACAGCGATATTGGCGGACATTTCTCCTTCTTCGTGATGCCCAGCATACGTAAGGGATGAGATAAACAGAGACAAAATTATTGCAATGAGTTTCATTTTTCTATTCCGTGTTTGTGAATCTCTATATTGGAATAATATTTTAAGCGAGTCAAAGCAGGGCCGACGTTCGTTGCTGTTTAGCACGATTATCTAGTCGCGGCTATAACCGCTAATCGATGTCCTAAACTCTAGGGGCAATCCAGTTGCGTCTAGGGCTTCTAAAAGATCAACAGATGTGTTGCCGTGCACGAGAATGCGTTCGATCTTAAAGTGGTCGGAAAATTCTTCAAATTTGGCTTCAGCCAGACCTCCCGGAGAAATGTTTATCACGTGTTGCAATGCCGCTTTGGCGTTTTTATAGCGCTCGATAAGGAATATTTTCCCTTCAGGACCTCTGAAAAATTGCCAGGCTAAGGTTTCTGGCTCGTTACCTTCAACGAACTTTTGGTAAACTGCTGAAAAGTTGTCAATTTCCGCGACACTTTTTTTATTTGTAGTCATGGTGACAACATAAGTGACTTCGTCTGCGTTGAATTCATCACTTATGGCGGCATGCCCGTCAGAAAGAGCACTTTCAGTTAGTGATAGCATTAAAATGAATGCAGCATTGAGTGCGTGTCTCATTGTAACTTCCTAATCAGTGATTTTTATGAGGAAAGAGTATGGGAAAGTTTCTTGTTATGGTCAATGAGCGGGCCAAAGCTTCGGGTGCTGAAGGGGAACTAACTATCTACAAGTGTTCATCCTATTTTCTACGCGATCAGCAAAAGATCTATTTGTAGTCAGGCAGAAGCAATAGGAATGAGCACTGGAATGAGATAGGGCATTGAAGTGCGAGCTTTAGCCTTGCATTCAAGATTCAACCAAAAACACCCTAACGAATAAAGTCAAAACCTAATCGAGACTCTCAAAAAAATGAGATTCAAATTTCGAAGAGTATCGCGCAACAAAAGAAAAGATTAATCTAGATCCAAACCAGAAATAAATTCTTCAAAGGAATCTAAGCAGCCAGAGTAATGAATGGTTTGCATGTTCCTCTTGATCATCTCTTTCCAGTTTTCTTTTGCCTTTTGTTGTGCAGCATCTTTATACCCATCCAGAGAACCAAGAGTAAAGCCCAAATACTCTATCCAAATATTGATAAAGAGAAGCTTTATATCCTTAAACATCTTCTCAAAAGGGTATTCTTCTTTAACCTCAGGTTTATGTTCGCAAAGCGTCGTGTAATAAATTCTACTTAGTTCTTCAAATCTATGAATCATTCCACTATCAAGAGAATATGAATTAAACCAAACTTGCCCAAACTCATTACTGGCTGGTCCAGCTACCCACATTTGCCAATCAATAAAACCCATGGTGTTATTTTTTATGGATTTAAATATGTTATTACCTCTAGCATCTCCATGAGTGATGGTTCTGGGAGTATCCTCAAAACTAGCAATGAGCGCTTGTTGAATTTTCTGTCCATCTTTTGAGGCGTATATTTCAGTAATTCTTTCTATAGAAGTTCTTACTTTTTCATCAACCATTGATAGCATAGGTTCTTCATAGATTTCTTCCCATTTCGGCAAAACTTTATCCCAAGTAGTGGTCCCATCTTCAGACCAATATTCATCATTTAGAGATTGCCAATGAGCTCTAAATGGGCCTAAACCTGGCTGATCTGATATAGGCTCTCCCCAACAAGCAGCGTGAAAAGATCCTAGGTCATGCATAAGTTTCTTTGTGTCTTCAAACCCCATTGGATTTTCAAATTGGTCAAAAGGAACCCACTCATCTTCGGAAAAATCCTCCAGAACCAAACAAAATTCTCTGCAGTCAACATCTTCTTGATCTTTAAATATTGCGTAACACTCAGGAACTCTAATAACTTCTTTTACCGTGTTAATTAAAGTTGAGTAGAAATAAACTTCTTTCGCATATACTTGAGTGGCAAGGCACATCTCCACTATCTCAGGAATTTCCTTGGTGCATTTTATGAAACAACTAGCAGGCAATTTTCTATTTGTAGCATCTTTCTGGTTTTTATATTCGATATCTTTTATCCGGAAAGCATCAGCTAGAACGCCTCCAGCTGTCATACTAGTATCTAACCCAAAAGAAATAACTTCTGAACCAAAGCAATTGGACAGAAACACATTGGTTACCTCTCCTGGATGAAGAGGGTAGTCTCTGTTTGATTCTTCAATGCTCATTTAATCTCCTTATTTTTTGTTTTTATTCAGTACTTTGACGTCTTTTTGAAGCATTTTATTCCGATTGCTTTGTAGCTAAGCTAAAAGCGATCTCAAATCTTATTTGTTCCTTAGTCTTTTGTGCGATTCAGTCTGATATCCCCGCTACCTAATAAACCGTTTCTAACGATGGTAAGAGTAGACCACATCGCTCGAAAAACGTTGAAACAATTTACAAATTTCTTACGGTGCTCAAAAACTAAACAAAAACAAGACTAACAAATCCGAAATGAAGATTAAAAACATTACATATGCGACAGCCCTCACGTCTCGCTTTGTCATACAGTCTGCGAATGTAACGGGGCTGCGAACACAAGCGCAAGTCCTGTGATACAGAGCATTATTGTTACGGCATTGATGCCCCTAGTTGATACTGAAACATTGTCGTCTGAGGAATCTCCATCACTACAGAGAGCCTTTGTAAACTCTGAGAACGCAAGCCAGTTTTTGTTAGGAGATCACCTCAAAGAGATTCGAATCTAACTTTAGTGCACGGAACTATTTCTCTTGAGACAGCAAATAGGCTCGCTCTGACAGATAGATTTGGCTCGAAGTTGAAAGGGCGTGCGCTCGCAGTGGTTTACTGGATAACAGCAGAGAACTAATGGCTGCTTGGAGCGCCTTTGTAGCGACTTAGGCGCCTAAAGATTTGCTCTGAAGGCGCCGGACATCAAATGCTAGTCGAAGTCCTCTAAAGTGTAGTTATGTTCGTATACTGACATCCATTGAGCAGTAAACCTGTTAGTCACGATAAAGCTATCCTGCGCAACACCAGCCCATGTTTGCCACGCTTTGGTAGTGACGATATAGTCTTGCCAAGCCTCCATCTCCGCTAAAGATTCATAACCAACCACTATCTGGTGCGTGACCCTGCCGTCAGGGGCTGCGTTACCGCGAAGCACTTGTATCAGCCAGATCTGACCTGGGAAGTCTTTTGATTCAGATGCGTTCATCAAAGCATCTAATCCGGCTGCCGTTGCGGCAGCATCACTGACTTGCAAGCGAACAACGTCAAACACCTTGTCGTCGTTTGAAACTGTGCCCCAGCTTGCAAGCGGCTGCTCCATATATTGGGCAACAGGCGACGCTATGCTGCTTGTGGATTCCCTAAAAGCCTTACCTGCATCGGAGCCTGCAAACTTTTTGTTCCAGCTCTCCATTTCAGCAATGCTTGGGTACAGAACGACGATCCGGTGGGTCGCTGGGTTAACGCCATTGAAGCCCACTGCCTCTAGGTGAAGCTGCGCAGTTCGATCTTTGGCCACTTTGCTCTTTTGTAGGGTATCCAGCGCGGCAGCAAACTCACTCGCTTTACCTGCTTGTACGGCGTATTCGTAAATCACGACCGTCGGCGCGGCTTGCACTAGGCCTGCCGTCAACATTAAACCGGCAGCTAGTAAACTAAGGATTTTATTCTTCATCTTTATTTCCTCTATTTTAAGTATCAGGCTATACGCCCCTTGTTAGTTGAAAAAGCATAGGACAAAAATGCCGCAAATACCACGTCCGCACGCACAGCTTCTGTCGAGGGTTCATTTAAGTGACTTACCTCTCAGTCTTTAAGTTGCTCACAATGAGCGTTGACGGTTCCCTGCGAAAAGTTGTTCTTCAAATAAAAATCATGTCACGCTATCTTCCAGTTTTAGGCGCGCAACGTTATCCTGCTGGTTATACACATCTAAAGGACTCACTATGACAGTCATCATTTCCGGATACGTTGAATTTGAACACCCTGAACAAGTACCTGCTATTTTGGTCGGTGCAAGGGCTCATATTGAGGGTGCTTTGGCGGAAGAGGGCTGCATCGCCTACTCCTGGACTGAAGACCATCTGACGCCGGGACGAGTGTGGGTCTACGAAGAATGGACCACTGAAGCCACGCTTGACGCTCATCTAAACACCCATTGGTACCGAGATATGGGCGCTTACCTCAGCACTTTCTCTCGAAAACCGACGACAAAAGTTATTAAGAAATACCGAGTTGACATAGAGGAACCTGTGTATGACGACGCAGGTGTTGCGCGAGGCTACTTCTTCACCGCATAGGCATGTTTATTCAGACTGCAATATCCTCGGCGATATCCAAAGCTGCAAAGCCAATAGAGACTATATTTGTCCTGACCGGAGTAGAAGAGGGGGGTAGGTCCCTAAAATGTTGCACGGAAGTCATCGCGTTTATGATCTTCAGTGCAGCAAGGTCAAGAAAACATTAGGATGCCGTTTGACATCCTAATGTTTCGTGACGGTTAATCACCGAAATAAAGCTGCTCACAAACTTCCATATTGTCTGAGACGATCTCGCCCAGGGAAAGCATTTTTGCCCATTCATCTTCCCAACCAGCGTCGCCCGCAAAATATTCGTCAAATAGCAGGCCCATAGCATTGCCGTCTCGAACGATAGAGCGAAGTATGACGGTTCCAACGTCACGCTCACCTCCGCCGATTAAAACAAAGGCCCCATTGTAGAAATTGGGATGCCCGGCTTTGATGATGGCTTTCTCTAAATCATTCACGGCCTCTAAAAACGCGGACATGTTTTCAGAGGATACTTTGATTCTCTGCACCCTTTCATAGCCTGGCTCAAGCCTAAAGGGGGTAACTGGTTTCCAAGTAACACCGTATTTTATTTCCCTTAGGCTAGAATAACTTTCAGGGGCCTGCTGAGGGTCATATTTTGTACTCGCTGCCAAAGCCGCGGCAACATTTGGGAACGCACTCCAAACCATCATTTGACCCACGTAGTCTTGCCCACTATTCGTGACACAAATGCCAGCAGCAGTTGTACCCGTTGCTTTAAAGGCCGAAGGGTTGTCTATAAGGGTCTGTCTGTATTTGGCAATGTCTGGCGCAGCAACTTGTAAGGTTGTGAATGCGCCATCCGTAGACATCGGCGCACTCTCATGGTGATCCGAATAAGCAGAGGCAGTAAATGTGGCGAAGATAACTAAAATTAGTGTTTTCATGATTCTCCTTGCTATTAAGTTGTTTAACACGTAACTGACTTCACGAACATTGTCACAATCTCATTTTTATCCGCGATATTCAATAATCTAATTCTGGTAGGGCGTTGGTGAGTTTAGAAGATGCCGTTCAATGTCTCTGATCATCTGCATTTCTTGGACGACCCAGGCTATTAACGTTGAGACAATTTAAAAACACAAAGCTATTGTTGGTCAATAAATAGCCAGCCTGCGGTTGCTGGCTGGTAGAAAGTTGGTAATACCATGGCCCCCTCAAACCAATGTCCGAGGGGGCAACCTTTTACTTCAATTTGTATTCAAGCTGGTAGCGATTACTGCTCAATCGAATTGTGCAATTCTTCGACGGTATAAAGGTTTCTGGTTTCGCAAGTTGCGGTGTCGCCCCAAACTTGCATTACTTTGTCTCCTGCACCATCGGTAAAGAAGTTGCCAAATGACGTGCCCATCGAAGGAAAGTTAGCCCACGCTGTCATAAGCACAAATCTTCCGGTCGTCATATCTCCAGTAAATGGCGCAAATATCCACTGAGCTACAGGGTCGTCAGCGGCTTTAGCTACCTCCGCAACCATCGCGCCCACTTTGCGCACATCATCCATAGATTTGCCTTCGTTTAGAACGCAGTTCCAAGTCTCAACCGGACCGGGTGTTGAATTAGAATGGCCATCAGCCTGAACGGCTAAGCTGACAGAAGTCGCGAGAAATATAGCCAATATTTTTTTCATATATGAATACCTTTTATTTTTTTACGGGCCGAATGCCCAAAATAAACATACTCTACGGTCGTTATATGCACAATATGCATTTCAGAAAACTGCGATCAACGGTCCTACAAGAAGTTATAACGCTGATATCGGCCAATAACAAATAGAGCAAAGGCATGCTCTAAAATACAGTTCATTTTCGTTAACGAAACTGCAGCGCAGTGTAATTTTACGAGTGAGGAACTGGAGGATGGAA
>ERZ1046740.2811-NODE-2811-length-10932-cov-9.390825_pt1 | contig 10932 bp, 12 predicted proteins | sample MGYA00383093_ERZ1046740 | MGnify/ENA primary metagenome ERZ1046740 (study PRJEB29581, sample SAMEA5548363) | metagenome | biome: marine; feature: coastal; material: water | depth 25 m | study: Short-term variability in the microbial, nano- and picoplankton...
GCTAAAGCTAAGCCAAAAAAGAAATACGGCTACTAAAATGAACTGTTGGACGTGTAAGACAGAGCTTATATGGGGCGGAGATCATGATTGTGAGGATTGTGAAGAGTACATCATAGTCTCTAACTTCAGCTGCCCTACGTGCCAAGCGCACGTTGAGTTTTACGTACCAAGAGAACTAGATGACGGAAGTTAACAAGGTCGAATGCATACGCTGCAAGGCGTCGCACCCCGAGACACTATATGCGGGAGATGATCGACTCTGTGTTTATTGTAAAGCGGACATCGCGGAGCAGGAACCACTAGCCGCGACCCCCGAACCAGAAGAAGAACAGGTAACAACGTTAGAAGAAAAGGCGCGCGCGGAACTTGCTCTACGGTTCCTGACCCGCAAACGGTTATTACCTTTTGTAGAGCGGTTTAACCCTGACTACCAAGCAGGTTGGGTACATAAAGATATCTGCCAAAGACTAGAGGATTTTTCAAGAGATGTCGCTGAAAAGAAGTCTCCAAGACTTATGCTATTCATGCCACCCCGACACGGTAAAAGCACGTTGGCTTCGGTTGCGTTCCCAGCTTGGCATTTGGGTAGAAACCCAGAGCATGAGTTTATCAGTTGTTCGTACTCGGGTTCGCTTGCAATGGCGTTCAGTCGCAAAGTCCGTGGGCTCTTACGTGAAGAAGGTTTTAAATCGGCTTTCAAAACCCGCCTCGACCCACAGTCGCAGTCAGCTGAAGCATGGCTTACAACTAGTGGGGGTGGTTTCGTTGCTGCTGGTGTGGGCGGTGGTATTACTGGTAAAGGGGCTCATATCCTCGTTATCGACGATCCGGTAAAGAACCGTGACGATGCTGAATCATCAAATGCTAGAGAAAGTACTTGGGACTGGTATACCTCGACGGCGTATACCCGTCTTGCTCCTGGTGGCGGCGTACTCGTTATCCTCACTCGCTGGCATGACGATGATCTTGCTGGACGGCTACTCAAAGCAGCGGCTGATAACGGAGAACAATGGGAAGTTGTTAACTACCCAGCAGTCGCAGAAGTTGACGAAGAATTCAGAAAGCAAGGAGAAGCGTTACACAGGGAGAGGTACGATGAGGAGGCGCTTGCCCGCATCGAAAAAGCCGTTGGACCGCGAGACTGGTCCGCGCTTTATCAGCAAAATCCCGTAGCTGATGATGGTGATTATTTCACCAGAGACATGATTAATTACTATGATCGAGAAGATATTGATCATGACCGTATGAAGTTCTACTGCGCATGGGATTTAGCGATTGGTAAGAACGATAGAAATGACTACACCGTGGGTATTGTAGTTGGTGTAGATGAATATGATCAGATGTTCGTGGTTGATATGGTTCGTGGCCGCTTTGATGGCTTTGAATTAGTAGAGCAGATACTAGACCTGTATGAGGTTTGGAAACCATCAATCATAGGCATTGAGAAAGGTCATATTGAGATGGCCCTCGGACCGTTCCTCGAGAAGCGTGTTCGCGAACGTGGGTTATACGAAGCGTATTTCAAAGACCTTAAAACAGGTCGTAGAGATAAGGAGGCGCGAGCTAGAGCCATCCAAGGTCGGATGCAACAAGGCATGGTATTTATGCCTAAAGAAGAACAATTTACAGGCCCTTTGGTAGCAGAGTTACTGCGCTTCCCTAATGGGGTACACGACGACCAGGTAGACGCCTTGGCATGGATCGGTTTGATGATGACGGAGTTTAGTACCTTCATCGAGAAGGTTGAACACGTACCAAGCTGGCGAGACAGACTCCCTGGATTACTTAAAGGTGAACGGACCAAATCGGCAATGAGCGCATAAAAATGAAAGCAACTAAAATTAATCCAGCTAAAGAAGAGGAAATTACTCGCACACAGTGGGCGCGTTACGAAAGAGCCAGAGATAACGGGCATCTAGAGTACGTTTATATGGCGCAGAAATGTGATGAGTATTATCAAGGTGAACAGTGGGACGCAGAAGACGAAGCGGCATTAGAAGCTGAAGGCCGTCCCGCGCTTACAATTAACACTATTCTTCCCACCGTAAATACTATTTTAGGTGAGCAATCAACGCGGCGCGCTGACATTCAGTTTAAACCACGAAAAGGGGGAGACGCCGATGTAGCCCACACCCTGACTAAGTTATATGCACAAATATCCGACAACAACAAGTTGGATTGGGTCGAGCAGCAAGTGTTCTCTGACGGTTTGATTATGGACGGTCGCGGTTATTTTGATGTTCGTATGGACTTTAGCGATCACGTTGAAGGCGAGGTTCGAATCACGGCTAAAGATCCATTAGACATACTGATCGATCCAGATGCCAAAGATGCAGACCCTAAAAGCTGGAACGAAGTCTTTGAAACCAAGTGGATGACACTTGATGAGATCGAAGAGTTATATGGTAAAGCGAAAGCTGAGAGATTATTGTTTGTAGCTGAAAATGGGATGAGTTTTGGTCCAGATTCTGTTGAGTATCAAGAGACACGTTTTGGCGACACAGAGAGTAATGATGATCACTTTGGTGCTGGAGTACCAGGTGATGATGAGTACCGTAATGTTAAATCACTACGAGTAATAGAGAGACAACATAAAAAACTAACACGCTGTGATTTCTTTGTAGACCCCGATACAGGCGACCAACGTCAAGCGCCCGATGCATGGTCTGAAGGTAAAAATAAAAAATTTGCTAAGCGATATAATTTGACTCTAGTTAGTAAAGTTATCCGTAAGGTTCGTTGGACTGTGACTTGTGATCAGGTTGTTTTACACGATGACTGGTCTCCATACAACCAATTTACAGTAGTACCATTCTTCTGTTATTTCCGACGGGGCCGCCCTTTTGGTGTAGTTCGTAATTTACTTTCACCGCAAGAGCAGCTAAACAAAATAGCCTCTCAAGAGCTACATATCGTTAATACCACAGCTAATAGCGGCTGGATGGTTGAGAGTGGCTCTTTGGTTGGTATGACTGCAGATGATCTTGAAGAGCACGGTGCAGAGACCGGATTAGTTCTTGAATATGCTCGAGGTACTACACCCCCACAGAAGATTGGCGCTAATCAGATCCCTACTGGTTTGGATCGTATTGCACAGAAAGCAGCAGCTAACATTAAGACTATTTCTGGTGTTAATGACTCGATGCTTGGTACAGATAGCGCAGAGGTCTCAGGTATTGCAATACAGGCTAAGCAAAACCGTGGCGCAGTAATGATTCAAGTACCACTAGATAACTTACGTAAGTCTCGTCAGTATTTAGCAGAGAAAATTCTTAACCTTGTCCAAACTTTTTACACCGAACAGCGCGTTATACAAGTTACTAATGAAGACGATCCTTTAAAACCGCGCGAGCCTATGGTCATAAATCAGATGACGCCAGAGGGCGAGGTTGTTAATAACCTTGCTCTTGGCGAGTACGACGTAGTTGTAGCTACTGCCCCAGCGAGGGATAGCTTTGACGAGATCCAATTTGCTGAAGCTTTAAACCTACGACAAGCAGGCGTTGTAATTCCTGATGATGCAATTATTGAGTACAGCCACTTAGCCAGAAAAGGCGAACTAGCAAAACGTATCCGTACAATGACTGGGCAAGAGCCCCCTACCCCAGAGCAAGCAGAGGCACTAGCTGTCCAGCAGGAAGTTGCTATGCAGCAGCTACAGCTTGAGATAGCGAAACTTGAGGCAGAGGTGAAGAAGCTGCAGTCTGAAGCTGCACTAAATGTAGCGAAAATGCAAGACACCGTTGACGTTGACCCTCAGATACGTATGGCGGAGCTTCAAGCTAAGATTTCAATGAACGAGCAACAGCTTGACCTACGGAGAGAGCTTTCGTCTCAGACTAATCAGATACGAGAAAACCAGTCTCAGACCTCAGCAGCAACTAAGTTAGCAACTACTGCTCTACAACAGAGCACCAACCCCAACAGGAACGATAGGAGTTCTTAAATGAGTAAGCAAGAAGACAACCAAGAAGAAAACAAAACTATAGAGTTTGATGTTATGCCAGGAGCGGATCTTCAAGATGATGATAACTCTCCACAGCTAGACCTTAGTTTCGCAGAGGTAGCCGAAGAACCTGTAGCAGAAGTCGAGGAAGTAGAAGAGCCAGAAGAAGAAGAAACTGTTTCTAAAGATGAACAAAGTACAGAAGAAGAAACAGAATCAGAGGAAGAGACTGCTGAGTTAGAAGAAGAGGAAGCAGAAGCAGAACCTGAGTTAATAGCCGATGAGAAACCAGCAAAAAAACCGATGGTTCCGAAAGCGCGGCTAGATGAAGTACTTGCAAAACAAAAAGCCCTCCAAAAGCAGTTAGACGAGATCAACGCAGCGAATGAAAAAGCAGAAGAAGCGCCCGAATCGTACGATTTTGACGCAAAAGAAGTTGAATACCAAAACATGGTCTTGGATGGTGAGACAGATAAAGCTGTCGCGCTTAGAAGAGAAATTAGAAAAGCAGAAAGAGAGCAACTTGAATACGAAATGAGGCAAGAAATGTCTCAGACAGTTAACCAAGACCGCCAGATGAACGCTCTGCAGCAAGCTGCTAATGCTATGGAAGAGGCATACCCAGTATTTGACAATAATTCTGAGGTATTTGACCAGGATATGACTAACGAAGTAGTTGAATTGCGCGATGCGTTCATCATGAAAGGGTATGAGGCAGTAGATGCCCTTTCAAAAGCTGTGAAATATGTAGTTAAAGACCATGATTTAGATAAAACAGTTGAAGAAGCACCTAGCCTAGCAGGGAAAGCACAAAAAACTGATGAGGTGGCTAAAAAACGTGCAGAAGTAAGCAAAAAACTACGCGCAGCCGAAGCACAGCCTCCTGAATTACCAGGCGAAAGTTCCTCAAATCACGGTGAAAAAGGGATTGACCTTAGCACTTTGACTGAAGATGAGTTTGCAGCCCTACCAGAGGCAACTTTAAAGAGATTACGCGGTGACATTATATAAAGAGGTGATATATGCCAGTTAAAAAAGACCCACGATTAGCCCGAGCTGGAGTCTCGGGCTTTAACAAGCCAAAGCGCACCCCTTCTCACCCGAAGAAGTCGCACATTGTTGTGGCTAAAGAAGGTGACAAGATCAAAACCATTCGTTTTGGCGAGCAAGGTGCGTCTACCGCAGGCAAACCCAAGGCTGGAGAGTCCGAAAAGATGAAGAAAAAGCGCGCTAGCTTCAAAGCACGGCACGCAAAGAACATATCCAAAGGCAAAATGAGCGCGGCCTATTGGGCAAATCGCGCGAAGTGGTGAGGCATGAAAACTCGTATCCACGTTAATCAGCACAACATACGCGCTAACAACAAGGGCGCAGACAAGCCCGTAATTACAGTTAAAGACTACAAAGCTAATCGTAAAGCCAATAGAGCAGAGATTGTTACAGCAGAGGGGGAAGTCGTTGCCACAGTTGTGTACAGCCCAGATAAGCCCCTCTCATGTGGGGCTAAAGTCTGGATCGAAACTGATCTTGAGGTAACCGTGTAATGGCGAGAAGTGATGAACCTAAATGGAAACGTATAGTAGCCGCTGTTAAAGCGGGATCTAAAGGCGGAAAACCTGGGCAGTGGTCAGCAAGAAAAGCACAGCTGGCTACTCAAAGGTATAAGAAGTCTGGGGGCAGTTACTCTGGACCGAAGACCAAGGCACAGAAGTCGTTATCCAAATGGACCAAAGAGAAATGGGGCACTAAGTCAGGTAAGAACAGTACCCAAGGTAAAAAAGCGACAGGCGAGCGTTACTTACCAAAGAAAGCGCGAGCAAGTTTAACGAAGAAGGAGTATGCCAAGACCAGTGCTAAGAAGCGCCGAGACACAAAAGCAGGTAAGCAGTTTAGTAAGCAGCCTAAGAAGATAGCTAAAAAGACGGCACGGCACAGATAGTTGTTGCAATAAAATAATACCTGTACTAATATCTGTTATACGTCCATCACTACGACATGTGGTCGGCCCGTAGCCGTAAAAAACGTACTCCTCGCCTACAAAGGCGTAAAACCTGTCGAGGTCGCACCTCGTTAATAAGCGCTAGTTCGTTGCTCCACGATACGGAGATACGGATTAGCCGCTCCTTTAAGTCGGCTGATAAGGCGGCGTGTGCCGCATAAATTATTTTGTCAATTTAAAAGGAGCCTATCATGGCCACTACAAACTTCGGTACGCTTACTGGCGACCAACTCCAAATGTGGAGCCGCGACTTCTGGAAAGTAGCTCGCAACCAATCTTTCATCAACCAGTTCGCTGGTACGGGTTCAAACGCAATGGTACAGCGCGTAACTGAACTTACTAAAAACCAAAAAGGCACCAAAGCTAACATTACTTTGCTTGCTGATATGACCGGCGACGGCATCACTGGTGACAATACTTTGGAAGGCAATGAAGAAGCCCTCCGCGCGTATGACATCACCATTGAGCTAGACCAGTTGAGATTTGCAAACAGAATCGCTGGCCGAATGACTGACCAGAAGACTGTTGTTAATTTCCGTGAACAGTCTCGTGACGCACTTGCTTATGCAATGGCTGACCGATGTGACCAGTTGGCATTCTTGTCTCTATCTGGCGTTGCATATACTCATAAAAACAACGGCGGTCTGCGTACTACTTCTAGTACTGCTGGACACGAGTTGGTTGACCTTGAGTTCGCTTCAGACGTATCTGCCCCCACTTCTGCAAGACACCGTCGAGTTGATGGCGATGACATTCTTGCTGGTGACACTACTGCTTTGGTAGCTACTGACACTCTGAAGTACAAGCACATTGTTAATCTGAAAGCTTATGCTAAAGATCAATACATCCGTGGTATTCGTGGTGCTGGTAACCAGGAAACTTTCCACATGTTTGTTACTCCACAGCAAATGGCTGACTTAAAGCTAGATGCAGACTTCATCGCTAACGTTCGTAACGCTGGTGTTCGAGGAGCTTCTAACAGCTTATTCGCTGGTTCTTCATCGTTGATGGTTGACGGTGTAATGATCCACGAGTTCCGTCATGTGTTTAACACTTCTGGTGCTACTACTGGTTCTTCATCTAACGCTGGCGCAGCTGGCTACAAGTGGGGCGCAGCAGCTAACATAGTTGGCGGACGTGCTCTGTTCTGTGGTGCTCAGTCTCTAGCTATGGCTGACATTGGTTTGCCTGAAATGGTTGAAGATACTTTCGACTATGGTAACCAGTCTGGTATCTCTGTAGGCAAGATCTTCGGACTTCGCAAGCCTAAGTACAACTCTGATATTGCAGGGTCTGTACAGGACTTCGGCGTTATCTGTCTAGATACTGCACAGTAAGACAATCGCCCCCTCTTCGGAGGGGGCTTTTTATTTATATAGGAATTAATCATGAAGATTGTTAGTGAAACGTCATTAAGAGTGACCACCCTAGGCGGGACAGCCGTTTTGTTTGAAGCGGGCGTTCCAAGAGAGATAGCAGAAGAAGTTGGCCTATTAGCAATACAGATGGGCGCGAAAGAATATAACGATAAATATGTCGAAGAACAAAATGCTGAAGAAGCAGTGTTCGAAGAAGTAATTGAAGAAGCACCTGTCGTACCCACATCTGATCTTGTAACAGTACTTGAAAAAATGATGGACGAAGGTGATCCAAAGAATTTTAAAACCGACGGTTACCCTAAAGCAGCGGCAGTAAATAAAGCTATGGGAGAAACCATTGGCACTGATGAACGGGAAGCAGCCTGGGAATCAATCCTCAACTCATAGGTATATATCATGGCAGTCACAGTACAAAGCGTAATAGACAGAGCACAGACCGTACTTCAAGATACAACAGGCGTTAGATGGCCGGTTGTTGGCGAACTAGTCCTGTGGATTAACGACGCTCAGCGCGAGATAGCTTTATTAAAACCAGATGCAAGTGCAGCCAACGAAACTGTTACTTTAGTCACTGGAACAAAGCAGACTATCCCTTCAGGCGGCAACCGCCTTCTAAAGGCTGTTAGAAATATGTCAGCTGCGAGTAACGGGACCGGTAAGCGCTCAGTTCGTTTGGTAGACAGAGAAGTGTTAGATGCTCAGACCCCCGACTGGCACGATCCGAGTGTTTCAGGAGATGCAGCACATACAACAATTGTAAAGCATTATCTTTATGACGAAGCAAACCCCCGCAATTTTTACGTCTACCCTGGAGTAGATGGTAACGCTTATTTAGAGATTATTTACTCTTCAAACCCTGCCACTGTAGCGCAAAGTGGGTCACTGTCTATCCCTGATATCTACGCTAACGCTATTATGAATTATGTTTTGTACATGGCTTATATGAAAGATGCAGAGTATGCAGGTAACGCTCAACGCGCTAGCAGTCATTTCCAGTTATTTACTACGTCAGTGACGGGTAAAGGGCAAATAGACGCAATGACTAATCCTAATATGGAACGTAGACAAGCGGCGGTATAACACATGGCGATTTCTTATGAGACGCTGCTCCCTGAAATATTACCAATGGTATATGGGTGTCCTGATACGCTAATTGAAAATAGTATCAGATCAGCCGTTATAGAGTTATGTGAGAAAGCCAGCGTATATCAAGCTGAACTGGACCCACTAACAACAGTCGGCGGTATATTTGAGTATGATCTCGAAGCCCCGTCTGGCACATCAGTGCAAAAAATACTGTGGGTGTCACACCTCGGAAAAGATGTTGAACCTATTACCTCCACCCTGCTTGAGCAGCGCATACCTAAGTGGCGTGAAGGCAACGGTGTACCTGAGTATTATGTGCAACAAGGTGCTGCTTTATTCTGGTTAGCACCAGTGCCCACAGTCACAACGGTCTCCAGTACCATTTTACGTGCTGTTTTAAAACCTACTCATTCAAGCACAGCGTGTGATAACGATGTGATGAACGATTATCGAGACACCATTGTAAATGGTGCCTTATTTAGATTATTAAGAATCCCAAATAAAGAGTGGACTGACCTAACTGGCGCACAGGTTTATGGCAGTTTATTTAATCAAGGTGTTATTGACGCGGAGCGTAAAGCGCGAGGCGCGAACACAGGTGTTGCTAGGACGGTTAGATACGGCGGTACATCAGGCGCATGGCGAACAAGGCGTAAACATTATGGTAACGGTGGATAGCCCTGTTGAATCGCCCATAGAGGACAACATTCATTGGGTGGCTCCAGCAGTAGAAGAAATTTTAGAAGCTAATCCGCAGCTTACATATACGGTTGCAGATATATACCTAGCCTGCGCTCAAGAACAGGCGACGCTTTGGACAACCGATGAAGGAATGGTTGTCACCACAGGTGAAACAGATATTTTCACTGGAAAAAGGACCATGTTGATATGGCTAGCTTGGGCCGAGAAGAGAGGGACTAACTTAGTATCAGTCCATCAAGACTTCTTTATAGAACAGGCTAAGTTAGGTGGTTTTTCAAAATTAGAAGTTAGGTCTGCAGTGCCTGAATTGAAAGATTATATTCTTTCGCAAGGCTGGCAGTTAGACACAATTGTTTACACGAGAGACGTATATGGGAAGCTCACCTAAGCAACAAGATTATCAACCTACAGAATCAGATAAGGCTCTCGCATCTAAAAGCCTTAAAGACTGGGATAAGTTTCAGAATCTTTATAACCCTGCGCTGCTTAACTTAAAGGACCAAGCAGCATCCGGTGATGTGAAAGACACTTTGCGTGCTAGATCTAACGCAGACGCTATGCAAGCCATATCAAAGCCCAGTTATCAAATGGCTAATTCGACAGATATAGGCGGAAAACTAGGGTCCGCTCTATCTGGCCAGTTGGGTCAGGCAAATGTTAAAGGTAAAAAATTCCAGAACGATCTAGAAACTAGCATCCTTGCAACGCGTCAAGGACAGGCCGGTGTTGCATCACAGGGTCTGGCTGACTTGGCGAAAATGGAAACCACCTCGCGGCTTAAAAAACTAGAAAGCGAACAAAAGATAAAAGGTGCTAAAAACGCAATGACAGGACAACTTGTTACTGCAACGCTCAGTGGGGCTGGGGAGGCTGGGTTATTTGGTGATAAAGGCAAAGAATTTTTTGGTAATTTTAATGACGCATTAAAAGGTCAAGGGGGCTAAAAGTGAGTATTAGTATTGGAACAGGGCTTCCACCACAAGGATATAAAGACGCCCCCTATCAATCTGCTCTCCCGCAGATGAATAGCCTTGGGGTACTTGGTATGCAACAAGGTGCCTTTGGCAATCAGGGGGGTGGCGGTGGCATTGTAGCGCATGGCTACCAAGGCTATGGTTCACAAAGTGGCGCTCCTAGTGCAAGTGACCCCGACGCTGCATTGGCATACATGACGCGTGCGGACGCACAAGCTTACGAGCGCGACTATGCCCAATGGGAACGAGATATGATAAAGCGTTCTCAGAATGATACTAGTCTTATTGATGATGCAAGAGTTGACTCAGCTGCTGCTGCAGAAATTGGAAAAGGTGTAGCGTCTAGAAACACATCACGGTATGGCGTAGCCATGACTCCCGCCCAACTACAACAGCAGGGCCGTTCTTTCGATAGAAATAGCACTTTAGGGGGTATCCAATCTGTACAAGACGCCCGTTTAGCACAGCGTGATTTAAACCAAGATATGTTGGGCAAGATTATCGACGTAGGTCAGGGTGTATACCAGCGTTCTATGTCGGGAATGACTTCTGCAGCTCAGAACAAAAATGCTTTAGACAACGCTTATCAAGCCGCAAAAGCACAGTCAAAGGCACAAACTTATTCGACTATAGGTACGTTAGGAAGCGCCGCTATTATGGCTGCTTTCCTACTTTAAGGGTTATTTCATGGCACAAATTTATCAGCAAGGGTATGGAACAGGTATAGCGAAAGCGCTCTCTGGGTATGGATCGATGCTTAGTGGCGCTCAGGACAGAGAGATACGTGAGGCTCAGAATGCGCGCGCACAAGAGCAATCGGAAAGAGCCAAAGATGACTTCGACTAC
>ERZ1046740.2812-NODE-2812-length-10931-cov-48.914215_pt1 | contig 10931 bp, 14 predicted proteins | sample MGYA00383093_ERZ1046740 | MGnify/ENA primary metagenome ERZ1046740 (study PRJEB29581, sample SAMEA5548363) | metagenome | biome: marine; feature: coastal; material: water | depth 25 m | study: Short-term variability in the microbial, nano- and picoplankton...
TTTGGAAGATTTCCTCTTGAGTCCATTTGTTTTCCTTGGCTTGCTTGTTGTTGTTGTGTAAACAGCAACTCTTCCATTTGGGTAACTTTGTTTAATGCCCTTTGATTTGAATTCATAGAAAACCTATCATTAGTACGATGTGCATCAGCAAGTCTTTTCTCGTATTTAGCACGTTTTGTAGCAAGCGCTTTCATTGCGTCCGCATATGTAGTCTTTGCCATTATATTTTATTTATTTGTAATAATAATTCATCGTCTACATAAAGACGATCTGAGTAAACCTTAGCGTCTGATTCAGGTATGACGCCTATACCTTCAGATGCATCTTCATGGCTATCGCCTGCAAACACACCTGTATTAGAATTCATTGGGATTATTGTTCCGTGTTGGTCGGTTTTAGGAACATTGTTTCCTTCGTACTGTATAACCTCACCACCTTCAGCAAGGAAGTCAGGGCTTTGAGCTGGTATTTCTGCTCCATACCCCGCTAAGAATGTGGAATTAGCCAATCCATTTACAGGATATGACTGTAATATACTTCTGCTGTTCTCTCCTACTTCTCTCCTTCGCTGTCTTTTGGCTTGAAGCTCTGCTTCTTCAAACTCTTTTTGTTGTTTCTTAGCTTTTAAAACACCTGTTACTCCTCCGATTACTGCTCCCGCAGCTGCTCCCCAAGGACCAAATGCTGCTCCTGTAGCAGCTCCTGAAAGAGCTCCACCTGCCAAACCCCCTCCAACAGACATCTTACCGTCCATACCGTCTATTTCAGTTATAGCACTTCCAGCCATACCAGCTATACCAGCAGCTCCAGCACCTTTAGGACCTTTAGCAGGCGCACCACTTTTACCGCCAGAAAACATGCCGCCTAGAAATGCTTTATCCATTTTAGACCCCTTTAGGCGGGGTCTCGTAAACTTATCAGATTTTAGTTGGGAGTAATTACAGTAACGCATCGTTTAAGATTATTATAAAAATAAGTATTTTAGATATTTTTTATACCTAATAAAATGCTGTATACTAAATTTCTATATTATCTGAAAGATGCTCTAAATGCTGCGGATATATCGTACAAATATAAGGTATTTTTCTTAGAGTTATCATATGAAAGACGAACAATTATATATTTATCTGTAAACCTCCTTTGAGCATACCACGGTTTAGTGGTGTCTAAAAGCTCATACGATATATTATTTTGTTTATCAATTATTTCGGAATCCTGGTTAGACAAGTCAATCATATCTCTAAACTTGTTAAAATTCCAGACTCCTTCTGCGCTTCTTACTGTGTCTAAATTTATCAATTCTACTTTTGGAGAAAGCTGGTATGAGTTAAATACTGTAATGTCATTAAACGTATCTTCAAATTCAGCTCTTCCTTTCTGGGTAACAGACTCTGTTATCCAATTTATATTATAAAATGTTTTTACTACATTTCCAGGTTGGTTAAAAACTATATCAATGTAGCTTGGGTGTATTTCTTTTGTTTGAAGATGGTCGTTGTAAAATTGACCATTATCTCCTTCGTTATGCTTATAAATACTCTTTCCATTAACACTCCATAATCCTGTCTTTGTTTGCCATAATAAGTTTGGCATATATGTATGCTCAGAAACCCATCGTTTGATTCCAGGAGCATAACTGTAAGTCCATGATTCATCTACAACTTCCTCAGAAGAATACGTCAACTCTACCAACTCGCCATTCTTATATATATAAACACCAAAATCGGTCATGTATACTTTATTGTTAATAGCATCTACTGTGTGCTCTTGCTCAGTTGCCCAAGAGTAATCATCTGATAATCTCCAAGCTCTCTTAGAGAGTACAATTCTATTGTATTTCTCATCATAAGCAGCTGTAAATCCAACTCCCAGAGTCGTAAATAAGCTATCATTAAATCTATCCAATATCCCTGCATCACTGAGTTGATCCTTTAGAGTAAATGGAATATTATCTCTAAACCAATTATGCATACCAAATGCGCTTATTTCTTCCAAAGTATCGCTCAATAAAAAGCACTTTCCCTGAGCCTCATTAACAAAGAAATATCCCATCTTAGTCAACACACATGAAGTCATATCTTGAGTACCTCCATACCCAACAACGGTGTCTATAAGCTCCCTGGGAGGCATATTAAATATATCTCCTGTTCCTAAGTATATTTCGGTCTCTCCTCCAGAAAGGGCTTCTTTACCTATTGTTTTAAATAAAGAATCTTCAGTATGTATTATTAACTCGCCATTATATTCTTCGATATTTGTAATAGGACCTCTTGTTCTTTCCATCTCATAATAATCCTGAGATAAAAATCTTCTCCATATATTATAACTCGACTCACTCTGTTGTACAACACTTCTAGCTATTCTATTAGGAAATTTATCTAAATATGTAGAAAGAGAATCAAATGGAAATGCAGGCTTAAAGGTATTGACCATCTCGTAAGAAGGATTTAAAAGGTATTGGTTTAAATATTCTCCGCCATAAATATCCAAAGATTCTAAGTCTGGCTTAAGACCTAGGTCTTCCCCAAACTTTTCTGCTTGAATACGAGATAAAGTATTGTATTTTATACGCCAATATTTAGTATATGTAAGATTGTTATTAAACTTAACATCGCCAAAATTATAATTGTGTAAATAACTAAAATCTACTTCAGTTAAAGTAATGTCTCCCCCTTTAATTGTTGTGGAGTTTAAAGTGCCAGGAAAAAGATGTTGTGGTATGGGATGCACTTGAGTAGTACTCACTAAAGGCAAAGTTGAGAAATTAGAATATATGTTTGGAGTATATTGGCGTAAACTTGATAATACTATTTCTGATTCTACTTCGTATATAATATTGTCTCCATCAAGATTTATTCTGCCATCGTTAGAACTCGTAACACCGTTAGCGCTTAAATCCAAAGTATTAGTGCCATGCATAGACACAAAAACAGCACTATCTGTTTGTTCTATGTTCGATGCATAATAAGGAGTATTAATAGTGTTAGCGGGTAAGTACCTAATTTCTCCCATAGGGGAATGCCCATAATAACTACTAACAGAATACGGAGCATCATTAACCCACTCTTTAACCAAAAAAGCATTTTTAACTTGGGGCTTTTTATACATCAATAAAGGATCAAAAATTCTAATAGATTCTCTCGTTGTATCTAAATTTCCTTTATCAAAAAACCTTAAATTTAACATAGGTACATTTGACAACACATCCATATCTCCCGTATTCCTTTCGGCATAAAAAACAGTGTAGCCTGTTACTTTATCTTTTAAAAATCCTGGTATTGGAATATTTTTTAACTTAAACCAATAACCTATATCATAGGATGTATCTCTAAGATTAGGAGCAGTCCCTGTAGTATGAATAGATGGAAATTTATGGTGCTTAACATGCTCGCCCTTTAAGCTGCCTGTTAAAATTCCGTCCTTATCTTTTACAAGCCAGCTATCATTGTCTGGGTAAAACTCATTTTCATTTCTAGTATATGACATTTTACCACTTGATGTAGCTACTTCCAGCATTGAAAACGGAATCTCAGGAGTCACAAATGTACCATGGTATGAACACTCAGGGTCAGATTCAGACAGAACTGTATTATATACAACATTATAAGATGCTCTACCGCTCGTTGTAGTAACTTCTGTTCTATAATGTCCAATATCAGTAGTATTAGGATTACCATCTCCAGAATCAAATGGAAGTACAGGAGACCAGCTTGTGCCTGTTTGCGTCCCTGAATCCTCGACTAAAAAATCATTATTATTTTCATCATAGATTTTTACACGCCAATTATCAGAACCAGTCACATTAACTACTATATGAAGGCTCACCCTAATACACACTAAAAGATCATTTGAATTGGGTGCCTGCGGCACTGTAGAGTTAGAAATAGTCACTCCAGAACCGCAAGGGCTGTCAGGGTCATAGTATTTCTCCTCAAAATCATAGGCGACTATAGTTTCAGTATGCGTATTTTCGTTTGAATTTTCTTGAGTAGAGTAGTCAATATAATCACAATTTCTAATATTATTTCCACCCTTAGTGTGGTCAAACCCTTCTTCCTTATCATATGGAGTAGAATCATAAGCAGTATAATATGACCTGCCTGGTATATGAAACGCAGGAGAGTAAGTACCGTCATTTAACACAAACGCTATATAAAAAGCATAAGTTGCACCTGGCATAAAGTACTTATTTAACCCCTGATCTTCAATCGAGTTCTTACTATATACAGGGAACTTTGTTTTTACCCACTCTAATTCGATAGAGTTTGCATATGGTTGATAATCAAATGTAGAATCGGTTGTAAGGTTTGCAATATGTAACCTATTGTTTAATACACTTAATGTTTTAGCAGTTAAAAAAGAAGCTGGATTTATAACCAGATCATCTACAGACACTTCTTCTGAGAAATTTCCAGACCATGTGAAGTCGCTATCAGATGTTGAAATCAATTTACGAGCTATATAATGACCAGTTTTGTTTCCGTTAGTACTTCTTATTGCATATATTTTAAATGCATCATAGTTAGTATCTAATCCACTTATTTTAAATTTTATACCATAACCACTTTCGTTATCATACTCTATTCCTTCTCCTACCGTAAAAGCTCCATAAGACCCTAGATAATTGGTTGTAGAATAGTCATCTATTTCATAGGCAAATAAAAACGTATATGTACCGTTTAGTATTCCACCAACAGTCTTTTCAGTTAACACCTCTAGATCAGTGTAAATACTTGGGGCTTCTGTGTCTGGATATAAAGATAGCTTTTTAATATCTGCTGTAGTGGGGTTTAACCCATCAAACCCTAAATTATCAGCATTAATAATTCTTGGAGGATTATCATTGTCAGTCCATGCAACCAGAAGCTCATTCTTTGGAGTATAGGTACATACAGCTTTAATAGTATTCTTAGGGTTAAATTTTAAATCCGCAGACTCTAAAATCTTTGTAGCATTACCCTTACTATCGATTCTATAAATATAAGAAAGTGGACTTATCAATGCATCAAAGGAGTAGAATGCGATAAACTCATCATCCTTGTATGCAACTACCCCCAAAAGGGTCTTACCAGGCAGTACGCACATAGATTTAAAACCTTCCTCAACAGCAACAGCATTACCCAAACGAGTGAGTAACATATTCTGAGCATGTCTGTATTGGTTTTCAGACTGATCTAAAGGAGAACTATCTTTATTTATTCCGTCTATTGGAAGCATAACTTATGTTGATTTAAAATTGTTCGTGAAAATCTATATTAGGTATTAATCTTACCCAAGTCTCTCTAAAAGACTCCATTTTATCTATAGATGGGAACATCGCATCATTCTGAGCACTCTGACAATACCTTTGCCACATTTGGTCAGCTATCTGCCAATTAAAGTTAGGATTTGTGTATCCTCCTAAAAGCATCTGTCGTATAACGTACCACTCTAAAGCTTGTTTGTAGTATATATTATCAGGAACCAAAGGAAACCCTTCTTCATCTAGCATGTAAGCGTCATAATGAACTTTAATGTCTCCTTTCTCGAATGATGTAATTATATAGTTTGGATTTATGACATAGTAATCTCTTAAAGCTTCATTTAATCTTATTTCTTTATCATACGCAGTTTTAGCAACACCATAAGATAAAGGTATACCAGAATATTCTACAGTGAGAATATGATACAAATCAGAAGGTATAGGAGCTTTAAAATCAGAAACAGTTAAGTCAATTACCTTTTTTTCGAACCCAGCATGATACCCTATAAAATCAAGAGCTTCTCCTATCCACTCTACTGCATCAGTAGTCCAGGAAGCATCAGTAGGCTTAAGGTCTCTGTATATTTTTTGTATTACAGCTTTGGAGGATATTGTTTTGTAAATCATTCCTTATAATTTAAATGTGCAAATTCATCGTTTTTTAAATGCTTGACAAGTTGCTTTTTAGAGCCTGTCGGTCCCTTCATAGGATCAAACCTATAAACTGTTTTATTACTAACCTTTGCTCTATACTTATCCCAGTACCATCTATACCAAACATCGTCAGTATAGTATACATGCTTGTTTATACCTTCCTTCTTCAGTTTGTTGGTTTCCCCCCAATCTATAGTTGGTTTCTTAAAGTTCCTATTTACTTTTTTTATCCTTAAAGAGCCCATATTATGTCCCATATAAAAAGTTTTACCTTTTAATACTTCTTCAATCACACTCTTGTTAAATTTTTCAATTATATATGTGTATAGTGCATATGTGGTATCGCTGTTAGGATTGTCCTTCTTATACGCTTTATACATGTCTTTTATACTATGCATTTATATTTACTTCGTTTCCATCATCATTAACATCTACTAATTGCAACTCTCCATTTATAATGGAAGTTGTTATTCTTTGTACCATATCTGCTGTGCAAGGAAATGGACTGTCGTCATCATAACTAGTTCCATCACAGTTATATCCAGATATTATTCTTGGGTCTTCAAAAGCTCCTTTTACCTTAACAGTTTGAGTTATGGAGTTAACAATATACAAATACCAATCCTCGATATAATACAAAGGTTTGTTTGCAGTGAACGTGCTATATTGTATATAAGGTAACTGGGAGGTTGTAGTAGGAGCATAGGACTTTAGATTATCTACAGAACCAACATAAGTAAACGCATTTCCACGCTTTATATGTACAGGATTTGGGATACGCTCAGTACTACGCATTACATTGCAATCACTTGATATTCCTACACACTCAGATGCATTTACTTGAGTCATAGGAACACACATAGTTTGCAAAAACTGTTCAGGTATTCTAGAATTACGATCCTCGTCTCTTCTTAATAGTAGAGCCCTGTAGTATAGAATATTGAATTTTATTCTTTGTATGAACTGGGGAACGTCTGTTTTTCCCGCTAGGTCGGCAATATTGTATGCAATTTCATTGAGTGTCATCTCATTAGAAGTATTAAAGTTATAACAAGTACCAAAGCTCCGCCTACAATGTCTCTTTGCTTTTTAAACTTTTTACTTCTTCTGACTTCTTTTGAGATTTTCGCATTGTGTAAGGAATCTACCTTATAGTGCAATGCAATAACACCTTGTTGCTTTTTTATTTGTTGGTTCTTACTTTCCAGTAAAGAATCTTGTGTACTTAATTGTTCTTCAAAAATACGAAATTTTACTGAATCTTCGGCTACAACATGTGTAAGATAATCTAATTTATACAAATCAGTTATAACTTTCTTAGCTGTAATCCTATTTAGAACTATCAGGGTATCTCTCTGAGAAAAACAGCTGAAGCTCTGAATCACTAGCAGTAGCGAGATTATTAATTTTAGATTCATACTCTAATGTAATGTTCAACAGATTATTATTAACACTATCTATATCTGATTTAAGTTTATTTATTTGTAGAAGCTTAACAGAATCTTGTTTATGTAAGTTAGCAATATCAGACTTTAAAGAGTCTATTATTGTGTGTTGTCTTTGTATCTCTATATCTAATCCAGATGTTTCTTCTGGAGAAAACTTCCACATGTAGATTAAATAGATTACAATAATGACAAGCACTACATCTAAGATTCCACTTATTCTTTTTATCATTAATATTTAATTGAAAAATTAAATATTGTAAACAAAACTCTTTTGCTTGAGAAGTCAATATTAAGATCAAAAAGGGTTAAAATCCCAAATCGAACCTTAATCATTATCTTGTCGTTTTGTTTGTTTTTTGCTTTCCAGCCGTTACGTATTCGCATAATAAATATTGTTTTGATTTATTTCTTGACTTATACACCACTCTGGTACATCAAAACTCGGACACATTTTATTTGAAAATTGATTGTGTCCTGCAATCTCAGCATAAGGGTGTTGTACCAATAGTATGTCTAATAATTTTTTTAACGATTTAATTTGTTCTGGTGTTCTTGTGTCTTTAGACTTCCTAGAATATTCACCAAGACCACCAACATAACATATGCCTAAAGAATTTCTATTATGGGAAGAAGTGTGAGCTCCTTGCTCGTTGTCTTTTCTTCCCTTTACAATAGAACCGTCAAGCTCAATTACATAATGATATCCTATGTCACGCCACCCATTTTCATTAACATGCCATCTTTTTATAGTATCAGTAGATACTTCTCTCCCTTCAGGGGTAGCGCTACAATGAATTATAATTTTATCTATCCTTTCCATTTAAACGCTATTTAATATTGTATTAAGTTGTTATTATACACATAAATAACAAATATACGAAATATTATATAACATTACTGATTATATTATGCCTTACACCTCTTTGTTTGCATATAAGATATGTAGCCATCCCTCTAATGGAAGTATAACCTTTAGCTGCATGCCATCTATCCTTGCCTGCCAATGAAGGCATTTGATATAATTTAACATGCTGTACTTCCACTACCTTTTCACTGTGAAGGTGTCCAGTAAACCATATTCTATTCACATCTTTGGTTATTGGATAGCCAGACTCATTAACCATTAGTCCAGGTAAATCCTTGCTTTTAGCCCCATCTCCGTGGGTTATACCAATTACAGTATTACCATATTTAGTATACTGTCTAAGTGTTAATGTTTGTGTTACGCTTACGTCATCAGTGTGTCTGTAATACCCTTGGAGAAATAGCAACAATGAATAACTCAGCACCATATCATGATTACCTGGAGCCACCATTATCTCTACATCTGCAATCTGGCGAAGCATATCAATGAATTTCACCATCAGGTAACTTCCCTCAAACATGATCTGAGTGAGAGTTCCGTCTGTATCTTGTGGAGTTCCCTTTGTCGTACTGCCGTGCATAGTGTCTATGTGAAAGTAATCACTACCAACAGGAACGATAAATTTTTCAATGTTATAATGCTGCACATCTTCTAAAAGATCCTTAGTGTGTTTCATTAAAAGGTCTTGAGCGATTTCTCTATTGTAAGTATTACCTGTTTCTGAATCCCAGGCATATTTACCAAAGTGAAAATCAAAGGGAGAGATAACACAAGCATACTCACCAACATTAGAGTTATTTAAATTTAATCTTTCGACAGATGTAATTTCTTCTCTATCCTGCTCAAAATAATCAAAGAACGGGTTTAAAACACCCATCTGAAACTTCAACCATTTATCTGCATCCTTATTGGTTTGAGCTAATTTTTTCTTCTCATAAGACTGCTCTATTACGAACTTCTTACCCTGTAAGAGCTCATCAATCATTCCGTCTTCACTCCTACCAAGAATTTCTTCGTCAGTAAAAGGTTCGCTGTCATGAGTCCATCCAAGTGCACGCCTTATCTTTGAAAACAAAGAACGTGGAAGCTGAAACGCTCTACATATTTGATTGATTGAATCTGGGTTACCATCCCAGTTGGAGTATCTTCTTTTTAAGCTTCTAATCTTATCTCCCGATAAAGTTATTGGTTTGTTGTACCCGCTTAAGAAGAATACATAAGAGTCTAAATCTTCTTGGTAAACATAATTCTTGGAATATTCCAGGTCCTTGATAGGAGTAGTTCCTTGCATGGGAGTGCTACTATCTACCTCTGTCTCTAAATCTGTATTACTTTTCTCATCTCTAACTCTTCTTCTTACTGTGCTGAAGCTAACTTCAACGTTGCTATTTTCTAAAATCTCTTTTGCTAAACTTCTAATTGACTGTCCTGGATTCTCCGATACATACTTTTTAACTATATGTTCTAAATCCATACTTTTTATTATTAGTTATATTAAAATTTCATATTTGTATAAATAAATCCTCAGGTGCTGTACTTTTGCCTCCAAAATAAGGGAAACACCTAAATTTTATCTTCCCAAGTTTTCCAGCTACCATAAGTACAGTTGTTCCGTTAAATGTAAACTTGTAGAATCCGTTTATATACTCAACAGAGTATTTATAATACCTATCAGGTAATACAGATGTGATTAACATTTCGTTTCTTATCCCATCTTTATACACATACGCTGATATTAGTATCTTACCATCTTTAGCTCTCCATACCAATCTTCCAGAATTCTTATGAATCATCCATGAAGACATTCCAGTTAATTTATTCCACCCAGTTATTGGGACTGGCTTTAAACAGTCGTAAGAGAACCTAGCTGTACCACTCATTTTACTTCTGACAAACATTAAAAATCTATTAAGACTAAAGCTTGAATAGTGTCTGCCTTTTTTAATTTTAAATTTCACGTTTATTTGGTTTTAAAGTATTGCTTTTTCTAGATGGTCTATAAGTATCTCCTAATATATATGCATATAATGGTGTATTGGAAAGAGCTAAAAACATCCCAAGGTCTCCAAGATCTGCTCCATGATAAATGCCAAAAGCACCCATTATAAAATTGGTAATAATAACATATACAGAAAATCGTAATCTTTTACTTGCTGGAAGTTTCATCTTTTCTTATTTTTATAATCCTATATACAAGGAATATAATTGATAGGATTCCAAGGACAATACCAAGAAGACCATTCATTACTTCTATTTGTTGGGTAATGGTTACCATCATAAGTTTAAGGTTAAAAAAACTCACTAGAAATCCTCCAAGAGTAGTTAAGATAGTTTTAGCGTATTCCATTGCATTATTTTTAGAGTATTAATTAAAATTGTGGTACCAGGTGTTAGGGGTTTCTCCTACCTCATACTCTTCTACGGGCAACTCATAATCGCTTAAAATATCTACAGCATAGTCTTCTCTATATGTTGCTTGAGTAAGTATTTCGCCTTCCTCATCGTATGTTGCTGCAACTGGAATATTACCAACTTCAACACATGTTATACTACCTTGAGCTGTTTGACCAGTAAAGGTTCTAGAAGAAGGATAATTACCTTCTTCATCAGGCAATAAGAATGTAACTTTAGCACTATCCCATTGCTCTTTTGTTGTAAATGTTAATTTATATATCATTTTTTTATGTTGTTAATGTTACCATTTCTTCATCACTCATATAAG